>Ga0315914_1004478_pt1 | contig 20878 bp, 13 predicted proteins | sample MpolenodulesMG_FD_203920 | JGI IMG/M metagenome (GOLD analysis project Ga0315914, IMG submission 203920) | Medicago polymorpha root nodule microbial communities from Los Angeles, California, United States - elongated nodules | ecosystem: Host-associated > Plants > Roots > Nodule | place: USA... | reverse complement strand
TAGCACAAAATGTTGAATAAAACCAAGAGGTTCCCGTAGAGTACTACGGACATAAAGGGTGCTAACACCTTCCCTTTATGTAACTAACCCCCGAACCCTAAATCTTTTTCAAAGGGGTGTTTCGAACATTTTTCCCCTTTTCTCTTAAAATTAAATGTTCGGTCGTGAAATAAAATAGTGAGTCAAACGCTAATCAAATAGTCTTGATCTCCGAAAAATGGCGCGACATCTACATATATATCTCATGTACTAGCCAAGAGATGCACCCTTGTGTATTAAAGCTTGAAATTCTCTATCCCAGCAAAGCGGAAGTTGAGGACGGTGATAAAGATCGTAGTGCAAGGGGGTATTCTCTTGCATCGGGAAAAGGGGCCAACATTTTTAGTTTTAATTTTTATCAATCGGTTACATTACCTGTTGTAGCCGATTAACCTAAAAGGTCCATGGCTGGACCCTTTGTTAAAAGGTGCATATTAGGAGCTCCCTTAAATCTTATTTACCAAAAATATCGACGAAATAAAATTTAATTTTTCTGAATTTTTAATACTCATAATAGAGAATTTTGATGATTTTTTACAATAAAATGTAAAAAAAATTAATATGATTTTTATAAACAATGAAATGATGTTTTTTCTTATGAAATGATATTTCCTAAATTATAAATATCAACAAATAGCTCTTTATTTCATAAAAATAATAGTTAATTTATAGATTTTTGAAGTAGGAGCACCAGTACACCTTAATTTGCAGGTGTACAGTAGAAGTACCCCCTCAATAAGGTTACCCGCTCTACTTTTATAACGACGCTAACCCCTTGACAAGTCCTACTATACACACAACAAGTAGGACATAATCAGATTAACATTACTGTAAATTTTTAACAACTTTAAAAACTTTTGAAATTACAAACACAAAAAGAAAACTTTTGAAACTCTTGTTTTATAAATCGTTTTTTTAATGATTTGATGAGATAATTTATGAAGTTTGATACAAGTTTACGAGCATAACACTTTATAACGATGATTTAGTATATTTTGTTTTATAATTAAGTTAAAATTTTGAATTATTGTGGTCACGCGCGTGCACTATTTAATATAATTATCTAATTTTGGTAAAGAAAGTATAATTATCTAAGTATTCGTAAGAACCTCCATATTTGTTGTATTGGAGCAGTGGAATCAATAGAAAACCATAAAAACATAAACAATCTTCCATTTGTTTTGGGATATTTTTTCTTGGTTTGTTTTACGGAGGTGGTGAAGTTTGGGAAGATGATGACGATGATGAAGATGAGGATGAAGAGGAGGAAAGATAAAATAAATTAAATGTTGGTGATTTACTATTATATTCATTGAACCTACAAGATTCAGTAATTTCTTTTTTATTTGAAAATATTATGATTAAAACTAAAAAAATAAGTATATCTTTTGTGGACCTCTATGATGATTGTCCACTTTAAATATTTGAGGCTATAAGTTAACACACGATAACAGAAACATATGGTTGAATGACCAATACATAAGAATATTAGTTATTGAACCAAATGAAATTAGAAAATTAGTTAAGCAATAAGGGTATGTTTGGTTTGCAGAAGAATCTTTAAGGAAAGAAAGTGAAAGGAATGAAAGTATAAAGAAAGAATGATAGTAGAAAGTGAGAAGATTTTTTTGGTTGTTTGGTATAAGTGAAAATGAATAGAAAGTGGAAGGAAAGAATGATGTGTATATTTGTAAAAAGGACAAGTACATCCTTGAAAAGTTTTAACCAAATATGTCATTTTAAATTAAATATTTTATCTACATATTTAAATATATTTTAATCTAAATATAACAATTTAAGTATGTTTTTTACGCTGGGAGAAATTTTTTGTAGAGTTTGTGTCGAAATCATTAATTGCCTAGTATGCTTGTAGTTGTACATGGCATGATGCAACGTTTTAATGGCTTAAAAAAATGACACAATGCTAATAATATAATAAGGTTATTTTGGACTTTTTCTCAATAAGTTGGTGCCTTTTACATGTTTCCGTCCATGGATGTGTCGAAAGATTTAGATTTTGAGCGTGGGTCCCACCTCAAAACTTTCTTTCCTCATCTTTTTTATGTGTTGCCAAAGAGTGGAAAGTCACTGTATCCACTCACTTTCTTTCCCTAGCCTTTCTTTCTTCAATCTTTCCAAGGATCCAAGCAGACCCTAAATGTATATAATTTTGTAGCAGGCGTTGAAAATTTCAAATAACCAACCTTTTGCAACTTTTCTTGCGTCCAAATAGGCACGCACACCAAAATGAAGAAAAAAAAAGCTTTACTTTTCATTTTTTAACATAAAAAAAACGCTTTACTTTTCTAGATTGTGGAAAAAACACTTGGAAAAAATGGCCAATGCCAAACGAACCGAAAGCAATAACGTGACTAAATGTATCGCCCAAAGGGTCATAATGAATAAACTCTATGGCCACATGTTCATAAAAAAATTATATAAAATCATTACATTAGACTTTCATCACTTGATTTGGTTAGTTATCTGTGTGATGAACATTGATTGTTAAAATGTGTGTTTGTGCTTGAATAAGTCACAACCGTAACATATCACGATCTCAATCTTGTTAGGTTCAATATAAATGATTTCCACAAATAATATGCATGTTGGCTCATGGCTGTATTGTGAAACTTGACCCCCTAGAAATTGTGACCGAATATGCTCTTTATTTGGATGTAATAATCACCTCAAATGGATGCTCGTGCAATTTTTGGGATTGTTAGATATAGCTAGATATTCGTAAGTATTGATTAAGTTAGTTATATGATAAAATAGTTGGTACTTGGTTATATTAGTTATCATAGAAATTAGAAGGCTAAATATCACTTTTGATCTTTTTAGTTTGTTTAAGTTTCAAAAGTTTCAATTAATTAGGTCATTTTAGTTTGACAGAATTCCCAAGTTAGTCATTTAAGTTTCAAAAGTTTCAAATAGGCCCTTTTATTTGATAAACTATTTCACTGTTACCCCTGTTGTCAGTCTCCGTTTAATGTTTAACTGATGCAGATGTAGCCTTTAAGTTGCTGACTTGGATCAAAATGTTGTCTTTTAAAAGCTCGAGGGTGTCAAAACGCTACGTTAAATGACCACAAATGATCATTTATAGTGCTAGAAAGACATATATTTACAGCAACAAATGTCTTTCTAGCACTATTAGACGACATTTATAGTGCTAGAATGATCATCTGTGACGATTAAATGTAATGTTTTGATACCCTGGAGCTTTTAAAAGGCAGCGTTTTGATATAAGTCAACAACTTAACGGCTACATCAGCATCAGTTAATTATTAATTGACAGCAGGGGTAACGGTGAAATAGTTTATCAACTAAAAGGATCTATTTGAAGTTTTTGAAACTTACTGACCAGAGAATCCTGCCAAACTAAAATGATCTAATTGAAACTTTTGAAACTTAAAGACTAACTTAAGAATTCTGTCAAACTAAAAAGATCAAACGTGGTATTAAACCAATTTAAAACGACTACACGGTGTATTTTACGTACATTGTAATCAATTTTATTCTATCAGTTAAAAGAAATAGTATTTCTCTCATTTTATTATTCTATGTGTTGGGTTCAACTATTCTTCTCAACACGGATGATTGTTTTTAATTTGTGAAAAAAAACTATTGGATTATTATCGTCTCATTTCTAATGAACTTTTACTTCAAAACCATAAGAATAGGAGATTTCTAGAAGTTATGAATGCATTTTTGGTCTCTTATTATCACTAACTCACAATATAGCTTCCAAATTTTAAATTTGAAGTACAGTTTCCAAATTTTAAGAGTTTATTTTCACCATTGTGCTAAGTTGAATAATGAACGGGTTGTTAAGTAGTAGGATGATGTGACAATGCATGTAGATTAAACTTCATTATTTTATTGTCTCCGTGAGCACAATAAAAACAATGCAAACTCTAAATAAATCATATTTTTTAACAAATAAGTATTGTTACATTATTTAATTAACTTTTTTTTTTGTTGAAGTAGAGTGAGTTAATTAACCAACACATGAGCAAAAATAAACCCCAAATTCGATGGTAAAAAATATTTAAAATTTGGGAGGCCGTCTATTTGAATTTAAAATTAGAGGGACTAAAATAATAAATTTGAAAAAATAGAAGACCAAAAAATATTATTAGAGTATGGGATCCCACAAGTATTTGATGACTAAACTTAAGCTTCTGTTTTATTTGTTAAAGTGAAAATTTAGACTGTTTGTAGGGGTTAAGATACAAATGTAGGGGTATGAGGTAAAACCACCACATTTATATTTGTCACGCAAGTTTCACCTCTGTATTTTATTGGACATACCCAATTTTAAAAGATTATCCAATGAGCCTTTTAAAGATCGTGATGATAACTTACATGAGAAATGTAGAAATGTTGAGAACACTCCTTTTATAACAGTTCGGTGACGCCCACTCTTTTATTGGATGTAACTAATGTGGGTCTAACTTCACAGTAAAACCATTAACTCTGAATAAACATTCCACTTAAAAAATACCATGAAGATGGTAAAACTAGGGATTTGCATTCTTTCTATTCTCTTTCTCACTTTTTATTTCCCCAACTTAGGACACCAAATTGTCAGAGAAGAATCATTTCATTAAATGCCATGATAAAATTGCAATATTAATTTGCAATCAAGTTGTTCAGAATGCAATGCACTAACATTGATAAAAAAAAAAAAAAGGACAAACAGCTGAAACACGAGTGGTTTCCTTGTATCTACACGGAAACACAACTAAATCATGTTTCCCTGCCAAAATTCATATTTTATCTTTCAAAAAAATATGTTGCCTCCTCTAAGCTTCCTCTTCACATTATCTATCTCCTTCATTTGTTGCTGTAAAGAAAACAGATTAAGTTAAACCATCAAGACTAGTCAGAAGTCAGAAAGAAGTTTGATCAACAAGATTGACGAGGATTCATTGGCAAAAAAAAAAATGCCCCACCTCACATATGTACTTCCAACATGCTTCTGACTTATCATATTGATGTGCCCATTCAATGGCCATCGCATATTCAATTGTATTAGACTGTGAACAATGTGATGTTGATACAGCATTTCTCTATAAAAAAGAAAAGAACATATTGTAAATCATGTTTTCCGGTATGTGGTAAAATTAATTGATAAGCAAGTTGAGTTAGACTACCATCTCTCTTTGCTTGTGAAGCGCAGATCTACTAATCGACAGATGGCCAGCGAATGTGCTTTGCTTGACTGGCTCTCTTACTATTCCCTCCTCGGCAGTGACAACTCTGCAGGAAAGATAAATTCAAGATAAATTATAAGTAATTTTACAAAATTATCCTTTATTAATAGTATAGGAAAGATAAATTCAAGAATTGAAAGAAGTGAGAGTAATAATTAGTGGAGGGTATAGTAGGAAAAATAACATTTAATGTTTCATTAGTATTGTAAAGCGACTTATATATTCACATAGTTTATAATGCTTCAAAATATTAGAGCCATCTAATATTTACAGATGTGTCATTCTTTCCATTTCAATAGCAGATGGTACATGACTACATGCTAACGGCAGAACCCATATGGTTTGCATTATTCAATACTTCCCCTATCATCAACTATCGAATGTTGCAAAGGTTCTACACTTGGTGCAAAATCCTTGTTTCTGATTTTGTTTCATTAATAACCAAATTGTGAAGAAATATAAACTGAAGTTATTTGACCACTATTCCATAATGACTTCAAATCTGAATTACAACATCTTGATCTTATGTGGTTAGGATCTACCAAATTACATTTAAAGTTCTCTGATTGGAAACAGTGATTAGGACACTAATAGTATATTAAAGCCATTCAGCTTACAAGCTCTAGGATGACAGCTTAACATTGGATTGAATCTCTAGTTTTGAGTATGGCACATACTTGCCCGTAGTATTAGTAACCCCAAGCAAAGCTTTGTGCTCTTAAAGTCCAAGCATTACGTTATAGAAACCTACAATAGCCACTTTGTTGGCAGGGACATGTACAATTGACCAAATTCTGCGACCAATTGCTGTATGCATGTGCGTTTATTTATCTACAGTCTTTACAGTCAGATTTGCTAGTCTAAAATCTAGTCTCTACCATCAATAAGTTGAACAAACTTTCAAATAAAATACAAACCGTAAGCATATGTTGAACCTTTCATGGTTGCATAACTATACTGCAGTCATTGGGACATAGTAGTGTCCATATTTGTAGGTATTCAACTTTATGATATTTTCAGGAAGTACGGGGTGGATTAGATGTCATGCAAGATCTGGAACAGAACAGAATAACAAAGTAGAAAAGAAAAACAAAGCAGTAAATGAAATACCTCCCGCCTTCAAGAACAAGGCATCTGCTGGTCAACTCAGATATTGCATTTTCAGCTGCATCTTTTGATCTGAAAATAACCAATGCTCTACCTGTCGGTAGATGAGCAAACAAAATCAGTTGATGATCTAACAACAGAAAATTATCATTAGTTTTGAATTTGATGTTTTCCATAGTAACAAAGAAAGATCAACAATAAAAATGAAACATGATATAATTTGCTGTTAATAAAGATGAATCTGTAAGTACCATAGTATGTATTGGTCGTCGGGCTCAATTCTATCATCCTTGCCTCAACCTTTTCTTTGAGTGCATGCCAAACAAGATCCTTAACAAGTGGAAAATAAATAAATAAGAAATGAGACAATTAGACACGGAGACAACATTAAATTAAAATCTGAACCCAAACTCATTACTCCCAGTCTCTATTTTTATGACCATTTTTTACATTTTTTCTGTCCCTTAATATAAGGCCCTGTACAAAATTCCAAATGCAATAATGATTTCTTTACAAAAATGTCCCTATTTAATTTACCATTGAAAAGCGTAAATACATTCTTTCTCTCATCTATGACGTTAATAATTATAGAGGTAAATATTTAAAATAAAGGATAAAGAGAGTATAAGCAAAAAGTAATTCATCTTTCAACATATTTCAGTTACGCGATTATGAATCTCAACATAACACAATCCGACACAACATTTTTCATATTCTATTGCATCAAAGGTACTTTCGAAACTATATTAGAACAGGAGAAAAGGTTGGATCCTAGATACCTCTACTTCAAACGACGTGTAGGATGGATCCAGATCACTCAGTAAAACCAGGGTACCCAACTCTTGAGATTTCTGTAGTCTTTCTTCCCAAGGCTAAAAAAAAAAAGCATAGTAATCACTTCATGTCACTATCTTTGGATGTCAGACACACACACACGCATGCATACACACATTCTACTCTGAGCACGTATGATTGGAAGCACAGAAAAGAATAGGAATCTATACAATGTTCATTGAAAAGGAAACTTCATTCTGTTTTGACAGTTTTGTTATGCAATACTCTTCTTTATTTGCAGTACAAAAACAAAATTCCTTACAGATATTAAAATCCAAATAGGGTTAACGTGGCTAATTTTAAAACCAACCTAGGTCAGATACATTCATACCATACAGGCCAAAAAGATTTTAAAGTAGTTGCATGCAATTATCCAAGCATTTCACATGGAAAATCAATTTCTCAAAAAGCTAATATGCCAGACATTTTAAGTACTAAATAGAAAGAAAAAAAAAATCTGATAATATCAACCAAAATTCAATAAGAGAAATCAACAACACATAAATAAAATGAATGAAACTAAAAAGCTAAGAGAAACTGTTCATTTATTTAGATGCTAGACCAAGAAAATTACAAAGTAATCTACAAGCTCAAGCTACGAGCTCCTTTCTCTACAAAGAAAAACACTTCACTCACAAATCCAAGCTGTTGATCAAAACCTGAACCAAAAGTCCAGAATAAAAGTAAAAAAATAAGAACTTACCATTTTCTTAAACCACTTTCTTTTCTCCTGCAACAATAAATACAGGGGTTAGCAAAGGATTAGAGATAAATACGGGGGTTAGCAAAGATTTAGAGTAGTGACTGGAGTCATATATACACGAAAACCACATTTAGAAGTTATAATTGTGAATGTTTGTTATTGTTACCAGTTGTAACTTACCACATTTAGAGACAACATACCACAAACATTCCCAATCTTTTTATCATGCTTCAGAACTCATGTTATAAAGTTAAATCATTTATATCAAATGAAGAAAGGACATTTCGAAATCATAAATCTATAATGATGATTAAACTTTCACAAGTTAAAAATATTTTCTCTGTCAAAAGTCTAAACAAACCAAAAACAAGCAGATAAACTATAATTTATCCAATTCATTCACGTCATCTAGGAGACAAGGATCAAATTGTCAAGAAAGCAGTGAAAATTCTGTCCAAAAAAATAAAGAAAAAAAGCAATCAAAACTATGATTATCGTCATGATTTTAGAGACTTACTGCATTCGGCCTTTCAGTCACCTCGGTAACTTTCCTGGTTGGATTGTAACTGTCATCCTGTTGCAACTCTTTCTTCTCATTAAATTCCTTCTTTTGAGAGTTGCTACTATGACCAAGGCTTGACTTCTCTTCAAAGACCTTCCTCTTTTTAAAAGGAGAAGAATCTAGCAATGTCTTTGGTGAGACAATCTCAGAAGCTTTTCCTTCAACTTTAGAACGCAGGATGTCTGAAGGAGCGGTCTTAGTCTTAACCTCATGTTTAATATTCTCCGATGTTTTAGTCTTTATCTTTATCTTTGTGATATCTTTAGACATTTTATTTGTCTCAAGATGCAGACTATTACCTGTCTTTTTATCCCTCTTCTTGTTAAAGAACTGTTCCACTGCAGAACACCAACACAATGAACTAATGTAATTGGAAATGCTAGCTTATGGTAACAACATACTTCCATATTTTAAAAAATAAAGCAAGTGTACCATATGAACAGGTCAAATAGTTACTATATGTGGTGTGTCCAATTTAATCATGAAAATAACAGCAAAGAAGTACAAGACATGAATAACTGACCTTCAATTCCATCAATCTTATCTGGAAATTTATCATCGATTACAAGCCTATCAACATCGAAAGTACATTTGAAAAAGAAATCTGCCCTCTTTAACTCTGTTTCAGATGGCTTGGGATTTCTCTTATCCTCTGAAGTGCAAACTATGCTGCATTTTCCAAGAATTGATTCCTGAAAACATATTTTGAATGGAGGAAATAGCACCATCAAACTAACTTTAGCGAAATGACAAACCCACTTTTCAACTATATCGAATTTGAGACACTAGCCCAACAAAACTACCATTAAGGAGAAGCAGGCATTAGCTCTTCCTAGAATGATAATGTCTAGATATACCAAAAGAGGACATTCAAAATTTGCCAGCTAAAACGCAATTTACGGCAACATACAAAAACACCCTAACCAACCTATCTAAATATATGTCATTAAGCATTTATGTAAAACTTCAATAAGATAACATAGGACATGATTTATAAAACTAAAATAAAACAAACCAAATTTTGTAACCATTTAACATCTTCAAAAGGAAGTCTAGTTAGTATCTTCAGTCTGCTAGCAAATGCACATGCTTTCATTCATCCCCTTCTCAAATTTCTCTTAAAACCAGTATTTCATTTACTAGAACTCAAGATATTTTCTATCAACATCCTCATAATCCTTACTTCTTCAACTATCAGGAATAAAGATAGTTAAAAATAGCTTTTATGATGAATATAAGTTACATTTAACCAAGTCATTAAGCAGAATAACGATTTCAGCTAGTGCCAAAAGGCTCAACAAGAACATTTTTCAACCTACCAAGATAAGCTAATATATATTGCATTCAAAGATAAACCTCTCATTTTATGCATTCAATCTTCAACTATAGTACAGGGTCACATGATCACAATATCTCAGGATCATGAAAATAGATGCAATAAATCAAACTATAAAGTACTGACACAGACACGTCAACACCAGTTATAATTTGAAAATACGATATAATTGAACGTGATCACATTGTCAATGTGATGCCGTGTCAGACACTAACACATGGTGTATACGATCAGAAGTATCAGTGCGAATTAAAATTACCATTACCACGGAATTGACATTGGTAAGACCTTTGCCCTTTCCAGAAGCCAAGAACAACTCATTCCAACTCGGCTGATAACCCCGATGAAAACTCCGAATTTCGGAAGGACGAAAGAACCAAACAACTCTGATCATTTTTCTACGGCTATTCTCAAACATCTTGACAAGCATACCAATAGAAGTCTCAACATGATCAGTGTGGTAAAAATAAACACAATCATGTAGAAAATACTCAACACCTTCATAAACAAAAGAATCATAAAACTGTGTATCTTTATTCTTCACACCAATTCCTCTTTTGTTCCCCCATTTAAAATCTCCAACTATTTCTTCCACACTACAAGCTTGTGTTGATGATGGTGGCATTGTACTCGAAAAACCCGAGACCTCGCAGTTATGTGTGTGAGTATTCAGTTTTCGTCTAAAAAAAAAGAAAAAAGAAAGCATAAATAAATGAAGTAATCTATAAATAATCATGTCTAATTTGAAAACAGAGAAGTAAAAATTTGAAAGGAAAAAAAAAAGACGAGTTGAAACGACGACGTTGTGGTTTGATTTGAACGTACGGAGTAAGAAAAAAAGTGTGAAGTCATGCAATGCAGCAGCAGAGAGAGTTTGTTGGTTGATTGATTGATGGGTCAATGAAATTCAAATGAAGTGAAAACTCACTGATACACGTTTTCTGTTTTTAGTTCCACTTTCTTTAAAATATCATTTTTTATCACCTTTCTATTTTATACTATTTTTCTAAATATGCTACTCATGCAACAATTTTAATTAATTATTGTATTTTTCTTTTTATCTTTGGGTTTGATTTGAATATTTGTTGAATTTTGAACACAATAGAAAATAAATAAAAAATAATTCACTATGAATAGGATATTTGACATTGTTAATCTTACTTAGATATTATGTTTAATTAGTTTAGATCTCGCTTTCAAGAGAAAAATGCATGTAATCTGACTATATTATTTTATTCAATCCATAAATATGATATTGAAAAAATTGTTATATGGAAACAAATATTTGTGTCTACTATTTAATTCATGAAGATTGTGGATTTTTAAATAATATGACAACAAAGCGAAACGAATATAGTCATGACATTGAATAATTGATAGTTTGATACCACTGAAAATCACTCTACAACGAAGGAAAATTAAAACGCACCTTAGGTGATTATTAAAATGAATGCACTGATAATGTTCCCATGTGATGGCGGATCTTCTCTTAGATCTTCCTTCTCCAAATCGAAGATCAGCCCTCTTCAAGTCAAATATCGACCTCTCAAAATCACAGAAACGACGAACCCTAATTTTCCACTGCAAACGTAGAAATAACTTTCTGATTGAGGTTACAAGTTCTCTCTTGAAGTTAGTAACGTTTATACACTATATTCGCCAATTGAAGTTAGTGTTAAATAAGGCTTCTTAAATTACAAAAATGGTGTAGCATTTGAAATAAGTAGGACCAAAATGAAACTTAAAATAAGAGTAGTAATATTGGTACAATCATTTGTGGCAACTTTCTCTTTTTTCTTTCTTCTTATTGTTCAAAAACAATAGAGAGAAAAAAAAAATGAAGAGAGAGAATATGGTTATAATGTGAGTGTGAGAAAGAAAGTTGTTATAAGATTGTCACAAAATAGTTGTACAAATTTCATTTCTCTAAAATAAACATCAGGTACAAAACAAAATCTAAAGAAACCAATTTAATTAAACCTCAAACTTCTTAAAAAAAAAAAAAGAAATTAAACCTCAAACTTACGGTACATGAATTAAAAATTAGTTGCATTTATTTATCAAGTAGCCTAACATATAATATTTACATTTTAAGGTGAACAAATGAGATATCTGAGTTCGAACATGATTTGTGTATACAACAATGTTGTTTCTATCAACTGAGCTACGCTTACAAGGACAATATTAATTGCATTTTAATTAATGTTACATGTTAATGATAAATTTTGATTACTTTTGTTTGTAGTTTTTTCCTTATGAAACTAGTTAAATTGTTTAAAGCTCTAAAGAAAAGTATCATTCACGTGTTTTTTCCTTGCCAACGGGTGTATCGCCAATCACACGTTAGTAACCGATCATCTTGTGAGGATGGGCACTTCCATGCAAATAATGCCAAGGGTAAGTAACTGATTCCTTTTTCTTACAATGACTATGTACACAGGATCGGTCCTAAATTTTTGTTTTTTTATATGTGACCGATAAAGTTTTACTCTTTTAATTATTTGAATATTTTTATCCACGTTCCTTCAAAAAAATAATAGTATATTTTTTCTTGTACTTTTTGTTCTAAAAGATTCATTTTAAATCAAAGTTTACAAAAAATACATTTTTAATTTAATTAATGAAAGTGAATTAAAGAAAAATATATTTATATTTTACTAACTACTACATGAAAATAAATTTCTATTGCTCAAAGATTAGTATCTTGGATGGTCGTCCCTCGTGCCCATACTCAATACCACCTTTATGTATCTAAGGCACTAAGAGAGTCATGTATAGTATAAAACTAAGTCCTAAGGAAATATAAGAAATAATGTGAAGTAAAGAAAGAAAAAAAAACAAGAATTTTAAATTAGAATTTTATGTTAAAATAATATATTAGGCTTATATTAATACTAAGTAGTGCGGAAAGCCTTTTTTAATGACAAATGTATTGTACGACCTGTTTTTCTTTTTTGTTTGGATTTGAATTCTGGATCTCAAACTTCTTATTTTTTAACTCACACCAGTTAAGTTATACAACACACACTCATGAAAGTTTGTGTAATCTAATTTTTGAGGCAATTGTAATCACTTTATTTTAGTACTATTTTTTTTATATTTGTCCCCCTTATCTAGAAGTTTGTTAGTTTTGGTATCTTTATCATATTTTTGAACTAAACAAATTAGCGATTAGATATTTTTAGATGACATGGTATATGATTTGACGATCTAAATCTATGAAGCTCATATACTCCAAACACGGAGACGTATCCATATCTGATACTAGTATTTCATAGATATTTGTCGATACATATCTATGAAGTTTCTGAATTAATTATTTTAATTTTTAAAATATATTTTATCGGATACTTCACAGATACACTAGAATACTTATAAGATACTTCACAGATGCGTATCCTAGAAAATATGAAAGGTAAAAAAGTGAGACAATGTTGTGAAAATTTAGTGGAGATATATATGATTCGATTTTAGATATGTATTAGTAGAATTGTTTCTCAATGAACCACTTAAAATTATACTTCTTGTGGATGAAAGTAATGAGAGAGGAGATTCCATTAAACAAAATTTGTGTTAAATTTTTTTAATGATGCTTTTGAAATCAATAGTTCTTTTTAACCACCTGTAGTACTCCTCGACGACCACTTTTTTAGGTATCATCAATGGGTCATAAATGTTACTTTCATCAATATCTTCATTCTCTTCTAAAAGATTTATCTTGATCGCCAATATTTACGTTATGGTTGACGTCAACCTAACTTAGAGTTGTAGTTGTATTGGTTGCGATCGAAACTGCTTGTGGTTGAGAATTCTAAATCGGTGCTTTCTTGCTTCTTAATTCCACACAATTATGGGTCTTATGACCATATTTTCCACAATTGAAACAAATGGGGTTTAACCTTTCGTGTCTCTAACAATAAGTTTAAGCATAGACGATATAAATCATTTTTTTTAATATTAAAACCTAAGGAAAGCACATCTGCAATTTAGTTTTTAGAAAAAGATTTAAAAATATGTATTGACCGTGCAAATCAATTTTTTACAAATGATTAAAATACAATTGTTGTTATGGTATTTGTATCATTTCATAAATTTGGTCCCTCATTTCTAAATGTACTTTGTAGAGAATTTTTTTCCCAATGAATGTACTTTATAGAGATAGAGACTACAAAAAATATATAACCAAAATTAAATAATCTAAACAAGCCACACGATTTAGAAAATTGCTCTTTAAGCACCCATCAAATTTAAATCATGAAACCACACACATACATGTTAATGAAATCTCAGATCATCTTTGTGAACATTTATTTTTGGCTTTAAGTAACAATTTTAAATACGCATTTTTAAAGAAAGCTAGAAGAAAGTATTTAGATACTGAAGTAAATAAGCAATAAGCATTTTTTTTTTTGGATCGATGAATTAAGACAAATTTTAAGAATGAGATTTCGGAAGTTTTATCCTACATCCCTACATTTATACCTTGACCCCAACATTTAACTCAAACTACCTAATTTACCCTTTGTATAAAATAAAAAGCGTCATTTTTCACTTGTTCACCCTACTGAAAAACGCTCTACACCCTTCTTTGCCTTACGATGTTACTTTTCTTTTATGGGAATTCACTCTTGCAATCAGATTGTTGCCAAAATTATTGTCTCCCGGAATCAACTTTTGCAACCAGTTTGTTACTGTAATCGTTGTGAATTGCAGGTTTTTGAAGATTGTATCTGTTCTATGAATCATTGATTGAGGTTTTTGGGTTTTCCATGGTTACTGAGAATTTTAGAAATCGTTTTCTAGTATTTGTTTCACGGAATCATTTACCACCGCAATTGAAACTGTTGCCGATTCAAGTTATTATTATGTGTAAAAGAAAGGCATCAATAGAAGCTTTTACGGATTCAAGTTGATACTGTTTTTTAATAATTCTTTCTATCCTTTACAACAATGATAAAACATAAGTTATTATTATGTTTTTATCAATTCTTTGTCCTTTAATCCAATTAGGTTGTTATTGTTTTTTTTAATCAAGTCAGAAACCTATCGTTTTTCCAATTCAAGCTGTCGGGAAAGGATCTGCAGTGGTTTGTGGTATAGATTCGATAATGTAAATATGATTGTTCAAAATATTTGTTTCATTTTCAAATAAAAAAGTACAAGTCAAAAAACATATCTCGATGATGTGGGGGTGAACTCATTCTAAATTGATAAGGGTAAAAATGGAAGTTTTTAAAATTTGTAGGGGTGAAAGTATATTCGTAGGGTTTAGGGTAAAATTTCCTGAGATTTCCCTTAAAAAAAAGAATGAGATTAATTACGCTCAGAAACATTATTGACAACGTGTTTTTTTTTTTCATTTCAATCTCAACAATAATGTATCAATAAATTTGCATGCATACCAACTTCCTCTTGTTCATCTACCAATGCTGAAGCTGCTCACGTGGGCTTCTCTAGTCTTTTTTTTTATTGTCCGCATCAGTAACACATATATCGATATCAATGGCTCTCTCAGCTATTGTTGAGATGGGTTTTACAACGAACAATAGTTAATTACCGTATTAGATACTACATTTAACTACTGGAGGCATTTTCGATAGTTTGAGGTGCCTGTAAGTAAACATTAGGCGTCTAAAGAACAATTTTCCACAATTCATTATAGAAAAGAAAACAACGCTCATTGGACCAAAAAAAAAGGCGATTACTGCTCTTCTCCCAACACTTTTTGCTCGCACCATGCTGATTTGCCGAAAATACCCCTGCGTTAGTTAAGTAATGCATGTGTTAAATTCTGCGCCACTTAACTAACGTCGCATTAGTTAACTCACGCTGGGAGAATAACATAATTCATATTTTCATCAATCATTTCTTCTCCATAACATACTCTACTAATTTGAATGATTGGATATCTCTTTTTTTTTTTTAAAGAGTAAGATAAAAATTACATTTGAACTTAACTATCAAAAGGATTCTTATAGATGAGGAGGTTGAAAAGAAAGGTGTGATATGTATGGATTGCATGCCATGTTAATAGCTAAAAATATACAAGATAAGGAAACACTATAAATAAAACTATTTTGTTATTTCATTACATTGCCATCATTTTAGATTACACAATTACAACTTCAAGGTCGATGTAATTAAAGAAAAAGAATACAATTATTCGATGCATGCACAAAAACTAATTGATGACTTGTGGAATATTCCAAGATAAGGAATATGATACAATTGTTTTGCTAGCGCAATAACTCATTAATATAAATATTATTAAACCAAATTTACACAATAGCCATTACGACACCCAACATTACTCTTTCAGAATTGTGGACAATCTTTATCAGCAACACAAGGAGGAGATTTACCGAAATAAACCTGATCAAATGTGTTTACTTTTGTGAAAAGGAAACACTAAAATTATTAAAATAAAATGTAGAGGGACCAAAATTTGAAGAGAATTTTAGAGAGACTAAAAAATAAAAGTTGATATATTTAAAGAAACCACATAATATGGAAATAGAAAATGAAAATAAAAACAATGACATAAAACAAATATATTTCTAAATCTTGAAAATTTGAAAACGAAAACAGTTTTTAGAAAATGGAAATATAAAATGTTTCTGCAAACCAAATAGCCCCTAATATGAACCACGGATTTGGTCATCTAATAATTGTAAGAAAAATGTTATATAAAAGAACCTCACTTACCAGCTGCATGAGAGTGTCATCGTACCTGAACAAAACAAGCAATCAAAAGAAACAAGAACCAAATGAGCATATACACTAAATCATATAAATCATATAGAAGGCTCTTCAAGAATCAAGGCAAAGGTTATATAGATTGAATTTACGAAACTAGAAAGACAAAAAATAATACTGAATAGAAGAAAAACAAGTGGTCCATTGTTTTTCGTTGGACAAAAAACTCAATTGAATGGTCCATTGTTTACAGATGGGGGAAGGACACACAAGCAGGCAATTCTACTACCACCAAACGAGTGGAATGGAGAGGAAGCTAAGAGTTGAAACAGAGAAGGATGGGGTGTTATAAATCGATATAAGATTCCAGTGACTTTAATATTGCGGCGAAACTTTTTAGTGGCCGGTGGGGAAGGTGGAGCACAGGTTGAAGAAAATGTGGGTTGAATGGTTAAATGCATAAATTATGTGGCAAATAGAAAAGCCTAATTGACAACCTACGAAATAATGAGGCTAAACATATGGCAAAGGGGGTGGAAACCATTGCTAGGTATCAAATAATTTCAGAAGCAAAGAAAACATATTGGAAAAATGACAAACAATCTAGTGATAAGATTAAAATAAATTGCAAGATAATAAATAAATAAATTACCAAGTACTGCTCCCTTTCATCCCGATTCTCTTAACCTTTCTGAAATTTTGTTTTTTAAGCACATCGGTTTCGAAAGTTCCATATTCTTTGTCAGCATTCCTAGCTTGAAAGGTGATTTGGTAAATGATTCCATTAACCATATACCAAGTAACCATCTCAATATCGACGAATTGATAGTCTGTCTGATTTTGTGAATTATAATCTCGTATTGCCAATGTGGCAAATTTGGTTAGGCTAAGAAACATGGAAGGATCCTTTTTGAAATCCAAAATGGGTACAGGTCCTACACATGGACGACATCTGCGGCGGGGTTTCTCCTTCAGAGGATGTTGCATTTTTTTGACGTACGTACGTCTGAGAGAGAATATGAAGAACCAGTTATGACCTAGGGTAGATAGTTATAGAAATTATACAAATAAGTGTGATTGAGTGTTTGTTCAATTCCATGAGAAGCAAGAGAATTATGAATCTAAAAAGAATGAATGAAAACAAATACCTTTGACGATAGGAATCAAACCGCAAGACGGTGAAGAAAAAACGCGGGAGCGATCAATTCTTAAAACGCGATGAGCATGTGACTAAAAACCTAATGATGATGAGTGTATATAAACTAGAAAGCCGACCCGTGCGCCGCACGGATCATAATAGCGTAGAAATGATGCGAAGAACTGAAGGATTGTTGATTGATAGTAATAAAATATCATGACATAATATAATAATGTTTGAAATTCTAAAAAGTAATGAATTCTTGGAGCTTGTAAAGTAAGAACATACATATTATTGTTTAGATCAAATATTACGAAATACTTCATGATACACGACGTTTGAAGTAAATTCACTATCCTCTCCATCTTCATCGGTGATTAAAATCTTCAAACCTTTCCTTGAAGTAACCCTTGACACAACAACATAAAACTGTCCATGGGAAAATACAGGTGTGGGGAGATATATGCCAACATTTTTAAGCGACTGACCTTGACTCTTGTTAATAGTCATTGCAAATGATATAGCCAAAGGAAACTACCTTCTTTTGAATTTGAAAGGAATTCTCATGTCTGATGGCTCAAGAGTTAATCTGGGAATAAATACTTTGTCGCCAACATTACTTTCGGATATGACTTTCGCCTCGAGCACATATGTTCCCATTCTAGTTATAATCAACCTGGTTCCATTGCATAATCCAACTCGTAGATCTAAATTCCTCACCAACATAACCGTACACCAACTTTCAATCTTAATTTGTGGTTAGGCAATCCTGAAGCAATTATAGTGTTAAGGAACTCAGGTGTGTGAACATCATCAACAGTATCACCTGGAATGCCTTGCGTAACAATTGAATCACAACTTAAATACACCTTTTCCTCGCCTAGAATCATGTCCAACATGTGTTCGTTTATCTTCTCAACAATAGAGTTTTTTGTTGTTAATATAGCTCTATTTTGAAAATATTCAATGTCGCTCATTTTTTCAATCCAATTTGGATAAGTGCTTTCAACAATAGAAGCAAGAGGGTTACCTGAGCTTTGTATCAACAAATCGGCTGGGACTACAATTGTTTTATCCACATCATTCTCTTCCCCTATTAATCCATCTCCTATAGCCAGAACCCATTCAGAGAATATTCTCTTTTCTTCAATATCCGAGCCGGAAGCACCGCTTAGAGGCCTTTTGTTTTTTTATCAAAGTCAATACCTCACAAAAGTTCCAGAGATACAAAGAATTAAGAGTCGCATTAACAACTTCTTGCCTTGTACCTTTCGGTATTACCGGGAGTATTTGTCTAAAATCCCCACCAAGCACGACAACCTTTCCTCCAAATGGAATTTATTTGTTCTTCTTGTTGACTTCTTTCATCACATCCCTGAATGACCGATCAAGTGCTTCAAAGCAAAATATGTGCATCATTGGTGCTTCATCCCATATTATCAGCTTTGCTTGAATGACCAATTGAGCCAATGGAGTTTTCGGTTTTAGACTACACGTAGAAGCTTCATGAATTAGTAAAGGGATGCCAAACCTCGAATGTGCGATTCGTCCTCCTGGAATTAGCAGTGCTGCTATACCACTGGATGCAACAGTCAAGACTATCTCACCTCTAGATCTTATTGCAGCTGACATCGCTCTCCATATAAAAGTCTTACCTGTTCCGCCATAACCATATAGGAAAAACAAACAAGGCATATTGCCCTCAACCTTTGACATTATCTTATCGTATACTCTCCGCTGCTTATCAGTCATTGTAGCCATTAGCTGATTGTGTTCTTCTGTCAATAACCCCATGTTATAATTCATTTCGTCGTGAATAAGATGGTTCTGAAGATCAGGTATCAACGATGGATCTGCTGTTGGCATTGGAGGATAGTTGGACAGACTTTTTCCAGCACTCTGTAGCAACATTTCAATGTCAGCCAATGCGTATATCTTTAGCTGCTCCTGTGTCAATGTCAAATCTCCAAGAGAGACGCGACAAGCATTCACATGGATCAAGTGCGATTTTTGTGATTAAAATGGCATGACAATAAAAACACGCATGGAATCATTCATAAATCGAAGCCCTAGTTCACATAAACTTGAATGTAGAGAGTTGAGTTGTTTCCACCAACAGGAGCACCAATCTTGACCTTGCATCCCTCATAAAGATTGCGTGCATCAATGAAACGCTTCCAAGCTCCACCAATTCTACAATGTTCGTAGGGATCACTTCCAAATACCAGGATGCATTCCCACAAATTTCCACAGTCGTCCACCAATTTGAGCAAGGTTGATGCTTTATCCAAAGTCTGTTGACAGAAACCTTCGTGTAGCAGCATCTAATAATAGAATAATGTGTGTTACATCAGTAAGTTAACATATTAAAAGCATTCAAGTTAATCACATGAATTAGATACATAAACTTATGCATACCAAAAAGCCACTGGTGACATCGTACTCAGACAATTTTCTAATCATATGGATATGCAGATTAGCATCACCATGTGGAAATGCTAGGCTTGCAGCAAGAGGAGGGAGAGCATTATTGAATGCTGCTTGAACACTGGTTCTGTCTATCAGAAAATGCATCGGAGGGTTGAATACATGACATTAACATTCTTTCCAAACCTATCGTTCAGACCAAGAGCAAACTGACCCAAACCAACGTACACCAGGGTTATCCACGCACCCAAACGAATCCCATAGAAGTCACGTAAAGCTGTCCGCCCTTTGAAGAGAAAAAAAACGGCCATTGATACGCTCTACCAGCACATCAAACTTGTTGTTTTTGGGATCAATCAATGTCGCAAATCGTGTGACCTGATCCCCGAAGTCATTTGCAAACAGACTGGGAAACATTACTGCACCTTGAAACAAACATGAATATAACGTTAAAACCAATAACACATATACAACAACGGTGTCCACGTACAAAAAATAGACCCACATCATCAACAACATATTCAACCATGTAAGTCATATACTTCTGGCGCAACTTGTTAACAACCTTATCCAAATCAGTAACGGGAGTGGTAACCAAAGGACCTAGAACATAAACATATATAAACATCAGTCAGTCTGCTCAAACAGGTGATAAAAAAACGAATAGATTTAATTTTTTAGTACCGATCAAGCAATGATACGACAACAAGGTCTCAACGTTGCGCCCAACCATTGAGGAGGAACAAAATAAAACCAGAAAATTATGGTAAGGAAAAATACGGTAATGGGATGGATGATATTTCTATGGATATATATA
>Ga0315914_1004477_pt1 | contig 20881 bp, 9 predicted proteins | sample MpolenodulesMG_FD_203920 | JGI IMG/M metagenome (GOLD analysis project Ga0315914, IMG submission 203920) | Medicago polymorpha root nodule microbial communities from Los Angeles, California, United States - elongated nodules | ecosystem: Host-associated > Plants > Roots > Nodule | place: USA... | reverse complement strand
AGTTACCATTATATATCATTCTCTTCATTTTCATCAAATAACAACTAGTTTTCACAATGCAATAAAGTAAGATAATTAATATTATAAATTGTTCAACTATTATACCTGAATTTTGTGCTTTTTCAGTGAAGGGTGTTGTAGAGTAGGTTGCTTGTAGATATCAACACAATCAAATTTATCGGCCACAAAATCCTGAGTTCGTTAACCAAAATTATAATCAACTACATCATGTATATATCAAACTAATAACAGACTATAAATAATAAAAAATACCTTGATGTTATATGATAGAGTAAAATTATTTTTTTCATCTAGTAAAATTTTGCTTCTTGCCTCAACTTTGCAACATGTTATGCACAAACTAAGAACTAGAAAGAGAATTAGATCCATGAAATTTTAAATGTTACTTTCAAGGACATGTAATATTTTTTTCAAGGAAATTCAATACTTGTACATGTATATATACTACAAAGTGAAAGATGTTACTTTCAAGGATATGACCCACTTCTTAAGTTTTGTTGTACACGTGTTATTGCATTTAAGACAATTAATACATTGACAGAGGTTGACTGTTATATAATTCATAAAATTAAAAGGAGACAAAAGTCTACGTTCAGTTTTGTAAAAGAACTCAGGAAGGAAAACAATATTACTCCCTCTGTTTCAAAATGAATGTCGCTTTTGTAAAACAATATTGTTTCAAAATGAATATCATTTAGTTTTCAATGTAATACTAATTATTTCTTTTTATTTGTACCCTCCAAAACATTGCTTTAACTTAATTCGGTAAAATTGTTATTCCATTTCTTCTAATGATCCATTGACGTTCATTTTGAAACAGATGGAGTATTATAAACAAGGACAATTAAATTCATATTTGACTAATAAATGAAACATACAAAAAACAATTTAATGCAGTTAAGACAATTAAATTCAATGGTAGTTGTTGACTGTTGTTTCAGAGTCTTGATAATTAATAAGAGAGAAGAACTCTAGGTTTTTAATGACAAATGAAAAAGACAAACGAATATTTTAATACATTTAAAACAATTAAATCAATTGATAAAGGTTGACAATTATAGAATCCTGAGTATTGACTTCGACACATTTTACCCCAAAAGTGTTTAAAAACACAACATAATACAAAATCAGTGTGTTAACCCGTGTCATGCACGTGCGACATGATATTGTTTGTTAATCTCTAAAAATACTTTTTTTATTTATCAACAAAAATTATTTGTCCCCTGTTTTTTCATACTTGTCCATATATTTTTATAACGCAATGACAAATGTGTCACCCATTTTTTTTGTTTATTAGTTATACTTATGTTTTGTGTTTTAATGTATCAGTAAAAAATATATTTCCATTACTTTTTATATTTATCAATGAATTTTTTTTCTAATTTTTTATATATAAATACAAATATTTTTCTCTTTTATTTAAGATTTAACTTACCACTGGCAAATTTTCCTTCCATGTTTTTTTATAATTATCAATCACAAATAGTCGACCCATAATTTTTTTATGTGTCATTAATAAATATTTATACTTTTTTTAAATTTATTATGACAAATATATATCATGTGTTGATTATTAACAAATATTTTTCCTCTTTTTTATATATTTATCAATGCCAAAAACCTTGTTAAAAAGACAAATATTTGTCCCAATTTTTATAAGTAAGGGACAAATATTTTTTCTTTTTTTATTATTTCTCAATGATGAATATTTATCTTGTGTTTTCTTATATTTACAACATATATTTTTAAGGTGGTAGTAACGAATGTTTGTCTTGTGTTTTTTTTTTTTATACTTATCAGATAAAAATATTTATCTCAGTTGTTTATGGATCAACGACACATAGGTCTATTTTTTTTTTTTGGCAAATATTAACCTCATATTTTTGTATATATTAGTGATAAATATTTATCTCATGTTTTATATGTATCATTTATTAATATTTGTCTTGTATTTTTTGTGTATCAATTGCTAATATTTGTTGTTTTTTTATATTTATCTATCAATAATAAGTATATGTCTTGGGTGCTTTTTTTTTATCTATCAATGATAAGTATTGTCCTTTTTTTGCAACAATAAGAAATATGTATGCCATATATTTTTTATGTATCAATTATGAGTATACGATACATACACTAATTTTTTTTATATTTAATAGTAAAAATATTTGTTTCATTTTTTTATATATCATGCAGCGGCAAAGCTAGGAATTTTTTCTTTTAATATAAATTTGACCAATAAACAAAAGAATAAATCACAACTACTATTACTTATTTTTATTTGAAGTAACTACTATTACTTATATAAAATGTAATTCATAAAATACACTTAAAGAAACAAGAATGGATTATAAAGGGTTGTAATTTACTAATTACTCTTTTTTTACCTACCCAAAAATAATAATTTCAAAGTGTTCATAAAATGATCACTTTTTTTTTAGGGAAAAAAATGATTACCTATTTTTCTCCAACGTTTGCTATTATATATTTATGAATGAAGTTATTATAATTATTTTGTTAAGAGAACCTGTAACACCATAAACCCCATATGCAATAAAATGTGCAAATAATTCAATAATTCAAAGAGTTTAGATGTTACGTTTACATTTTTCCAAAACATGCATAAACTGATTTTCATAAAACTCGCAGCGGACAAATTATCATACATAAAAGTCTCATCAACATGTAATAATTCTCAAATACACGAGTAATAAATCTCAACAACATATCTCAGGCTGCAAATATAAATTCATGATCCGATCAAATAAAATCCAACAACGGATAAATGAAAATAAAACATAAATGTTGTCACTCTAGTTAGAGCCTAATTAACTAGATTCGAGTAAAATATAAGAGGTAGCTTCACGCTATCCTCAAGCAACTCACTAGCAAAGCAAACACAATCATATATGTTGTCTACCCATTCATACAAATAGGCAAGCGATCAATCAAACGACCACTAGGGGTTAGATTATATTCCACATAATAACATATAATCAATTAAACACATAATTAACGAATTCATATTCCAAATCAAGTATATAAGCTCTTAATCAAATCATCAATAATAAATATTCACATCAATATTATTCTTCTAGTATATTAGCATAACCAAGCAACATATACAAGTTCACAACTCCACATAGTCACGACATTTATTAATTTCACCAATGCACATATTCACTAAGACATATAGTCTAATATGACATATTTGACCAACTTCAAGTGCTTGCAATGTTCTAGACTCGACTTTACATGCATGTGGTACCATTGGATGTCGGAAGTAATATTACCAATTGATCCTTCTACATATTCTCAACATTTTCTCCACATATAGGACTTATGAATGCATGGATGCCAAGTGTTGACTCGATAATGCACAACACTAAATACCTCTTCATGTTCTCTATATTTTCACCACTTTGCATTATCAAACAATATATCCATACATCAACGATTATCAAACACTTAATCATCTCTACATATCCATCATCAAGCAATTATCTCCACATATCCAAATCAACAATCATAACCAATTGTCAAGTAATCAACACCACAAAGAAACAATATCGTTTCACACAACACAAGTCACAAATAGACGACAATTCACCAATCATGATAACCAACATATTATACACCAGTCCAACGTTGATTCATTCTTATTTTATCATGTTAACATGAATACTGATTTGTCCGGTGAGAACGGTTGTATCTCAACAGTTGTTGAGAATGCTTTGATGATCGGTAACGACTTCCAGTGCGGTGGCGAAACGTCTTCTGCAGTGGAACGAAAGGTGCCTGCAGGCTTGTTAGTTGTAACACCCACACTAAACGTATCTAGAAAGTTTAGTATGTGCATTATCTTTAGTACTGGATACATTAATATTTAGAACATAAAGGCTTCAAATGAATATTTTATACAACAATACACGTTCGTACAATCAACAATATAATACAACTCGTCCAAAACATAGGAAATACATCCTTAAAGTCCATAACATCCTGCAGCGGGTACGAACGAGCACTTGCTGATTATCTATTCGGCTACGAGCTTGCTAAATCCTGCTAAACCAACCTGCTGATCTGAAACAAATAAGGATTGGGATGAGACATAATGTCTCAGTGAGTTCTACCTAATCCCAGGCTATAGGTAACCTCGGGGAAAAACTATGGTCACCACGTGTCTACAATACAACCTAACGATCGTGCATACTAGATCCGTCGTAGGTTCTTCTTAACTTATCTTATGGGTCTTGCCTTACATCATACGTGTCATGGAGGTCAAGGGATCCTAGGATCGCTAACTCAAGATACGCTAAACGCATCAAGACCTAACATGCTTATTCATGACACGATCCTAAACTGGACGATCGGGGAAACCTAAGATCGTCGTCGGTATAACTTCATAGCTTGTCCTACTTGCATAAGCATGTACATGTCTAATAATGTATCATAATCATGAACATATCCTAACATAGTCATATTCATTCATTATGTTAGAGGTTAGCATTGAACAAACATTATTATCTGAGTTCATTTTACGGAGTGCATCAGGTGGAGTAACTCCGAGTACAATCCCATACATGACCGATGAAAACCTAGCTAAGGTACATCGGACTCCCTCAGTGTCGTGCGAGCCCCCCTTGCGGAGCTTATCCCGTTCCCCTGGCGTGAACCCCTTGTATCCCCCTGGCGTGGATAGCAAGAGACAAGAAACCTACATCTTGCTTATGGTCTTATCATACATGGAAGCTTATACTTAACTTATATGAATGGTCACCACGAGTCCTTAATCTACTCGTTTAGCGGTGAGCCACCACTTGCTTATCTTAATCTACTCGTTTAACTTGCTAGTTCTCAAGGATCTACGTCGAGGCTCTATGGTTTTCCCATTCTTAGACTTGTTTCCTACCCGACCATAATCACGAATATTATCGTACTTTCATGTGCCACTCACCTTTGAAAAATGTTAATGTTACTCATGCTACTCATTTGTATTGCACATTATTTTCTTGTCATTGAGGTTTCGTAAAAGTTATAAAAGTTTGCAAGGAAAAGCATCAGACGACGTTCTGGACCACAAGAACAATTTTCAAGGTATGTTGTAAAACGGCTGGACGCTTAAGCGAGATGGTAAGCGTGCAGTTCGCTTGCCAGTACGCTTAAGCGAGCTTGTAAGCGAGCAGAGTTTGTAGGTTTGACGTTTTGCACGCTTAAGCGATAAAATGCTTGCTTAAGCAAGCATTCATCAGTCCATAATGCAGAAAATCGTGTTTTAAGCATAGAAACCTCAAAAATCAAGTTCTAACTTCCACAATACAACTAGAATACCTAGAAAATAGTTTAGAAGCATTGCATGGAAAGAATTCACATATCTCCAAAGATTAATAGCAAAAGGGCAACTAAAACCTAAAACACAGCATGAACAAATTATCTTTCTCACACAATCTTAACATACACCTAAAGTTAAGGTATTCTATCTATACACCCAAGTGCAATTACCATAATGCCCTTTGCCTTAAACGTGATTAATTCGATATTGACACTGAACCTGCTTGCCCAGTCCTGTGTTATGATATCCTTACTATCTTTATCATTCATGAACTCATATCTTCCAACATGTCTGATTGATGAAATTCCAATACTGACGAGTGGGGTATTACATTAGGAGAGTTGCGAAAAGTGTTGTGTTCCTAGAGGGTAAAACAAGTTCACCCTTATATAAGCATGCACTTGGCATAACCGTCTCCGGGTTATGCGGCGTATGATCAGGGGCAGGAGTGGACACGTGTAGCATGATCTCGGCAGGAAGGTGTGCTCTAGTGTGGCACGACGCATGTGCGTTGGCCTTAAGGCGGCGTAATATTGCACATGTATTGCTCCCAAGCCGTTGATGTCTTTATGACTCAATGCCTTTAGCAAACAAAAAGGCGTTCGATCAAAGGTGCTCGTCAACGACTTAGTCCGGCGGCCCTCAATGTGTTGTGTTAGGAACAGAAGCCCGACTGCAAAGAGTGTGGCGTCCGTTGATGAGCTAAGCTGGACGACCCTTGAAGCGTTTTGTTGGTGAGTTTTGATTCTACCCGTGAGTAGGAGGTGCCTAACTATGAGTTACTGGGAGTAGTTGGTATTTCAACGTTTCAGAGGAAGCGTTGGTGACGTGATGGCTATTCAATTCTTCTTTCTACGTGTCTTGTCCGTGTATTGCACGTGCTCCGAGAAAACGTTATACGCGCGTGTAGCTTTGACCGCGTTACGCTTTCCCAAGACTACTGCCAACCGTCAGATCATGGATCTTCATTATTGTTCAATATTCGTTGATGTAGACGGTTTTGAGGCTATTTAAGGAGAATCTTCCCTTTGTTTTTCTCCACAACCCTTTCGGAGAAGCAAAAGCAGCAAAACGAGTGTTGTGGTGGTGGCACGACCGTGCCAATGGAGGCATGGGCCGTGCCAAGCCCTTTGGTGGTTGGCTTCATATTTTTTGTACCAAATCTTCGTATTTTTGGTCCGAATCAGCTCCAAATCTCCTTTCTTTTGCTCCAAGACTCAATCTTTCAAATATTTGTTCCTGAAATTAAATAACTTGCAATTGAAGTAAAATAGTTCTAAAAAGGAAATAAAAACATATAAAATCTAAATAAAACAGACTCAAATAATCTATTAAAAACACTAATTAATGACTCATCATGCCTAAAGAGATAATCAGGACTGCTAGATCTGGATCAAAGGCACAAGAAGCGAGGGTGCACCCTTACAACATGGGTTTACATGCACGTGATTAGGGAGGCATTATAAATAGGTAAAGATCAGACTTTTACTTCATTTCTCTCTTTTTTTTCTCTTTCTTCACTCACTTCTCCATTCTCCCTTAAAGTTCTTCTCTGTTCTCTCTCATCTCTATGAGCTCCGGCAAGCGGTGGCCGGCCACCCTAGGTTGTGGCACCATCGCTGGAAAACTTTAAAAACCTTTTATTTATTTATTTATTTTTGGTTTCCTAAACGTCTTCCCCCTTATTCTTATCTTTTTCCTAAAATTTCAGAAAGATAAATATTGTAGTCACAAGAGTCATTGCACACGGGCCTTCATAGTTAGGCGCCAACTCGCCCTTGGAGTCTGGTTGGAAAGATAGTACATTTTTCGGCACAAGTCTCCTTCATGAAATTCACGGAGACGAACCTTCTTGTTGGAAGTTTGTTTCAACCTTTTTTGATATAGTTGTACACGGCCGTCATGCATTTAAGTTCAATCAAGCTTGGATTTCAACAGAACTCCTATCGACACGACTTCAAACCTCCATAGGAGGCACGACCTCCATGTTGTATATTAACGGAAAGGTAATGGTAACATTTCATGCCAATCTTTTTAAATGAAAGCCATCTTCTGGGCAATCCTCTTTGATATTTTGTTTGCAGCTTTGACGGCTAAGATGCCCCAGTAGGAGAGAGATCTTGTCGGGAATTTCTTCATCCTCCTCTTCTTCAGTTTCGGACAGAGGGAACTCAAAATTGGAAGAGAGTGCAGAGTTATTGTGTTTAACGGGCTTATTAATGTTTGATCTGCATTTATTTTTGATTTTAGAAAAGTGAATGTTTGTATGCAGACATTTTGGAAATGATTAATCTTTTAGGTTCTTTGTATTACTATTTTTCTAGAAAAAGCACAAAATAAAACAAAGTCGGGATCAAAACGACCTTTTTAATAATGATGACAATACTTAAAGCAAAAAGCCCTACACAAGTTCACTTTTGTCTCGGGCAGAACGAAAGGATATTTTTGAAAAGGTAAAAGCAACATACAAACATTATTTGAACGAAAAGCAGCAGAAGGAATGTTAACAGCGACCAAATTACGGCTAACCACTCCATGCGTCACAATACTAGGTACTGTGATTCGGCATCAGATTAGCTTTACACATTTGGAGTCAAGTCTTAGAAGGTGAGGTGGTTGGTCCGGATCAAATTCTGGACTGCATTCTTCATTGCATTAAAATGTTCAATATCATGGTCAGGTGCCCCTTGATGGAAGGCACGGAAAAGGTGAGGTCTATACCACGCTAGCAATCTTTCTGGTACCTGAGAAGGTGCCTTGGTCTGAGGCTTGGTTTGATAGGGATTAGGTCATTAAACTCATCCAAAAATCCCAAGACAAAGAAGTCTACTCACACATGTTCATTGTAGTCATAGAAGAGAAGAAGAAGAAAAACATTAAAAAAATAAAGAAATAAAAAGGAGAACTTTTATTCAAAGAAACAATAGTCACTTATTAATTTCCAAGAACAAAAGATGATTGAATATGTTTTCTAACTACTCTATTTATAGTCTACAAATACTTAAGCCCCAAGAAATACATAAATAGAATGTTCCACAAGAAACCACATAATTTAGGTCAGAAATAAACTAAATAGGCAGCTTATCGGAGAAGCAAAAGTAGCAAAAGGAGTGTTGTGGTGGTGGTACGGCCGTGCCACTGGAGGCACAGGCCGTGCCAAGCCTTCTGGTTGTTGGTATCATATTTTTGTACCAAATCTTCATATTTTTTGCCCGAATCAGCTCCAAACCTCCATTCTTTTGCTCCAAGACTCAATCTTTCAAATATTTGTTCCTGAAATTAAATAACTTGCAATTGAAGTAAAATAGTTCTAAAAAGGAAATAAAAACACATAAAATCTAAATAAAACATACTCAAATAGTCTATTAAAAACACTAATTAATGACTCAGCGGGCCTAAAGAGTTAATTAGGACCACTAGATCTGGATCAAAGGCACAAGAAGCGAGGGGTGCACCCTTACACCATGGTTTTACACGCACGTGATTAGGGATTGTTGGTTAGTTGGATGAATGAATCTCTGCGTGTAATTTTTTTTTTTTTGTGTGCAGGTTTTGGAATTGTAAAAATGGGTTCCTTGTATATGATTGAAAATGGTTTTGAATCGTATGGCTTGATGGGTGTTGGATCATTTGTGATGATTGGAAACAGTTGCGTGATTGCTTGATTGAATTGTATTCGCAGGTTTATGTGAAATTGAGTCCCCTTTTCTCTAATTCCTTCATTCTATTTTAAATGGTTTTTCAGTTTCAAAGAAGGAAATTAGATTTAGTGGACTTGAATGGCCTTTAAAAGCTGAACGCGTCTTTGGTGAAAAAAGGAAATAAGAACATCTAACTTTGTGTGATTTGCCTGTGATTGAGGCGTGTGCTTGAGAAGAAAAAAATTTACAGACCCCTGGACGAGGATAAACTATTGGACACTTTTTAATTTTTGGACATTTTGGACATAATAAGAATAACATAAACCTTAAAATAAAATAAAAGAAATATAGACAAAAATAAAAAGATGGCAATAAAATGACTAAGAAAAACTAAAGATAAAAATAAAAGACTAATAATAAAAAAAAAGAGTGAGAAGAGGGCCCGAAATCGGAACAAAAATGAGGTATTTTAAAATACCTCTCTGCTGAAATTTCCTTTGAAAAGTCAAAGACTATTCAGGGTCAGACGGCGCATGAATTTAAGACCTTAGGTCAAAAATTGGGGTATGACAGCTGGAAAATAGGCAAAAACATGCATTCTGTTATGAGCACTGATATGGTTCGGATTTTATAATCCGGAACGCATATGAACATTCCGAAATATAAAATCCGGAACTTTCCGATACACCCTTTGTATGAGTCTTAAATGCACTTGCATGGGGCTTAAATGCTATCATTTCAGATTATATAATCCATAAAACAAATATATAGTCTGGATTATATAATCCGAATAGCACCAGTACAGAAAACAGAAACACAAATCATGAGCAAAACTTAAAGTAACACAGTTTTTCAAAAAAAAAAACTGAAGAATATCCCATTATGGAAATAGAGAGATGTCTGCTTTACGAAGCTTTGGGTCAACTTCGTACTCGAACCTCAACCTCTTCCGGTGAGTGTGAATTTCATCCAAACGGAGGACAGTGTCGTTCTTGATTTTCAAAGCAATCATACATGCACACGGTAATCTGTGAGTGATCAAACTCAAACAACCACATCTTGAAAGCCGGTTACGAAATGTGTTTTGGGCCAATGCAAGATGTAGGGCTGCATATGAATATTTTGGTGAAGTCATAACTTTTGACACAGCTTACTTGACAAATAAATATGATATGGCTTTTACTCCTTTTGTTGGAGTGAACCATCATGGTCAATCTATGTTGTTGGGTTGTGCTTTACTATCGAATGAAGATACTGAAACATTTACTTGGCTGTTCAAAAGGAGCTTTACTCAGGCCCAATAGAATCCAAAGCCCAAATACCACGTTTGGTAACATTACTTGCGACACACCCCTTCCCCACGAGGGGGGTGCACGGAGCAAGCAAGACCGGTTCAAACGAACCCCAACGTCTCTTTGCACGTTCCCGCAATAATCTCTCTAGCGATTACACTTCCCACGATTTCGTAACCGCCAGAGCCTGGTGTGCCATCACAACGGTTCTGCAGCCCTCCACCTCTATATATAGGGGACTCATAGCAGTCCCCAAGGTAGAATCTATCTCTTCCTCTCTAACCCTCACTCTCTGATCTCTACTGACTTGAGCGTCAGAGTGCCTGCAGGTACACACCCCCCGCCGTTCCAACAAGCATTCTTGACGCATTCTACCACCAGTCAAACCACCACATTTAAAGCACCGACAATCACCTTCTGATCAGGTACGATCAGTGGCGCCATCTGTGGGAAATACAAGCTCTCCCCGTTTTTACCTTACTAGAAACCAAAGCTTTCCAAAAAAGTTACCATGGCTGTAAATGGTGCCAACTCACAGATACGAAATGAAGTTCGTATCCCTCAACGTGATGGTATGACATCTTCACCTTCTCCCGTGGGTACACCCAGAGAGGAACCTGTACAAATAGTTCCTCTACAACAAAGGCCTCTGCAGGGTCCCTCACGACCTACAGAGACACCAGAAGATGCCACACCAACTAGTGCCCTCATCAACAATCTACTCCGCACGGTTCAACGACAGACGTCGTTAATCGAGGAACAGAATCGACGCCTGATGTATCTAGAGAGAGCACGCCCGCTTGTCCGACCTAAACGGACTGCTTCCCCAACACCTATCAAAAGAGGAGGGAACCCTCGCCCTTCACGTTCTAGATCCCCTCGGCACTCAGTAAGCATTAGGTCTCCAAGCTCAAGTAAATAAAATAGTCACAAGGAAGGGGGGTTTGACGTGACCATTTAAAAATTAACCTGCAACTTAAAATTAATTCTCAAGTGGTTTACTTAGAAAAGGTAAGTTAGTGAAATTGCTTCAAAACGTTATGATGTTCTTGTGCAGATTATGCAGAAACTAATTTAATCAAGTAACTGTGTTGTGTGTGTATAGTGTATACTGAATTTAAAAGAGTAAAGGGAAGAAAAAGAACACACATAAATTTATAGTGGTTCACCCAATGTGGGTTAGTCCACTCCTCACAATCTTGTGAGAGTTTCCACTATGATATTTGAGATAACCTCTCAAATCCTGCACTTTACAATCTTGTTCATTTGAACGATTACATCAACTGTATTCTCTAAGCCTCAGCAAGCTTGCACCTTCTTGCTAAGTTACCCACTTAGACTTTTACACCTTCTGCTCAAACTGACACTTTAGTACCCCTAAAGCTAGACGAGACTTTCTTTTCTTCTTGCCACTTAGATTTTTACACCTTTTGCTCAAACTAACACTTTAGTACCCCTAAAGCTAGATGAGACTTTACAAGATGTTTGGAGTTTGAATGTTTGAGAAACAAACAGAAGAAGAGGAAGAAGAAGAAGTTATCTTTAAGAGAGATAACAAAGAGTATTGATGTGCACTATAAGAAGGTAACAAGAGCCTTCAGTGATTGATCAATTTCAATTGCAAAAGCTTTAAACAAAATCAAGTTGTTTTCTTGTATGCTTTGCAATGGTGCAAGTTTTGCCGAGGCCTTGATCTCTATTTATAGAGTTTTTAGGCTCATATAGCCGTTGTAGGGCGACCAATGGTCTTTTGCCACGTGTCCTGGGCCCTACTAGCTTTTACTTGAAAATCTGGATGAACATTCTGACCATCAGAATGTTGTTGTGTTTCCAGGATGAACATCAGAATGTTGCTGTGTTCTTCATCAGAATGTTGATATTTATGATGTTCTTCATCTGGGTTCATCAATGATGAATGTCTGATGAGTTTCAGGGTTTGTTTAAGGTATGACATGAGATTTGTTGGGCTTTATCCACCAAAAAGTAACTTCTCCATATGCATCAAAAGCTGCTGGATAAAGTAGGATAAAGTTGAACCAAATCTGTCTTGGTCATTGTGCAGGAGAGAGAAGATAGTGAGTCTGCAACTTCAGGCCCATGCTTCTAGGAGATTTGCTTGATTTTGATCAGAGGACAAATTATCTCTGATGCAAGATCTCCTTTTGCCTTGCTTGCTAACTTTTCACCAACTACACTGTTCATAGTTAGAAGCATGTGCAGATATGAACATTCTGATCATCAGAATGTTCACTTTGTTCTTACTTTAGGATGATTTGTAAGACTTACTTTTGATGTAATCAATTCTAATAGTGAAAACACAACTGAAGTGCAGTGAATGCAACAACTAGGATAATATTCTCATTGGAATATTCCTAGTACTTTAATGTTCATAGTCTTAGATGAACATTAAAGATCCTTTAGACATTGTTCTTGTGAATGCCTTAAGTTCTTGATTGATTCATGCAACTGTACTTTTCTGGACATACATTTATGTCACGTTGTAGTTTGCATGTTCTTCATGTTCTTGATGATTCTGGGTTTGCTTATGAACAACCTTCTGAACTCTCATCAGAACGTTCTGATCAACTCACTGATCCACATTCTGAACTAACTTTCTGAACTTCAGAATTAGTTCATGAATTCAATGTCCTTTGATTTCTTGTATCTTGGTATGATTTAAACTTTGTTTGTGTCTTGGTTAATCACTCAAGAACGCACAAATACCAGGAATTATCAAAGTGCATTAATCCTTCAATCATCATGCCTTTAATGATTTCTTGATTCAAAGTCAAAATCATTATAAGAATGTTCATGTCACATCTGTTCTTGCATGTTCTTGGTGTGGACATTGATTTATGGGTTTGCTCTAATGAACCTTCTGAGCAACCTTCTGAACTCCTTCTGGGTTCATACATATGAACTTCAGAATGTTTCTTCTGTGCTCCTTCCTTTTTGACGGTTGTACTTTGTGCTGAACATTCTGATGTCCTTCAACATTTTGAACCTTATGAAGGTTGTTTATTTATTTCCCTCAAAAACTACTTGAAGCATTAAATGAGAAATCATTTGTTTTGACAAACAAGATGATTCTTTCTTTGAAGTTCAGAAGAATATTTCTTTGCATCTAGTTCATCATTGCATGTAACTGATAACTTTAAATATTCTTATTTATCTATGAAGTAATCTTTTATTATTTTTGGATATAAGCCCTTATTTTTAAACCTTATTATTTGAATTGCCATATCATTCGTTGGATTTCGTTGCACATTGTCGCATTACAAAGCATTTCCCAAAAAAAATATGGGAAGAAAGCAAAACGTCAAAAAAATAGGAAGTAGTGGGTTACAGCTGTGAAGCAGAAACTGCCTATCACGTGTCTAAAAGCTCTAAATGATATTTAATACATCAAATTAGTTTTCAGAATACCCAACAGAGACTAATAATATAACCATCATGATTTCAATTTACCCATCATCTTCATAACTTCAACTATTTGTCCGACAAATACACATTTAGTCACTTCAAGCATATTTCAAATATAAATAGCCTGTTTAGATCAAGTTACTGGAACTTATTTACTGACATAAGCACTTATGAGACCATTTGTAAGAGCTTATGGAATCAGCTTATGATGCGTCCCTGTTTTTTGTTGTTTTAAACTCATTTAGATGAGAAATGGTAGCAACACACATTCTAACATATACTTTCCAACACACTCTTTTTGATTGGTTAGAATTCACATGGACCCACCAAAATTATATGAGACCCACCAAAATTATATGGGACCCATGTGAATTTTAACCAATCAAAGAGAGCGTGTTGAAAAGTGTGTGTTAGAATGAATGTTGTTAGCATTCCTCTATTTACATAAGCTCTCCACGACGGTTTATGAAAATATATCAAAACATTTCGACACTATTTTATCTTTTGTTATCCAATTAGCTTATACATAAATACCGGCACTTATAAGCACTTAATTAATTAACTTGTTTATATAAACAATGATTAATTCAATTATTTATTTTAATTCATTATTAAACAATATCAAGAAATACTAAAGGAAAATAAAACTAAATCAACACATATATAAATGCATACAGATTGATTAGTATGATTCATATTTGAAAAATTACAAATCTGTATTATTTCAGATTTGTGATATGTGATATACCTCAGTGATACAAAGCTTCAACGAAATCCAATGCTCAATCATCATGAACCGGCATATATGAAGAATCACATGACCGAAATGGATTGAAAATCACTGTGAACACGTTACAAATTGAGATTACGAACAAAGTGACAAATCATAGATCGATAAACAAAAGTATCAAACAGAGAGAATGAAAGTGAAAATGGACCTCAACTCCATCAAAATTCTAGAGAGGAATGTGAACCGAATACAGAGAACGATAGTGAGAAAAAATGCATCTCATCGACACGAAAATCATGAATGATTTAAACAATCTTCGCAGATGAATTTGGTTGATTGAAATGGATCAAGTTAATATTTGGAAATATTGTTCAGTAGCATATTGGCATTCAATTCGTTGGAAATTAGGGGCCGTTACATTTCATAGTTAATATTTGGCTTAATTGCAGTTTTAATCCTCTAACTTTTTTAAAGTTGTGATTTTGGCCTTCTAAGAAAAAAAACTACAAAACAGCCCCCTAAGTTTTGCAACTTTAGCAGTTTTGGCCCCCAAGGCCAAAAAAAAATTAAAAAAAATAACACGTGGCACCTCACTTAGGGTGCCACGTCAGCGTAGACCAAGTTAATATCAGCTTCGGCGGCCAAAACTGCCACAGGTGCAAAACTTAGGGAGTTGTTTTGCAGTTTTTTTTCTTAGGGGACCAAAATCGCAACTTTGAGAAAGTTAGGGGACTAAAACTGCAATTAAGCCTTAATATTTCGTTGAATTTCTAGATATCATTTTAATCGTAATAATAAATCGAATGATTTCTTAAAATATAGATATGGAAGGTGTGTATTGAGACTCATGTAATGGAAATTTGAATTATTCTAGCATTATTATAGATAGATAGGCATAGGCTATCAATTTGGTTGACTAGACTTGCAATTTTTTATACATATATATAAAATCCAAATAAAAACTCCCAATAGACTAAGACCAACGAAAACAGCAAATATAATCAAAGTTAAAGGTGTATTCTTCTGATCTTCGTATGGAGAAACTTTTTGCCCATGCTCCATTTCCTGCAGTAAAAAAAAAGAGTGTTTTGTTAGTGTTATTTATGGTCATCTAATTCTTCGATAATATTATGCATTTATTAAACTATTTGGATGAAACGAAGAGATCAAAACTTGCATTCCGTTAAACCAAAACAAAAAGTTTCAGAGATGAAATAGTATAATATAATAATATCATTTTCTGGGTTAGAATATTTTCCAAAAAATCAAAATATAAAAAGATAAAGAATTTGTGGGTACTACTGTTAGCCACTCATGGTTGTTTACAAACCCTAATTTAGAAGCAAATCAAAATCCTCCATTTTTATCAAAGAAAGTCAAAATCTTCAAACATTATCCACCCAAAGTTTGCTCTCAAAATCACTAAATATAAAGGAATACGAACATGCATGCGTTTAAAAAAGAAAATACGAACCAAAGTTATGTGAAAATACGAACCAAAGTTATGCGTTTAACTATATATAGACTCCATATTCTCGGCTGTAGAAGCAAACATATGATCAGGTCTTTGGTGCTTATTGATGATGATGCTAATAGAGTTTCTCTTTTCCATCTTTCTAAAATGTGATCTCCATGTCATTTTTGTCTACTATATCCATAAAAAAGTCTTTTTTTTTTCAATTATCTAAAAAAATAAAGACTTTTACAAATTCAATATCAAACAAGAAAACCAAAACGTGTGTAAAAAAAATAAGTGATAAAATGACTTTTTCTTAAAAACAAATTGATTAGTTTTTAAGTAAAATTGTGATTTTTCTCTTTTAGAAATAATCCAATATATTTACGTGAAAGCATTGGTATAGTTAACGTGTAGGAAATTCCATAAATAAATTCTTTCCTAATGGAAAAATAAATAAAATTGGTTAAATTACATTTTTTACTTTCACTCTATTTTTTGAATTTAAATTGTTGTTGTAGATTTTTATTTAAGTTGAATTTAGAGATTTAGAGCACAAGCTCCAACTACTAATATAGTTTAGAGCATCACAAAGGCCGTAAACTAATAAGCACTCCTTAAATGGACCATATGTGTATCCATGATTTATTTATACTTTTTAACAAATAAATATTTATCAATGATTCAATGACTCTAATGATATTACATTAACAGGGACTCCAATGAAGAGTTTTTAAATAGGTCCCACTATGTGCATATGTATTGTACCATTTATATGTACATTTAAAAAAATAAAAAGAAATTAAAGATAGTCAAAATAACATGAATTTGAAAGGCAGAACCAACTTATACATATTTGTTTTTCAACTTTTGATTGTGGGATCCGTCAATTGCCGAGAAGAGAGAGAGTCATTGTATAGTTGCTGATAACTAATAGCTACCCATTTTTTCTTCCCTCCAATGAGACTCCTTAATAAGTTGAGATCCTTGTTAAGTAAAGGACTCCCCATTAATTGGTGATGCTTTTAGTAACTTGTCATAAAAAAAGGTTTGAATTTTTTTTTAATTTGCTTTAAATGAGTTGTTTATGTTTAAATTATGTTAGAAAAGAGATAAATTGGTACACCTTTCGGTAAAATATTAAAGGATTGTATTATAAAATACAAATGGATCGATCGACTATATTGAAATATATATATATATATATTAAGGAGTCAGTTGAAATTTTTAAATGCTAAGATATATCTCAAACTCAAAAGATAAATAAAATAAATGATCCAGCTGAATTAAGGTCTATTTAGTGGTTTCAATATGATAGAGACACGTAAAATAAGAGAGTTCAATAAATAAGAATGTTTTGATTAAGCTCAATGTACGAATTGTTTAGAAGAATTTATATATGTTGAATTGTTGATTGAAGCTCTTGGTCAAACGATATTTACTTTTTGACCGGATTAATCTGAATTATCATAACTCATTTTCCGGAAACTAAAGGGTAAAAAACAACAACTAGAAAACTTTTTTTTTATATTGCTATAGGGTGTTGGAGGAATGGGGAATTTTATGGTATATGGTGTTAGGTGTTCGTTATGTAGAGGAATGAGGGAATGAAGCGGATCAGTGTGATGACAGAATTCGAATAGGATCATATAGGGTGTAGGTGTTAGAAAGGGAGGGTGGGTGCTTGAAATATTTGGCGTGTGATGGGGGATCGGTCCATTAAAAGTATAGTTGTTTTTGATACTCAACATATTTCTTCATGAAATAAAACAAAAATAGGTAGAGTTTTTTTATTTATGATAATCTTTTCTAGAATAAAAAGAATCTACGTTTTTTTTGTTTTTCTTACTTATTTATCAATACTTTTTATTAAAAATTACTAAAGTAGAGTTGTTTTTAATACTACAAAAAGTATATTTATTTTTAATACTCAACATATTTCTTCATGAAATAAACAAAAATACGTAGAGTTTTTTTTTATTTATGATAATCTTTTCTAGAATAAAAAAATCTACGTTTTATTGTTTTGCTTACTTATTTATCAATACTTATTTATCAATAAGATCAATAAATTAGTGTTACTGCTTTATCAATAAAAGGTATAGTAGTATAATTACAATACTACTATACTTTTTATTTTTACTTAAAAGCAGTATTCATGAATAATAAATGATTGCTCAAATAATCCTTTCCAAAAGAGTATTACCCAAAATCCAAAAAAGTATTACTCAAAAGCATTATCCCCCAACCATTTGCATTGCAAACAAAGTATTATATACTTAAAAGCATTATCCCACAACCATTTCCAAACAAAGTATTATATATTCAAAAGGATTACTCATGAGTAAGAAATTAAAAAGTATTCCTGAAAGGTATTACCCATAAATACAAATTTTACTATCTTAGCTTTTTAATTGTCTTACCAACCTAATTTTATAGAATCTAAAAAATTCATAATTATCCGGTTATGATTGATCTAAACCATCTCATTATATATATATATATATATATATAAAACTCACCATGCCAACTATAAAACAACTTATTAGAAACACAAGACAACCAATCCGAAATGTAACAAAATCTCCCACTCATCAGGGATGACCTCAGTGTCGAGGAACATGTATTAGGGTGTATGTGCGACTCGTTTAGATCATAGACTAAAATATAAAAATCTAGTCTATTAATAAGAATAAGAATTATATATAAAATTTTATTGTGTATAAAATTTATGGTTTCGATTAGTGCAAACCGAATCACCTTAATTTGTTAATTTGTAATTTAAGATAAAAAATACTTTTCCATTGGTAACAAATAGTTATCCATTAAGCGGCAAACATCCAATTTTAAATAAAAAATTATGGCCAAAATTATGCCCAAAATTTTGCAATAACGGATTAAGAGGGTCAACTACCCAGCTAATCTTCATACTTAAATACCGTTATTGTATAGCTAGATTTTGTAGTGAAAGACCTATTACTAGATATTTCATGGGTAGATCCCATAAGTGTGAACTATACAAGTTCACAATAACATTGATTGAATGAGGATTCAATGAAAGAAAGGGCTCCAGTGTATAGAGAGGACCTCACTGTTTAACAAATAATCATGGAAACGATGACACCCATCATTTCTTTGTCTATTTCTATTAAATTAACTATCCTTTTTTGAATACCTAGTATCAATAGAATTTCTTATTAAGAGATTAAATACTTAGAAGAAAAAAAATCATGGTTGGGAAGGTTATAGCAGCAAAAGCCATTGGCATTTTTATTTCATACATTAAAAGAATCCATTTTGTTATTAATAGATTAGGAAGGATAAAAGAATGGTGGGGTTTAGCATGGAAAAGGAGAGTTATTTCACATCATGGAAAAGTTTTTTCAACCATTAGATTAAAGAGGAGAATTAATTTTATCATGGACTGCCTACACCATATTTTTTTCCTTTCTCGCCATCCATCTTCCTCCTTGCCCCCACCATCTCATCCGACCTTCTCTCTCCATCCCAATCAACAGATCTAAGATACAGGAAACAAAAATTCAACATTCTAAGATTAGAGCATGGTTTCCATCACCAAAAATCCATTCTCATACTTGGAAATGAAAAAACCAATCTCCACATATGCAAGCTGAGCGGCGATGGCATCTGAAAAATTGTATCTCTAAATGTATAATTTTTAAATAATTTTCATGGTGCTGATAAAATGGAAGGCAAGAAAATAGATGTATATAGTTCATTGTAAAAGCAAACAATCCATTTTTGGTTGATTTAAATTTATTTTTTCAGATCCAATCAAGTTTAGAAGTTATTTTAATTATTTTTTGTAATTTGTAAACAAAAGTTGATTCACAAACAATGAGGTGAACTTGTTACTCCACAACCCAATTTTGTTTAATCGATCAATCTTGAAAAATTCTAGATCAAGGAAAAGAAAAAAGTTCTAGATCTAAAGAAAAAAGAGGTGTAAAAGAGAAAGGCAAAAAATATGGTGTAGGCAGTTCATGATAAAATTTATAGTGTTCTTTAATCTAATGGTTGGAAAAAACATTTCGATGATGGGAAACAACTCTCCTTTCCCATACTAAACCCCACCTAAAAGAATAGGTGAAAGAAAAAAATAAAATAGTTATTCATCAAAGTCTCATTTATTCAATGACCAGAGTTAAACGAGGATCTATCGCTCGAAAACGGAGGAAAAAAATTCGTTTATTTACATCAAGCTTTCACAGAGCTCATTCAAAACTCACTCGAACTATTTTGCGACCGAGAATAAAAGCTTTGGTTTCAGCTCATTAGGATAGAGACAGGAAAAAAAGGGATTTTCACAGTTTGTGGATCAGTCGAATAAACGCAATAATTGCCCAAAATAAAAGCAATATATAATGTATTTATAGTAAATTAATGTATAATCAGTTGAAGAGTTAATTGCTTCTTAATCGTAAAACAGTTGCACAAATTGAAGCCTCTAGCTAGTTGTTTTAATGATGTTGTTTTTAGTCCTAATCAATTAAGTGTTATTAGTTAAGCATGATAAATTTGTCTTTGAAATTGTTAAAGCACCCAAGCTTACTTGTGACCCAAGAAAATTGCATTTCATTGGATCTCATATGTCAAAACAGTGTTTTTCCATCGTCTGAATCGATTCACATTAATCTGAATCGTATCACACAAAGCTTCTAACTTTGTGTGAATCGTTTCATAATAATCTAAGTTGATTCACTTTTGAACCGATTCAGAAATGTGTGAATCGTTTCACAAAATGTTTCTGACTTCATATGAATCGATTCAAACATTTTTGAATTGTATCAATCTTTTTTTTGGGGTTTTTGAATTGATTTAAATCTCAGGTGATACACATCAATCTTCATAGCATTTCTCTTTTTCCAGTCTTGTCTTTTAGCTGTCTAAATCGATTCAGACATTTAAGGAATTGATTAATATAGTTGTTTTTGGATGAAAAATTGCACTTACCCTCATTTTCTATAT
>Ga0315914_1004476_pt1 | contig 20885 bp, 11 predicted proteins | sample MpolenodulesMG_FD_203920 | JGI IMG/M metagenome (GOLD analysis project Ga0315914, IMG submission 203920) | Medicago polymorpha root nodule microbial communities from Los Angeles, California, United States - elongated nodules | ecosystem: Host-associated > Plants > Roots > Nodule | place: USA... | reverse complement strand
AACGAATCCTTCACAAACAAACCATAAACCATGACTTTATATTGGACCTACTTTCTTAAGACAAGTTTCTCTTTAGCGTATCAAAGCCTCTCTCGAGGTGCAGTGAGTGTGTTCCTCTAATAATCAGATGCCAGTCGTTATGTTCATTTTGGATATGTTTATGTTGTTGAGATTTTACACATTTGTCGGGATTTGAAGATTTTATGTATTGATGTACTTGGAGTTTATGACATGTATACTTGGAGATGTATGTTATATATCCGCTGTGTTGTTGTTTGAAGTTTTATGCATGTTATATTTTTGGAGAACTTTTGGAGACGTGTGACGTCTATTTCTTGAATAAATATTTTATTCGCGTGTTTTATCGCTTTAAAAGAAGTAGGGCGTTACACAAATCATTTTTAATTGAGTCAACATTCGATGATCAGAACCATGTACATTTTAATTAGCAAATCTTACAATGACACAATCTCAAATAAAAATTATTCAAACACAAAAACATAAAATTTAAAAGGGAAATAATTAAGTTATATTATCATATGTTTTTAATTTAAAATTATTTGACAATGGGAGCTTGTATTATCGCAACTTAAAGATTGAAACCATAGTTTTAAAAACCGGATCGGTGATTGACTCGGTAAGGGTACTGAGTCATTGGGTCATTGGTTGAATCACTAGATGGCTCGGTTATATGACTCGGTTTATATAAAAAAAAATTCTTTATGTTAAATTATATTGAACCGAATGATTTTGAACTAAAAAAAAATTAACACTTAATAGAAGCACATTTTTATGACTTAAATAAAAACAACTTGATAGATGTCCCTTGAATATAGCTGCATATATTTTTTATGAGATATAATACATATTCAAATAAACATTAAGAAAAGCAAAAGTGTGCTAAAAATAGTAGTAATCAAGTAAAAGAATGTTTATGAAAATATCTGAGATGCCGGCCATAATATTTAAATGATAAGAGTGTGCCCGGTTCCTTAAAAAAAAAAATAGAGTGCGTTTGATTCCCCTAAAAAAAAATTGTTCAGTTATTATATATAAATTATAAGAAGCAATCTTAAAATTAAAGAGGTTCATGTTGCAGTGGATAAGTGATTGCATTGCAAACTTGGGGACGCAGGTTCAACACCACCGTGACCTTTTTTCTGGCAAAATTAATATAATTAATTTATGCTTCACATCAAATCGGTCCGGTTGTCAAACCCTCCAGTTCACCGGTTTTCCCTGAGTTTGGCCGAGTCACACCGGTTCAGGCCGGTTTGATTACATGACCGATCCGTTTAGTAACTCGAACCAGTCATCCTTCCAGTTCCCGGTCGGACCGGTTCAACCGGCCGGTCCTGTCCGGTTTTCAAAACTATGATTGAAACAATGATCTAAATTAACAATAAAAAAAAACCTAAAATATTTTAATATATTGTTTTAATAGGAAATTAAGAATATTGAGCAAGAAGTGCCACAAGAACAAAATAATACTTTAAAGTGATCTCTACAACTCAATTTCAGCAACAAAACTATTATAGTTGCTTGAAAGTAAGAGTATCTTCTCTAAGTCTGTCCCGCTTGCATGGAAGTTGTAGGCTAGTCAAGTCTTGGAGTGGGAAGAATAAAAATCTGAGCACCATCTCCGGAATGAGTATGATCCAAAAGATATAATGAGAGAGCTTGAAATTTGTTTGTTTGTGAATAGCTTGTATATATGTAGAGATGATTTTCACTTGTAGGAATGCTTGCTTTACAAACTCTTTCTTTGATCCTTCAAATCCTCTTGTATTTATAGATGATGAATGACTTGGTGATCAACTGTACGTTTTTACACGTTTTTACAGTTGTGCAAAGCTTCAATTGATTTCACATTTATTCTTCAAACTGACCAGAATGTTCTTTTACAAATCCAGATCGTTCTGGTTGTTCAGTGTAACATCCCAAATTTCTAGACCAGGTATTTAATTATTATTATTATGATTATTAAAATTATTATTACATCTTATTATTATTATTTTTATTATTATTATTATTACCCTCCAATATATCACATAACTAATTAGATTGTTAGCAAAATCATCTTTCTTTCTAAAGCTTGTCTGATCAAGCTATTGTTTACCCTAATTTTAACCTAATATTTTCCCTCCATCATACAAGCAATTAATTCTCCTTAGTGCTTTTCCTACTCATCAAGTTAAGTTCAAATTTTAAATTTCCCTCCCACAAATATTTGAGTCTGCTGATGCATGTACCTAAGGCATATGGATGATTGCATTTATAACGCCTTTCCTCATTTCTTTGTTTCCAACGTGCATGTTTAGTGGTCTCATGGAGAAGTTAACCCACTCTCTTTCCCATGCCACTATTTACATGTGTTATATAACTTGAAATCTCTTCCAAATTTTGAGTCGTCTCCATCTGTTGGTTTCAACCAATGCTAACAACTTGAAATCAATTAAGAACCGACAAGATCTCCATGAGTACGCTAAATTTTTCCAGGTTAATGATAGTTTCGTCAAAGTGAGTCGCTTGCATATGCTCTTTTATCTTTATGATATATTAATATGTTTAGATTAGCAATTGGAAGAAAGTAATTTTAGGTTGAATTATTCAATAAGGGCTCTTCGATGCTAAGAGGATTTTAGTGGTAATGGGATTTGAATTTCTAATTGAATTAGTGTGAATTTAGTTTGCTTCTACTATTCATCTTCTTGATTGTTCCATCTATCTTCATTTTTATTCTCATTTTATGAAACGATGTTTCTAAAAAATTCATATTGCTCGCTGTGATAGTCAACATGTTTGTGATTTTCTCCATTGGCTCACTTTGGCGGTAGTTCGGGTGACAATTTATGCAATAGTGGTATAATTCTTGCATTTTTGTTTTTAGGTTGTTCTTCCAGCCTATCTCGCGCTTCTGTCTTGCTTTTGAGTAATCTGGTTTTGTTTTGCTTCAAAGATAATGCTGGTGTTATTGTGAATCCTAAGGGAGATGTGAAAGGTTCTGCTATCATTGGACCAATTGGTAAGGAGTGTGCTGATCTTTGGCCAAGGATTGCAAGTGCTGCCAATGCCATTGTATTTGTGTGGATTCTGCTTCAAGATTGCAAGTAGTGCTAATGCCATTGTGTGGCAATTTTAGTACAAGAGAAACTTATCTTTATGTTTTTAGGTCTTGCAAGAGATTTTGTTTATGCCTAAACTTTTCACCATTTTGTCTTTCCTTGACTTATGTTTAATCATCTTTTGGATATATGATATTTGGTTGGATTTAGAAGATGATTAATTGGTTGAATAAAAAAAGAAACTGAACCATAAATATTATGCTTATATCAGACCTGTTAAGTATGCTAGCAAACTCATTACTTGAAACTAACAAGACTTGAGGATCATGCTTGATCTTTTAGCTCCACAAGAATGTAGCTTGCAAAAAAAACTTACTAAAGGTGGTAGTTTAAGTTAATAAAAAGAAAGAGACAGGTTTTTTTTCTTGCACTATTGTATGTAGATGCTTTATTATTCTTACATTATTTTGTTTCTTACTCAAATTTAAATAGATGAGATGAATGGATATGAATGAATATGCATTTGTACTCATTTATAGTTGGTAAAAATATGTTCAATGTCTGGGGTTGAGTGATTATGGTTTAATGCTGAACAAAAATTGTTTTTATTTTTAAGATTGTATGCATTTTCTGCAAAAGTTGTCTGTTAAATTTGCAGATTGCAAATACTTATGTTTTGCACTAACATAAGTTGTCTTTAGCAAATTCTTTCCTTTCATGATGGTTTAGTAGATACATGGTTGAGAGGCAGCAATTGCATCAACATAATTCTTTCCGCTTAGCACGGTCTTCCTTTTTTTGAGAGGTTCAGGTGTTTCAGATAGGTTACTCATCAATAGCATTTTATTCCTTGAGTCTATCATAAATTGTGCAGTTGTTTTCCCATGTTTTGCTGCCAAATATAATACCAATGTTGTTACCGTTTGTTAATTTCTTTTTCGGTTGCTTGAAAAAAATTGGGGCACTACAGATGTTATTGAAACTATCTTGGTGAACACCAAGTTTACAATGTAAAGAATGAGGTATAACATTAAAAGTAGCAGTTTGGCTTAATTTTAGTTCATTAAGTGAGTTGTTCTATACTTGAGTCACATATGCTATTCCATTTGAAATTTGAAGCGAACATTTGGTAAAGATTATGGAACAATGTGCTCTAATTCTTTTGTTATTGAATTAACTGATCTGAGTTATAAGAGAGGTCATTTTACAATGAAAGATCTACTGGCTTAGTTGAATTACAGAAACTAAGAAACTGTGTGTGTACTTCATATTTGATCTACTAGCTTAGTATTATAATCTATTATAATATTATAATTTATTTATAGATCTATAATACATAATTTTAGTTAAATAGTATATCTTTATTTTTGTATTATAGTATGATGTGATCCATAAAGCTAATTCGGCAACGTCTAAGTGTGACAACTTTTGATCTTAACTGTTTGGCTGAATTTGCATGTACTGGTAAAAGATGATAATAATGTCAAGTTATACCCCTAGCCAATGTTAAAGGAATTTGCAAGAGAGTTGAAAGTTGCTTGTTGAATATGACAACTATATATCAAAATGAGAAAGAGATCTATCGACTGGGGGATTATTTGGAGCAAAAAAAGTCACTTTTCGTGACTTTTTCGCCCTTGGAAGCCCATGATTTTAGCCCAAGTTAGGTGGAAATTTTCCCTATAAATAAAAGCCTTCCTCACTCACAATTTCTCGTTCAGAACTGCAGTAGTTCAAGAGGAAGGCGATTTTAGGAAGTCAAGGAGGAGTTCTATCTTCTCCTATGTTTTCTAGGTTATGTTTTTATCTTTTAGTATTTTTGCCTTAGTTATCTTGTGTAACTAGATATCTATAGGTTAAGGTTCTAAGATGAAACTCTGTTTATATTTGTTGGATAATTATTTAATTTAATTTCGTTTTATTTTAGTTTATTTTCTGTTTGGTATTAAGTTTTATTAGGATTAATTTATTCTGGCGAAATGCAACCCTAGATTAGGTACTTAGTTTGTGACATGGCTTAATATTGTTTATAAACATCCAGATAAGCAATGATTGATGAGATGTGTGCTCTCCAAAGCAATGACACTTGGGAACTTGTTTCTTTACCTCTTGGAAAGTCGGTAGTAAGTTGTCGTTGGCTTTATACGGTGAAAGTTGGCTCTGATGGTAAAATTGATTGATTTAAGGCTCGTTTGGTGGCCAAGGGATATACTCAGATTTTTGGATAAGCTTATAGTGACACATTCTCGCCTGTCGCCAAAATGGCATCTGTTAGACTATTTCTCTCTATTGCAACTATTCGTCATTGGCCTCTTCATCAACTTGACATTAAAAATGCTTTTTTGCATGGTGATCTTAAAGAAGAAGTATATATCTCTTTATGGTCTTAAACAATCTCCTCGAGCTTGATTTGGCAGATTCAGCACAGTAGTGCAACAATTTGGTATGATTCATAGTCAAGCCGATCATTCTGTTTTTTAACGTCACTAATCCCAAGGGTGCATTTATCTTATTGTTTATGTAGATGATATTGTCATAACTAGCAGTGATCAATAGGGAATACTCTAGTTGAAACAACATCTTTCTAATGAGTTTCAGACTAAGGACCTTGAATGTTCTTGATGTAAAATACGAATGTAACCGTCAGAATCAAACACGCGTCAAATCCGTTGAAGTAAATTGCTAGAAAGAATAAGTAAATTGCAAGGAATTTAAAGGATAAACTTAAATTACATAAATGAATATAAATTGGTACACAGATTCATACATTTGCAACTTGTTTACTCGTTTCTCCTATGTGCGGATAGTTTGAGTGTGTAAGTTTTATGTGTATGTGAATTTTGACCCGTTTTTCCTATGAAAAACTCTTATTTATATATACTACGCAACCGCCTATACAGAAACCGTCAAAACTGTGACAAATGAATATAATTTAAGTGTATGAATCTGTGTACCAATTTATATTCATTTATGTAGAAAGTGCCTATATAGAAACTGTCGAACATAACCGCTAATAACTACCCTAGACATCTTTTGAATTTCAAATGATATCTCTTCGACAGTAACTGCTGCTTGGCTTGTCGATCTGGCACCAACTTCTCTTCGATATCTTACTTGCTTGTCGAAGCTTCTCCATCGAATGACAACATCTCTTTAAGTCCATGAACTCGATCCAGCTTGTGAGTCGAACTCATTTAGATTTCTTCAAAACCTAAGTCAAACTTAATTGACTGCATTTATTGTAGCTTGTTGAAAATGAAGGCTAAGAGGCGCACAATGCATTTTTTATGCATGCACGGGGCGCATAAGAAATGCCCTAGGCGCATGAAATGTGTTTCCATGCCCTAGGTGCATTCTTCCTCTCTTCTGGGCCCAATCTCCGATTTTCTGTCGTTTTTAGGTCTTCGTCTTCAAATAACTTGCCTCAGTACTTTGGGAACAAAATTCCTCCCACTTGTAAGTCTTCTGAGGCCTCTTGAATCTTTATTCTTGTTTCTTGAATCTTCACAATTTTGGTTGTTCTTGATTTGCCGATTTGCATGATTTCTTCGTGAATTACTTCAAAAACCTCCTCAAATTGCTATGTTTCGGGAAAACTAGAATTACAGACTCAAATATAGAAAACATTACAAAATTCCCAAAATCATAGGCAATCGTTCTAATACTCATCCTTTTTGCTGCTATTTCCTACTAAAATAAACTGAAAAACATGCTAAGAATAACGTAAGATGACCTGTCATCACACGCAAGCAAGAGACATCAAATACTCAAGCACACAAGCAAGAAATTTCATATTCTCAAGCACAAAACCAAGAGGCTTCTAAACAAACACAAATACATAGAAAAATGTTTGGGTTGAGCACTTGATATACAATCAGTGGTGTTCACAATACAAATTAGATAAGACTCTTAAGACCCAAAATTTCTATGATATGAAAATTTATTTGAAATTCTAAGTTTATGATGCATAACAATTTCAGCAGAGTTTTGGCACTATCAAAACGTTGTTGAGTCTCTTTTTAATGTCCAAGTCTTCACTCCTTTATATAGAGGTGTGGAAGAGGCGTTTACAGGATGCCAGCACACCAAAGAGTCGTTACTTCATACTCTAGTAACGTGAGACTCTGGCAGTCAGCTTTTGATGAACTTCAGACTCTGATGGTCTTCAGACTCAGACTTGCAACATAAGCTTCCTTTGTAAATTCCATTTCTCTCTTTTGTTCTTTCAGAACCAATACTTTGTTTTAAGACTTATTTAATTTAAGTCTATGGTCTAGCACACTTGAACAAATATTAGCATATTCAGTTGACTTTTTAATACCTTGTTATCATCAAAACTTAAGGTGGAAATGCTAAACACATTTTGTTCCAATAGTGACTTGCGAAAGAAGTCACTTTTCGTGACTTTTTCGCTCATGGAATCCCATGATTTTAGCTCAAGTTAGGTGGAAACTTTTCCTATAAATATCAGCCTTCCTCATTCACAATTTCTCGTTTAGAACTACAGCAGTTCAAAGGAAGGCGATTCTAGGAAGCCAACATTCTCTTATCTTTTATAGGGTATGTTTTTATCTTTTTGAATTTTTGTCTTAGTTATCATGTGTAACTAGACATCTATAGGTTAGGGTTCTAAGATGAACCTCTGTTTATATTTGTTGGATAATTATTTAATTTAATGTCGTCTTATTTTAGTTTATTTTATGTTCATTATTATGTTTTATTATGATTAATTTATTCTGGCGAAGTGCAACCCTATATTAGGTACTTAGGTTGTGACTAAGCTTAATATTGTTCTTACTATCTGGATGCTTATATCTTGACATTTATATCCCTAAACTAATAACTACCTATCTAAGAAGTAAGTGATTATTAAACTAGACAAAAGATATCGAAAGCGAGTTTACCCTAGTAGTAAGTACCTGTGAGGTTACATTACTAATATTGAGTAAAATCTGCTAAACCTAGGGTGTAACAAGTTTAGTAATTAGGGAAACAAGAACCAAGGGGAATAAACCAAGACCATTGTCATCGACCTCTAGGTAAGGTAGACGCTGATATGCTGCCAACTTGTAGAACTATCTAGGGGGAAGGAGAGTGCTATGAGTGTCCATAGATTCATAGATGAGTAGACCTATAGGAACATTGGCCTTCATTGGCTTTGGAAATCTTGGAAAAACCAATTTAAGTCTATGTATCAATTACCTTTGAATTAGAAAGACCCTGCACGTAAGGATCATTGTGCGATCAACAGTTGCAGTTAGGCATCAGATGGATAGACCTAGATCAACCGAGATAGTATATACCCCGCACGTAAGGATCACCGTGCAATCAACATATGCAGCTTGACAATCGACTAGGCCGTTAGAACGTCCCAACGGCCTCATCTCTTGTATAGTCTACTTAAGATAACTAAACGTGATATGACTGTAATTTAATATCCAACGAAATAAATATGGGGGATTCAAAGAGTCATAACCGCTGCTTACTTTTCTGCAACCAAAACAGGTAATTTGCTCTGTTGCAAACAGATAAAAATTGCAATCTCTAACCCTTAACTCTTTTATTTTATATCATCAACTTAAAATAAGTAACGCGGGCTATTTAGACGAAACGACAATCCATGTGGATACGATACTCTACTTATCACTTAATTACTTGGTAAATCATTTGGCACACTTGCCTAATCCGACCATCAACTGACACAGTTCGAATTATACAATTTGATTTATATATTACATGTTCAAATTATATCATATGAAATGTGACAATTTATACACTGTAATTCATCTTTAAAATGGTATTGGGGGAGGGGGGTGACACATTTCAGTTGATAGCTTTCAGATTGTATTGTCTAGATCTTATATTTACAAGTTTTGGACAAACCTGAGCAAAGTTTTATTATTACCTTCAATTTTTACTAGTTATGGATTATATCATCCAAAAATAGCGGAGTTATATAATTTGAGCAAATGATATTTTTCAACAAATAAAATGAAATCGTCAAAAGAAATCGACAAATTTAATTTTTGGAGAGGCTAATCCCAAATTTAAGTGCTTTCGTAGCCTCACCTTGGGGCTTTAGTTGCCTACCCTTGGACCAGGCTGTGTTGATTGTGTGATGTAAAAATACAATATATGCTAGAATAAATATATGAGTAAATGTCATATAATGCTCTTTCAAGGCAGTTGAAGTAACTTTCATCTTACAAGATTTCTCCTTAGGATAAGGATTAATTGCAATTTAGGCCCCCTAATTTGGGCCCCTATTTATACCATTTTGTGAAATTGGTCCTCCTATTTGAAAATTCGACATTTTTGGTCCTTCCATCAAATTTTTTTTTAAAATATGGTGATATGTCATATTTTAAATGAAGTTTTTAGGAATTTTTTTTAGGGTTTCATCGACATTATTGATTGGTTCCTATCTTTGGATCATATATTACGACATTTAAAATATTTTCCATCACCGGCTAACTGATGAAGGACTGCTTCTTCCCCTCCCTCTCCAACCAGCCGGCCCTAGTTTTCTCTCTCTAGGTTTTCTCTTCCAGATTTTCCATTAAGGGGTGGTTTTGGGTCAATTCTTGACCTGAAATCACCCCTCTTCATCTTTTTCTCTATATCAAGCTAAATAAGTGATTTTTACATAGATCTAGGTTTTTTCTTTGTGATTTCATCTTCTAAGTGTGGTGGTTTGTTGTTCGTCGTCTTGCGCCGCATTGTTTGATTTCCCGTCTTCTTGCGGTGTTCATTTGGCTGATATTGAAGATCGATTATTCAATCAAAGATTTGGGCGTCAACGTTACAGATCCGGAGGCCATGGATATTCCGGTCACTTTAATTTTATCATATATTTTTGTAGGCATTATGTCGTTGTATGCTATTAACTTGGATGTTGTGAGTTTGTTCGCAAATTCATCCTTTACGTTTTTAGCGGTGTTGAATGATGTAATCTCTCGATTTGAATGAACGAATATCATTTTGTTTTTGTCTAAAAAAAATATTTTCCATCACCTTTTTTAGTTAAAAAGATCATTGAGTGACCAAAATTACCAAATTTTAAAACAGATAAATCAATTCTGCAAAATAGAGGATCAAAACCGAAATTAAGTCTTAATGTAATGTATCCCACTGTTGTAAGATAGCTATCTACTCAAATTTTAGTCAAAAACAAAAGAAAAACCTACTCACATTACTTGCGTGACTTTAAACCTTTTGCTTCAAACCGTGAATAATTAGTGACATATCCTTACTTAGGTAAACCTTCCTCCTTCCATTATTTAATATGATGAACATAAAAACCAACATAACATATAATTAGCACAAGCAAGTAACTTCAAATACATAAAAGGATTGTGATTAGACAGAAACAGAATTAAAGAAAATTGAGAACTATTCTTATTATGCTAATTGCTAAATACCATTCCAAATAGCAACCACTTCTGACAATGCCTTAGTAGATGATCCCATTTCATTAATAGCATCATTAGCAGCATTTTTCAAATATTCAATTCTCTTACGAATTTCAACCCCTTCTTCACCATCCATCAATTCCCTAACAACCTTTCCAATCTCATCTCTTTCAATCAACCCACCTTCATTAGCTTTTGGTCTCAAAGCCACTTTCACACCATCACTCAACAAAGTAGCATTCATCCCTTGTTCAGCAAACAATGGCCATGCAATTACAGGCACACCATAGACAACACTTTCAAGTACTGAATTCCAACCACAGTGAGACAAAAACCCACCAGTTGAACTATGTTCAAGTACTTGAATTTGTGGACCCCAACAAGGTACAACCAATCCTTGTTCTTTTGTTCTCTCCAAAAACCCAATTGGTAAAAATCTTAAAGGGTCCTCAATTTCATTTTCACCAACAAAGTAAGTAGCATTAGCAACACCATTTGGTGATCTCAAAATCCAAAGAAATTTTTTACCACTCAATTCTAACCCATAAGCTAACTCATTCACTTGCTCTTGTGAAAGTGTTCCACCACTTCCAAAAGACACAAACAAAACAGATTTAGGTTCTTGTTTTTCCAACCAAGTTAAACATTTTACCTCATTTTCATTACCAATTGACACCTTTTGAATTATGGGCCCCACAGGAAAAACCATAGGCTTCTTTTTCTCTTCTTTCAAACCCTTTATAGCACCTTCTTCAAATTCAAGAAAACTATTAACAAAAACCCCATCAAAAAGATGATATTTTTCTGCACGTTCAAGAAATTTTGTGTAACCAATATTCGATCGAAATCGAAAAGGAAGAGGAAGATCCTTAAGATTAAAAGCTACACAGCCAGGAACCTTGATAGGTTCATTTGGATCTCTAGACTCATCAGAAAGAATCTCATCTAACTTTGATGAATAAAAGTAAGTAGAAAGAACCATAGCAGCTTGTGGAAGATATATATAACATAAGAGATTGAAATCCTTGGCTATATCCAAAACATCATGTGCAAAAACATCAGCAACTACAGCAACAACTTTGGATCTAGAACATAAGGACTCTAATTCTTGTTTTATATAAGGTAAAGAGTGTTTTACTGAGAGTGAAATTTGAACTGCAAGAATTTTAGCATCAGGAACTTGGTCAACGTTTATAGGTGGAAGAAATATTGATGAAATGGTTGGTGGAAGTGTTTGAAGGTATGATTTTGAGGAAGATGGTGGTGAACCAATTGAAGGGATGATGCATGTGATGTGAAATTGTGGATGGAGATTAACAAGGCGTTTGGAGAATTCTAGGATTGGTACTAGGTGGGTGAATCCTGCACTTGGAACAACTACTATGTGTGGTTTTTCTTCCATTGATTTCTACTCTATGATGTAATTACATTGGTTTTTCTGTTTATAATCTTTTTGTCTTGCATAAAAATTGTAAAATACAATTTATGGTTGACCCAAGTCAGTCATTGTAAGGTATACAAACACCTTAGTCAATAAGAGTGGTTTGATGTCTGATAGAAGAATCCAAATTATGTGTCTTACATATATTTCAACAAAGATTAATCATTCATAAGCATGGAATTTACAAAATGATTATAAATTTTTTAATCGATCATCAAAACGATTATAAAAAAATTATCGCTATCAAAATCTCGTCTTAAAAGGTGTATAAAGATACTTTGTTTTAATACGAATATTTTATTGGATTAAATTAATTTAATGTAAATTTTATATTTTAAAAATGAATCATACATGAAGTGGTAGAATACAAATGTGTTTTACTTAGAAGTTAGGACTCATAAAATAGGCTAGCCGGATTGTGCTGACCCAAACAGCCGATAAAACATAGAGTTTCAGCTACAAAAGATAATAATTGATGTTCCCACTTTTGGGATCGCTAAATAAGTCATCCGGTGGTAGCTAACTACCGATATTTCTTGTTCCTCGGCAATTAACAGCCGAAGTGGCATTTTTTTAAGCATGGACCCAACAACAGTTAATTGTCGGTGGAGATAAATGTGTAATTTACTGGTGTTTCATAGCAAGTGCTGAAGTGGAATCAATATTTTTTCCAAAAGATTCAACATTCGAATTTGAATTGGGCTTTTTAGCCGTCCTACAAAGCAATTTGAATTCTGTTCTTTACCCAAATGTTTTCGCTCATTCCCAAGTGAAAATACCATTTAACCCTTACGCATGTTAACTCACGTAACGTAAGTTAACTCACGCCAGTTATGATGTTAGTGTGAGTTAAGTCATGCTGCGTGAGTTAACTCACGCTACGTTACTTAAGTCATTTTATCAGCAAAACACGAAAACAGAACCTCCATTTTCCAACTTCTCCAAACACGAAAATTTCACCCCCAAATCCGAATTTCACTATTCTTGCGCCATTTTTAGGTTTTTATAAAATTGTCTTGCATGTTAAAGATTATGATTGTTAGTGATGATTTAACTTAGGAATTGTTATTTAGATGTTGTTTAGGGTACGATGTGGTAGTTTAGGGTTTAGAAATTGTTAGATTACATGGTTGTTTGAAATTTGCACACTACGTGTTTGGTAAAATGTCTCAATGATATTTTTTTTGTACTTTTGGATTGTTAATGATGTAATTAGTTAGAATATGTTTGTTAATGTTGATTATAGTTAACTTGACTACAATGTGGTAGTTTATGGATTCAAATGAAATTGTCGACATTATAGAGTTGTTGTTGTATTATTAAAGATGACATTGTCAAAATTTTATGTCCGTGTGAAAATGTGTTAAAGATTTTTTGCTTTTTGTCCATATATGTCTGAGCTGGAGAGGACTGACAGACTTAGGTTAGGGAGGTCTGCCCCTACTAGTAGTGCACAGAGGGAGAAGCAAGCACTACACCCTCCGATGGCTAGTCAAGGGGGAGTGGGGGGACAAGACTTCCTATAATTGTTGATGTTGTGGCCTCATCGTCACATACGGGTCCATCCCAGACGGTGGACCTAACACAGTATCAACAACAACATTATCAGGAGCAGGCGTATCAGCCTAAATTTCAATAGGGTATCAGTATCAAGAGGGGTATGAGTATCACTAGGGGTATTAGGCTCAATTTCTAGAGGAGCAACAATATGAGCAGCCTCCTCAGCATCACCATTATGAGCAGCTTCCTCAGCAGCAGCATGAGCCAGGTATGGAGGATGAGGATGGGGGCTTTCCAGGAGGGCCTTACGAGTTGTCTCATTTACCGAACTTCGGTAAACACGTGTCATACAAGCTTTGGAACGATAAAACAGTAAGTATAATTGCTTTATTTAATTTAATGATATTTTACTATTATGACATGTTTATTTTACGTAGAATATGTCATGTTTATTTAATTTAAGTATAATTGCGTAGACTATGCCATGCTTATTTTACGTATTATTTTTTGTAACAGTGTTTTTTTTTGTATTTCAATTGCAAGCGGATCGTAAGATGAGTGGCGTCTCGCACGGGAGGAAACTTAAGCTTTCTGTCTTGTCACTTCCATTGCCGGTAGAAGATAACCCTTGGTTCTAGGATCCAGTCTAAGGGCCCTCCTTATGACTGGGTACGACATCATCTCCCACGTGTTAGTGTGTGCTATGGCTGAGAGATGGCATGAGGAGACCATCAGCTTCCATCTGCCTGTTGGAGAGATGGCCATCACACTGGATGATCTGGCTTGTCTTCTAGGCATCCTCATCGCTGGGCGGCTCATTCAGGAGGATGATTTAGATCATGATCAGGGTGTACACCTGATGGTGACTCACCAATTGTTTCTGGTGGAGGAAGCGGTGGAGCAGGCGAGTAATAATTCAGGTGCCTTTGTCACTTACACGGCCCTGAAAGAGCGTTATGAGCACCTGTTGAATAGGAGTAACCATTTGCTGGGGGAGGATTTATCAGAGGAGGAGGAGCTGAGTCGTATTAGGTCCACCTATGTCAAGGCATTTTTGTTGCTCTTGCTTGGCTACACCCTTTTTTCCGGTAAGAACAACAAAACCATTAATCTGTTGTGGATGCTTGTGATTCGGGATTTGGAAGACATAGGCACATGGTCATGGGTTGGGATGGGACTTGCTTTCTTGTATGAGCAGCTGAATCTTACCTCCAGCAAACATGTTGGCGCCATCGGAGGTTACATGACCTTGCTTGTGGTAATATATTATTTTCTTATTTTTTTTAAGTTAATCGTAAATGTATAGTTTTTTGTATGATACTTATGTACTGATATAAATTTGTCTTTTTGTGTTTGCAGGGATGGGTTATAGCTCACTTGAGACATGTTGTTCCGAGAAAGAAATATGAAGATTACGAACAACAGAACCCGTATGTGGGTAGATGAAAACCTAAAAGAGGGTTTGTTGATGTTGAACACTTCAGAGGCTTGTTGGATTCGATGGAGCATTTTCATGTCACCTGGAGGTTGTACGAGCACCGATGAGACGTGACACCTTTTCAGGACGTGTGCTGGTACTTCAGATGGATCATGGCCGGCAACCAAAAGATGGTGCGTCGCTTGTCCGAGCGGGTTCTGAGGCAGTATGTATATGTTCAGATCGTTCCCCGATCTCCTACCATTATTTTGCCTCTTCCCTAACAGATGTGGTTGTTGCCTTCTTGGAGTTTGCTCTGCACGTCGTTAGTCAGCAGGAGAGGGCTCACCAGGTCCCGGGCGACGAGCCTTGGAAGCATTCAGATAGATACATTAGGTGGTTCTACCGTTATCCCATCCTCTTATCGTCAACCCTGCTCCAGAGCCTAACATTGTCATGCCGAGACCTAGCTACTAGGATATTCTTGTTCACCAGGAGTGGGCCAGACATCCTCCCGATCCATTGCAGGTCATTAGCAGCATCAGAGGCAGAGTGGAGCATGCGATGGAGATTCTAGAGGTGGCTTCAAATCCACTCTTCTTCGGCATTTTGGAGGGCCTCCGGACCGATTATAACGTGTTTGACCAGCAGCCGGTTCCACGAAGGAGGTCTAGGAGTCATAGTCAACAGGAGCTGCAGTAGTGTCTTATTTTATGACCTTTTTTTATATATATTTTTAGTATTTTTATGACATTTTGTTGGATTTGGATGTAATATATTTACATTTGCGCGGTTGCGCCTCTTTATGAGATTTGAGTTAATTTTTCGTTAAAATTGTGTTTCTAAATTATGAATGAATGAATGCATGTTCTCTAAATTATGAGTTTTGGTTGAATGAATGAATGATTGTACCTATGTATGAACAAACAAACGAACGAAGATAAACAGGGAACAAGGCAGTAGCTACTGCCTGTCTTTTCTGGTGCGAGCACAGAATCAGCGTGACTTAAGTCAGACCACACGTGTTAACTAATGTTGCTTTTTGCACTAGCGTAACTTAACTTACGTAAGGGTAAAAAGGGAATTTCACTTGAAAATGAAAAAAACATTTGGGTAAAGAGCAGAATTCAAGCAATTTATCTTAAAAGCCCAAAACCAATTCCACTCTCATATGACATTAGTACTGCAAGTATAAAAGCAATTTGATTTTGAACAATCTACAACAAAACTCTATCATAATATATAGAAAAACATCAGAAAATGACAAATTTAAACCCGAATTCCATCGATAGTTAATTTTGTCGGTTAAAATTCATCGGCAGTTAAATTAACTGTCGATAAAGTTAAAATTGTCAATTCGTGGTGTTTCTTAACTTTCTTTGATGTGGAAACAACGTTTTTCTAATATATATGATTATCTTAAACTGAAAGTAGCCTTTACCTCTCTCAATTTTTGTCCTCAATTTTATATGTATGCTTCATCACGAGAGTACATGAGTAAGATAACTAATTTATGTTAAACAAGAAAAACTTCAATAATATTAAAACTTTGTGAAAAATATATTATTTTCTTAATTTATTTCAAATAAAAATATTGTATCATGGGCTGGGATCGGATTTGTTTTTTATGGCCCGTATATTTAACAGGGCATTTTAGTCTGACCCAATAGAGCATGATACTCACATGGGTCATCTCAAACTAGGTTGGGTAGGCCATTTTGACACCTCTATTTTTACTCAATAATACCAGCGTCAAGATGAATACGTTAGTGTCCGTCTATTTGCTATACTACTTTTTTTATATAAAATCAAAATACTTTTTTTTCTATATTATAATATAAAGAAAGTACATGGATTTGGATACATTCATGGATCCTCTCCTTCAATTTCCCAATCCATTGTTTTCATAAAAAAATTCTATGTATGTTTGGAACGATATGAAAGAACATTTTGCTCAAGGTGATTTGATAAGAATTTTTGAATTAATGCAAGATATCTATGTTTTACAACAAGATTCTAAGTTCCTTTCAAAAAAAAAACAAGATTCTAAGTCTTTTGTACTATGCTTCAATAGTGGTCATCAAACTAGTAGGAAGAGTACGTGAGGATGTAAATAAGACTGCGAGCCGTGAAGCCGTCCATGGCCCTTTGGATCCTTAATTTTTTTTGGGTAGTGTTTTGGATCTTAATTTAATTCAATTGTTACAATTCAGATTCTTTTTACAGGATTACAATTGGGTTTATGTTTTATGTTTTTTATTTTCACTTTAATTAATAAAAATATAAAGGTTATGATCACTTCCTCTTAAAGCTTATTAGGTCTTGCTAATCACTAACCCTAATTTTTTTCCTCTAATCACATCTCATTAAATGCTAAGTGAGATAACCCTAAAAAAATTTGGCTCCAAAGTGTTTGGGAATTTGAATTTCAAATTATTTTATTGGAACAAACCTACTAGCATTTACCAATATATGTTATTAACAACAATGATATTTTCCAAAGCAAAAATTTAACAGCAAAAAATTGACCCACTAAAAAATGATATTTTCCTTTTGGGTTACAATGCAAACTTTCAATTCACGCCTGTTTTAAATGTAAGCCGTGCAGTATTTCTCTCTTCCTCTTATTTGCTTTGACTATTGGAAAGAGGAAAAATTAATTAAGGATACATTCGTTCTTGACAATTCCTATTCCTATTCTCTTTCTTTTGGTCATAATTCCTATTCCTTTCCTCCACACAAATTCATATTTTCCCTCTCTCAACCTATCTACTTTCTCTTTCAACTCTCTCTCTCTCTCATCCATGCCGCCACACAAATCCTTTAGAAGCTTTTTGGGTTAGATTTAATTACCTTCAAATCCTTTTCTTATTCCTTCACAAGGTTTATGATATTCTCTTTTGGTTTTCCATATTTTTATTTTCTTTTCTCCCTATATATTTTGAAGTGTTTGTTTTCACTATCATGTATATTGTGCTGCTTTCATAATTGAATTTTCGCTTCTCCTCTTAGCATTTTGCAGCCTCACAACAAGAGGAAGAAAGACACCTTTCTTTGAAAATATATCTAATTAACAATGGTTTCCATATCATTGAAATATCTGAAAGTACAAAAATGCCTGATTTTCTAATTTATCTTCATGATCGATCTCTTTACTTTGTAAATAGGCTTCAAGAGGATTTAAGACAATTTAATGTTAAGGGAATAAAATACCCAATTGCCTTCTTTCTGACTTCATGAATGTTGTTGGTATTATGCTGATGGCCTTCAATTCTAACTTCAAATCCTATTTCAGCCACATAAAATATACCTTGAATAGCAAAAAGCATGCATTTTAATTTGTTATGGAATATGATAATATTATCTAGATTGTGAAATGACATGCTTAATGCTATAATGGATACAAATTACTATAGAACACAAGGGAATGTGTTGTTAGTTCTTAGTTTTAATATGATGTTGATTTTTGTTGGCATTAATAATATTTAGGCCCCGTTTGGATTGACTTATTCCGAGTTTATATAGGTTTATCTACTAACATAAGTCTTTTTAAAGGTGTTTGGGTAAATCAATAAAAATAGCTTATCACTATTCCATAAGCTACTTATGCCATATTTTAATAAGCCCAACTTTTGAGCTTAACATGTAGCTTATCACGGAGCTTATGCAAATGACAGACGTGCTTCGATTCTCTCGTCTCTTTTTTTTTCCAAAGCTTATATTTGATTTATTGTATATTATCTTTTGCTGCAATTAGGTAGATACTTTTCTATGTTTTATCTTTATGTAAGTAGCACACGTAAGTCGTAACTATCAACAAAAAAATAATAGAGTTTTTCAACAATGTATAGGACTATCCAACTTTTATCTATGTTTGATTATTTCTTACTTTTATATTTGTTATTATATTTTTTTTAAAAGAAAACAGGGTATTTGTACTATTTGATGTTTAGACTATTTATTTACACATCTAATGTTAGTTTTGTTTTATACTAATATTGATGATTTTTTATTGGGCAAAATAAGTTTTTGGTTTCTATAAATATATCTAATTTCGTTTTTAACCCTCATGAAAAAAATGTGACATATTTTGGTCCTTATAAAAAGTTTCAGCACGTAGTTTTAGTCCATATTAAATTAAAATTTGTGTAGTTATGCTTTTATAGATATGTTATGAATATTATAAGAAACTCTTTTACCAAAAATATAACTTCTAACATCCAATGAATTAAATATGATTTTTTTTAAACACCAAAATTTCAAGATAAAAATAGTAAAATTTTGGACTTAAAAATCAAGTTTTAAGCTCATTTTTGGTGGAGAAACATAATATAATGTTTTAAACAAGTATGTAAAAAATCATTTAAAAGTTTCAGAGTTTAAGCATAATTAAACAAATTTTAGTTTAAGAGAGACTATAACTATGTGCTGAATTTTTTTATAGGGGTCAAATCATGTCACTTTTTATTATGATGACTAAAAAATAAAATTTACTATATCTATATGGACAAAAAGCTTATTTAACTCTTTTTTATATGTATATTAAAATTATTACTATATTTTAATATTATTCTTTTTACACCTATCGTGGTTTGATTCCTTAAAATAATTGTTGTTTGATTTTTTGATTTTTTTTAAATTAAAAATATTTTAACATTTCATAATTACTTATATAATGACATATCCAAACACTTCAATTTATGTAAGTACTTTTTAGTGTACATATCCAAACATAAATAATTTATTGAGTATAAGAGCTTATGATGTAAGCTCTGGTGCTATAAGCATCAACATAAGCAGCTTATCCAAACGGGGCCTTAATATTGTTTCATACAGCTTACAACGAATCTGTTTTTTTTCTTTTTCCATACTAATATTCTACATGTCAAACTTATAATAATATAGAAGATAGGCACTATATTAGTGATTTGTCTTGTATTCTAAAGTTGTCTTTTAATAATCTATCTTAAATGGTTAGTGTAGAAGTAATATTGATCTTGATACTGGAAGCAATATCCTTCAAAACCAATTGCATTGTATTGGCTATATGTTTCAAATATATACGATTAAATAGTTTTGATTCCAAATGTATAACTTACTTCATTTTTATAGAGCAACACCATAAAGTGTTTGAACGGGAGGAGAGTTCAAGCTATGGTGATTAGAAAAGAACGCAATGACCTCTGCTGATGTGTTTAATCATCCTCATTTTTTTGTCATATCAACACTTTCATTTCATAAAACTATTCGCTGTTCAGGTGCATTGACAATTTCTTTAAACATATTTATGTTTGGGTCAAACAGTGAGAGATAATAATGGAGCAGGGAAGGTGAAAATAGCTTCAGCAAAAAGCCTATGAACAAGTAAACCTACGTTGAGGACGCTGAAAAATCTGTGGCATAAATAGCGTGGGAAACGTTTGAGAAGGCGAGTATGTCAAGAGGAGTTTGTCTAATAATGGTGAAAGGAAATGCCTAACCCGGAAGAGGTGCATCAACCATTTGGGTCTAATAACAAGAAAAGCTTAAAGATGCTGCAAAATTTGTGACAGATATAGAAGGGGAAATTTTTGGGAAGACTAAAGAGTAGTTCAAGAGGAGCTTCTTGATGATAGAGAAAAGAAACACCTAAAACCAGCCATGATTCCTGTATGGTCATGCAAATAGGAAGTGGAGTAATCTAGAGCTATAATTATTGAGTTCAATAGTAAAAAGTGAATTAAATTCAAACATCATTTTCCAGTGAAAATAGGCATGGCAGGGTTATGAAACAATGTGCTCAATAGTATAATGAACCATTCTTGCTATACTATAAAGGAATATCCACGGGAGGAATAGAACTTACTTTCAGACATAGAAAATTAGTTGTGATTACAACCTTCTAAGATGACTGTTTTGCCAAAAACAACACAACGACTGTTTGTCACAATGGTTCATTAGATGACGTTGATGAAAAATCTAAATTAGGTGTATGTCCCTTGAAAAATTAAATGTCCCTTGAAAAATTTGCTGCATGGTTTCTAATCAATGATTTTTTGAAATCATATTAA
>Ga0315914_1004473_pt1 | contig 20895 bp, 12 predicted proteins | sample MpolenodulesMG_FD_203920 | JGI IMG/M metagenome (GOLD analysis project Ga0315914, IMG submission 203920) | Medicago polymorpha root nodule microbial communities from Los Angeles, California, United States - elongated nodules | ecosystem: Host-associated > Plants > Roots > Nodule | place: USA... | reverse complement strand
TAAATTAATCATTAATATTATGAATGAAATACTTTTATTTGGAATGTGATTTTATTTATTTCCATATTTATCTTCCACCATTAACCCGTTTACATTCACCATTTTTCATTTTATGGTCAAACTTGTCTTTATATATGCAAGCATATATAAAAAAAATATTTAAACGAAGTATTCGTTCTAATTTCAACCCTGATCGTTTCTATATTTAGTTAATTATGTAGGTTGAATAGGAGAAAAGGAAAACAAATAGATTTTATTTTTCCCTAAATAAAAGACAAGAAAAAAGAATATAAAATAAAGGAGGAGCAATAAAAAGATAAAAAAATTTATGCTTGTTTCTTTTTAAGGAAACTTTTATTCTTGCTGATAAATGTTACAAACTGATCACAAACCAAACTCATATTATTGTTGGTAAATGTTATAAACCTAACACAAACGAAAATCATTCCCTAAATAAAAAATCAAATACGAAAATCTTATTTAGACTTATATATTTTATTTTATATATGACATTGTGGCAGCAAACAATGCCACTGGGTTTATTAGAATTCTTGAAATCGTGAAGGAAATTGAATTTGGAAGCTTGAGAACTTGGAAATGAGAGAGAATTCTCAAGAGAAATCATATTGAATAGATATGTAAAATAAAATGTATAGACGGTTCTCTATTTACAGAGCAGAGCTAATTAAGAATTGAAATTATATCACTTAGCGTGGTTAGTTGAAGTACTATTAGTCAACACAAGTTTATGGGGAGGTCTTCGTACCCATGTTCTCCTCGTTCTAACATTGTCCTTCGTGGTAAACATGTTTGGGATTTTTTTCATAATTAGAATAGATTAAGGGTTATGTTATTTGCCAAATATTAACCATATTCGTGTGGTTTTTATGACTGAATATTTTTGGACTAAAAATGTAGTAGTCGTTTTCTTTCCCTTTTAGATGTACCGCTACTCTATTTCTAAAACAGGGGAAAATCGATTTATAGTCTTATTTGATGAGAAATGATATTTGAACAATCAATTTATGACAACTTTTGTGATAGCTTTCTCTCTCATACTCATATTATACTTTTACTTTCTCTCTCTGTTGTTTTGTTTTGTGTGTCAATACCTACATTTCTTTATAAATTTATGGTTGTCCAAAAAATTGTCACCAAAATGGTTGTTCAAATAACACATCTCTATTTGATTCATTGTCTCGGACTTTCTAGTTTATAACATTACATTTAAATGAAGGAAAAGCTAATGTAGGCTAGCCATTTTGAATTATTGAAAACTTTCACAAAATTCATAGTTTATTTATCCTTGAGTTTTACTCCCTCCGTCTCACAATATTAGTCGTTTAAGGTTTATGCACGATTATTAAGGAAATGATTAATTGTGTTGATTTCAATGGTAAAATTAATAGCATTTACCAAAATACCTTATTAATTGTAGTTAGTGGAGTAGTTAAGTTGAATGAAATTCAATAAATAAGGGTATAATAGTGGAAAAAAATAATAAATGTCGCATTGAGTATTGTAAAGTGACAATTATTTTGAGAAAAATAAAAAATGTTAAAGAGACAATAATTGTGAGATAAAGAGAGTAGTTTATAAATGAATCGGTTTTCATAATTTATAAACTAACCGATTGTCTAAATTCCAATGAAGTGATGTTCTAGACAACGAGGTTGGGAGTGACTCAAGAGTGACGCTTTAAACTTCAAATATTGATAAACAAATAAATGCAATGGTTTTAAACGAATATTTCAATGGCTCTAAAATAGAGATACAAATTTCTTTATTAAGACAGGCTCGTAATATTACTAACTGATTAAAAAAAAAAAAGAATCATAATATTACTAACTAATTGAGGAGTTTCATCCTTAGATTTATGAATAATAAATAAAATACGCTTGACTAATAATCCTATGAATATAACTTCACATGCAATTTTAGTAAAAGATTTTGAATTTACTCCTACCAAGTACCACTTATAAGAGCATATATATCCCCTAACAATGACCTAAAGACCTATGCTAAAACTCAAGGATTGATAAACCACGAATTTTGTGAACCGTTTTCAATAACTCAAACTTGCTAGCCTACGTTAATTTTTCACACATCTAAATGTATTGTTATAATCTACAAAATATAATACCATTTATAGTCTATTTTCTAAAATGTAATGTTAAGTATCAAAATGAAGTTTAATTAATCAAATTAAACCTGCAGATGCACTAGACATCTCTTTTGTTAGGCATTAAAGTTTTTTTTTTTTTTTTTAGTTTTTTCTTTTCTTTTTCTCTTTTCCATTTGTAACCAAAAAAATGAAGTTTAATTTTATCACTCTATTAGCTCATTAGTCTTTATTTAAACATAATTCATATTATTTATGCATATGAAACATATTTTTAAGTAGGCTTACCGACAATACCAAACTTTCAAAAATGTAAAGCTGAAGCCTAAATATAAGTCTAAACCTTAAATTGTTTTAATCAATACATATTTAAACCTTGCAAAACCTAGCTTATTACAAACTATTCTCCTAGATGGAATATTTTCTTTTTTAGAGAAAGAGAAAGACTGTGGTGAAAGTGTAATTGAAAAAGGGGAGGTTCAGATAACAACTACTTTAGAAATTTAGTTAATACTAGTAAAGCCCAATCCATATAAAAACATTGTTGCTGTGCATTTCTTCTAACAATTAAAAAATGAAAGAAAAAAAAAAGGACCCTTTAGTCTATTCAAGCAACATAGAAAGTAACCAATCTTCCTCGCTAATCTAACAAACTTTTGGATCGAAAAATCTCAGCAAGGTGTAAGATCTGGCATGCTCCATCGTCTTTAATTCCTCACAAGCTTCGTTCATTCTCTCTCTGAAGCTCACACATGGATCCCAACCAGGTAAATTCAACCATTCTTAGATCTGGTTTCAATTATTTCATTTTCTCTAACGATTTGTGTAATTAGTATAAGTATAATTAATTAAGATTCGTGTGATTTTCCTTTTTGTGCAGTCCGTAGTTGAAAACTACTCCAATCCAAGGACTTGTTTCTTTCATGTTCTTTTCAAGGTTTAGTTTAATCAATTATGCTCATTTCTTTTCATAATTTTTTGTTTTGTTATATAAGATACATGCACTATTTTATTTGCGATGTAAAATTTGTTGTGTTTTGTATTTGACAGGCTGCGGCGTTGGCATTTTACATTCTATCGGCGCTCTTTGTTGATAACTTTGTTATCATTTTTGTGGTGACTGTTCTTCTTGCTGCTCTTGATTTTTGGGTGGTTAAGAATGTCAGTGGAAGAATTTTAGTTGGGATGAGATGGTGGAATGAAATTGATGATCTTGGTGAGAGTGTTTGGAAATTTGAATGCCTTGATCAAGATGTAAGTGTTCTTTGTTTTGATTAAGTTTCAAGGGTGTAATATATTTTTTGAAATAGGGCCTTTTTGGATATCCTACTTAATTAAGCGCTTATTGAATACGAGCTTATCATACAAGTGCTTATGTACAAGCTATTTTTATAACAACAGAAAAAACATTGTCAAACTTTTTTTACACAAGCCATCGTGGAGAGTTTATGATAGTTAGCTGAAAACAACAAATGGACATGTTATAAACTGTTTCCGTAAACACTCCCAAGCAGTATCACGAGTGCTTTTGTAGTAGACAAGTTGGAATAAGCTAATCCAAACCGGCTTGTTATATCTCCATCACTTTTCGACTCTGCTGAACCTGATTAGCATGAGAATGGGTTTCAAGTTGTTCATACATGCCTGAATCTTGTGTATTTTTTTTTCTCACTGCAGTCATTGGCTAGGATGAACAAGAAAGATTCATGGCTTTTCTGGTGGACCCTTTACCTTGCGGTAAGAGATTATATAGATTACTTACAGCATGCAGCGATAGTTCAGTTTTGCTTAGGTGCTTATTTATGTTGTTATAGTCAAACTGTGGTTGTTTCGGGAGTTCAATTAATATGATGTTATAACCCGACAAGACTTATTCAGGAAGTGTATGTATTGTCGTGTACCAGCTAAAGTGATAAATTTTCTTTATGCTTTGTATATGGATGTAAAATAGCTCTGTCAATTATCACGGCGGGGTTTTATCTTGCAGTTTTGATTGCCCACATGCTGCCATAAAAATAGCAAAATTGTGCTCTCTGGTAATTGGCACAATAAATGATTTTTTATTTGTATGGTTCTACAGGCAGTACTGTGGATTATGTTGGCAATATTCTCCCTCATAAGGCTTCAGGCTGATTATCTCCTTGTTGTAGGAGTTTGTTTGACCCTCAGCATTGCCAATATCGTTGGTTTTACCAAATGCAAAAAAGGTGTGCAAATTTATTGATAATGTTCTTAAAATGTTTTTCTTCTTTTATATTGCAGAATTGGTTTAGGTTGATGGAATTGTCTTGAATATTAAGATATTTAACTTTTCAGTGCAAAACTTATTTTGATTTATGACGTGCAACATAACATGTCATCTCAAAGTCTTGAAATCTTATCTTGTTTCACCTGTTTCTTTTTTTCATTTTGAAATATTGAAAATTCTAACTATAGTTTGGTGCATTCTGCCCATTTCGTGTAAAGTTGCTGACATATAGGGATACCTGACTACTAAATGCATGTACCAAATGGAAATTTATGATTGTATTTGCCAACTACACCTTAACATGACTAATTTGATCACTGATTTGTAATTTCCCAAGGATGGGCTTGATATATTTGGTTCAAAGATGTTTTGAATGCTTATACATTGTATGTCTATGTACAGTTCTATGCTATTGATGCTTTGTTAGCTGCATTCTTGTATCTGTGGTGGGAACCACAACCATTTAGTTTGGTGATTATCTCTTGAAAGGCATAAGTAGGCATTCGTTTTATATTCCCAGGAAATTGAAAGATGTTATTGTTACGGCCATTGTTTTAGTTGGGCGATTATCTCTTGAAAGGCATAAGTAGACATTCAATTTATAGTACCCTGTTTATGGGATTGCGAACTCTGGATCCTCTTGTTTTCTTTTGTGTTTCATTCAAATGACATCAATATGTATGAAAACTTTCATGCCTCAGGAGTTTCTCTAAGCCTAGATTCACATCATATCCTCACATTGGTTTATTGTTTCATCTTTGCATGCTGGTCAATTTAGTAACTTTTAATTAATACAACAAATTGCTGGTTTTCTTTCAGATGCTAAGAAGCAGATTCAACAATTTGCCTCTCAGACAATTGCCTCTCGGTTTTCATCTACCTTACAGTCAGCATTTAGTGTTGTCTGATTATAATGCAAGTTGAACCATGCATTACTGCATTATTAGAAATATTGAGATGCGGTGGAGGTTTGTACATGATGATTATTTTGGCCGACATCAGACTGGATCCTGACTACCTATCAAACTTGCATAGTCACTGATACAGAAAATGCAAAATTTTGTACCTTTTATGAGATGGCTTGAATGAGACTGATATTCAGATTACATAGTTAAATAATTGTTTATTTTCAGGTGTACATTGTGTGTTCCTTGTATTATTTTGCATAATTTGTCAAAGATCTATGTTCCACGAGTGGTTGAATTTGATGATGTTCTATCCTCGTGGGTGAGGGGTCATGATTAAATGACTGACCAAAGTATGCGTAGAGTTTATATCAGAAGTAAATGGTTTTACCAGATCTGATAAGTAGAAAGGTTTAACCAGATCTGGTAAGTAGAAGAGGTTTGTTTAAAATAAAGGGAAATATTGCCAAATCATGGATGAAATATTTTCCAGTATATCTTCATTGGTCGGGTCTGTTGATCTTCCTGTTATATAGGTGCATAATAAGTTCATCTGCTGCACAACTCTTTGACTTTCCAAAAACTCGTAATCCCTTCATAGAGTAGCATCGATTTCTTTATGAAAAATGTTTGTACTTATTATAGAAATCTAGGTGAAGCACATATATTCGTTTAGAAATCAAAACACTTGTACCGAAAAAAGAAAAAGAACTTAAACTGAGTCCATTCAAGAAGAAACTGCTATATTTTTATTCTTGGAAAATATTTTAGGAAATTATTATTAAGAGTTTATTTGAACTTAGGATATGAATTCATTTAATTACTACCACGACTACTACTATTCGGCAGCAACATCATGTTTTTTAACAGTATTAGACTAGTAGTAGTTGAAACTTGTCATTATTTGTATTCATCTCAAATACTTGGAATCGCAGGTTACCAGACCTTTTTTTACTAAATGGGTAGGGTATTTTATGCCGTATGTCTTTTATTCATTCACCAAAATGTTTGTGATGAAACTGGCTGCTAAAGGAAATATGCTTCAGGTTAGCTGTTGTATATTTAGGTATTGACATCTTCAATCAATGCCACAAGTATCTTAGGTTTAATTTATTCTCAAGATTATTAAGTTAACAACCAGGTTTAATTGATCAATACTAAGTTACCAACCAGGTTTAATCGATCAACATTCCAATAGCTAAACTCCTTTTTTTCTTACAGATGCGATTTGTGAATTCACTTACGTATCATTTGAAACTTGAGTAGTGTCAACAACATTCTCTTTTCAACAATTTCTTGAACACTCACTTTTTAATTGGTTTGTATCAAAGCGAGTCCCACACTTTTTAAAAAGCGAGTTTCATTTAAAGTGGTGCGATATACACTAATTTTATTCAATAAAGGCTTAAAGGTATGTTTAGTCCTTGCAAATAGGCGCCATTTAAAAATTCGTCCCTGTAATCGCTAATTCTGGCGATTTACCCTTGCATTGTTTAATCATTTAAAATTTCGTCCCTCTTCCCACTTAATCACTGCCACGTCACTAATTAGCTGACGTGGCAATCACTGCACACATGAAATTCCAATTTTGCCCTTAATGAATCCTGAGATGCACAAAATGACAATATTACCCTTGGGATTCCAATTCTTTCTTTCATCTTCTTTCCTCTTCTTTTCACGACATCTTCTCATCCTCTTCTTCTTCCTTCCTTCTTCCTCCATTATACCCTTTCCTTCTTCTTCCTTCCACTACCACCAACTGATGTATTCCATCACCACCACCAGCAACACCATCAATCTCAATTATGAACCCAACAACAACAACAGTTTTGTATCATATTATTAACCAACTGATGTATTGCATCAAACATGACTAAAAGTAGAAAATTGAAGCAATGGAAATGGTAATTAAGTTAACCACTGGAAAAATAAATAAACCTAAGACATACTAATACTATTTCGCTCCTTGTTACTGTCCATCCATGCCTTCAGAAATTTTCTTTTCAAACCAATCATTTGAAATACTTCTGCACCATGCCTCTGGAATATATGAAGAACATCGACAAAAGATAGTCTGATGTAGGAACTGCAGTGGGAACAAGCATCGATTCATTGAAAGGAACTGCGGTGGGGTTGAGTTTTGAATGGATCAAGCTTCGATTGAATTTGTGGGTGTTGTTGTTGTTCACCATGTAACTTTGTCAAATTGTTGCAATAGATCTCAGTGTGGCTATGGATTCAATTCCACCGTTGCAAGAATGTCCCCAAAGCTACCTTCGTATCAATTCCCGTTTTGGTTTATGAGTTAAGAATAAAGGGTGAATTGAAAACAACATGAACCCTAATTTCAATTCTTCCCCTTTCAATTCTAAATTTATTAAAAAAGTCCCTTTTCTATTTTTAGTGGAATGGCGAAGAAGAAGAAGAAGAAGAAAAGGGTGTGTGAAGAAGAAGAAGTGAAACGAAGAAGAGAAGAAAAGGATCTGTGAAGAAGAAGATAAAGGCAGGGGGTATTTGGTCTTTTCGCATTTGTCTGATGAGTCCAGGGGTATTTTTGTCCATTCCCATGCCCAGATGGATGAGCTGTCAAGTGAAAACCAATTTAACAGCGCCACGTCAGTAAACAGATGACTTGGCAGTGATTAAGTTGGTCAAAGGACGAAATTTTAATTGATTAAACAATGCAAGGGTAAATTGCTAGGATTAGCGATTACAGGGACAGATTTTTAAATGACGCCTAATTGCAAGGACGAAACACATATTAAAGCCTTCAATAAAATAAGAATAATGCTAGTAACATTCTTTTTTGAACACTCTCTCTAATACTTACTCTCTTATTGATTTAAATCATTGTGAGTCTACACTTTAAAAATTGAACCCACACAAAATGGTGGGACATACATTGATTTCATCCAATAAAAGAGTGGGTGCTAGAGAGATTGTTGAAAAGTGAGTGTTGTTAGCATTCCTTGTAAAATAATGAGTGTTGAAAAGAGTTTCTTTTGAAACTTGATTAAAATTTATATTTGTCAAAACTTCTTTTAGTGGATTCATTTCATTCTTCTTGGAAATTTCTCCTCTTTTTTTTTTTTTGAATGGCAAAATCTATATATATAAATATAAAAAGAAAAAAGTTAATTGTACAAGATACATCAAAAGAACATCAAAAGATGAACTAACACAAAACCCATGACAGACCCACAACCAACAAACTAGCCGAAAGGAAAGGCCGAAGGCACCACCCAAAAGAAGGAAGAAAAAAAAAAAGGACACCAGATAAATATCACGAACAGCCAAAACCCTGCCACCAACGAATCACCTGCAGGGAAGGAAAGCCAAGAAAACCCAAGGAAGCCTAGCCGGGATGGAGGGGACAAAGACTCCCACCAAATCCCTCGCGCCACCCCAGGAAAGCCACCACCACAAAAACCCTACTGGATCAAACACAGGACGGGCTGCACCTCCCACTCATGAAAAGAGCAAGAACTAACAGGGCACTTACCTAGGAACCACTTCCAAGCTAAGAGTTTCGCTCTATCCACCAACGGCTCCTCTCGGAGGGTGCCACCAGCAAAAACCAGGTCATTCCTAGATGTCCAAATGGTCCAAATGACATCATGTCAAACGAGAAGCAAACCTAATCTAACTCTCTTACCCCTCCCTAATCCCAAAAAAGCCTGAAAATGTTGAGCAAGACCATTGGGGGGTACAAACACCTAGCCCAGCCACCTAGACACATGATACCACACCAGGAAGATAACATGACACGAGAGGAACAGGTGCACCGACGATTCGGACAACGCACCACAAAAAACACACCCCAACCCCCCATTAGGGAGAGGGACACCACGCCTCACAAGATTGAGTCTGGTAGGGATCCTATCAAGAATAAGCTGCCAGGAGAAAACAACCACCTTAAAAGGAGCTCAAGACTTCCAAACCCGAGAAATGGCCCGCAGAATCTCACCACCTAGGGCACCCGGTACCGGCAAACTCTTAGAAAGATAAGTGTAAGCCGACTTAACCGAGCACCGACCATCTGGACTATGGGTCCAAGGCCACACATCCTCCCTACCCACACGCGGGTTGGACACAACCTCAAGCAACTCATGGAGCAACTTAGTCTCCCAAACAAACAGAGGTATCCTCCACCTAAGGTCCCAACTCCAAACATTCTCACCCCACCCCCTAAATCCCCTACCATCCCATCACCCTGGAGCGACAACCGAAATAGGCGACTAAACCTAACTCTAAGGAGAACCGGCCCACAACAAGGATCATGCCAGAATTGGGTCGAAAGACCGTCCCCAATAACCTTAGACACCCCTCCGAGAACCAATCCACCGCAGCCTCTTTGTCCCCTCCAAGGAGGGAAATATTTGACCACCACGAGGAAGCCCCACGGAGGCCCGAAGGCCTACCACCAAGGTGCGGGGAGGGAAGGCACCCACCATACCGAGCAGAGATGATATTATTCCAAATACCACCATCACCTACAAGATACCGCCACCTCCACTTAGCCAGAAGGGCAAGGTTAACCTGACGGAGATCCCTCACCCCCAAACCTCCTTCTCTCTTCGGTTTACAAACCACCGACCAGGACACCCAAGGGATGCTTCTACTCTGCTTCACACCCCCCCCTAAGAAATTTTCCCTCTCTGTTAACTACTTAACTTGCATTTCCAATTTGCACTTTGTTGGTTAAATGCAAGTAATCAGTTTATTTTGTTCTTGTAGCTGGTAGATGTGATGATAGACAAACAGACGTAGTTTCCCCCTAACTACGAAACCTGATATCCGGCAAGAATTTTTTATCAGCCCAAAAATTGTCAGTAAACCTTTAACACTGATTGGAAATTCGAACGTGAGTGAACCAAAAATTTCATCCCTTTATGTAGCTACAGTATTTAATTTTCCTTAGACAACAGCAGAGTTGGACTTGCAGGCACTCAACCAATGAAGATTATGTAGTTTTGTCGAAAAATGGATGCAATTATAATTTGTAAACAGGTTTATTTGATAGTATAAGCCGGAAATTAGAGACACCTAAACATGAAGAGCTTTTGTAAGAATCAAAAGAGATTCTTCGTGGGCCTTATCCACCGACTAGTAGTGATTAATGGGTGACATATTCAGAATTCAGAATCATTCTTTTAGTTGACTTGTGTTGTTTCTTGCTTGCTAAGTGAAAGAATTGGAGACTTCTAAACTCATTTTTTGTCCAACGTCATATGGTATATTTGCTCTAAGTTGGGTTGATTCGGTGACATTTCAATTTACCTAAAATGTACTGTTATATAAATAAAAAAATTCCAAGATCTTCACCTAGTTATGAAATTAGAACTTCTATACTCGTAAATTACCATTTGATTCTAACCACCTTATCTTTATATTTAATTTAAGGAGAATATTAACCAGTGTTCAAGGGTATTGGTTAAACATCTAAAACAAATTTCACGAAAAAGTTGTATAATCATTGTTTGATCAAAAATAACTTTTTATGTTTCTAGGACAATTTCTATTTTGAGATTCCTTACCATGCTCTGAGACATTGATTAACAAGACCGTTAATTTAAAGCTTAATTTCAAAACAAAGTATATTTAGTATGTATTATTGTGTGTTTTGGGCATTTGCCACTTGGTCGAATACTAGCACTGAAAAAGTTGTGGCGGTAGCAAGCTATAATAATCAGGGAAAAAGTTATGGACAGCTTTCTTTGTTGACTTTCAAAATAATAAGTTAAGATTGCTATTCTCTCCGTTTCATAATTATTGTCTCTTTAATATTTTTTTTAAAATAATTGTCACTTTACAATACTAATGTAACATTTATTATTTTCTTCTATTATTATACCTTTATTTATTGAATTTCATCCAACTTAATCACTCCACTAATTACAATTAATGAGGGTATTTTAGTAAATCTTATTAATTTTACCATTGAATTCAACACAATTAATCAATTCCTTAATAATCGTGCACAAACCTTAAATGACTAATATTGTGAGACGGATGGAGTATTCTCTATTTGTTCTATTTGAAGAGATAAAGACACATAAAAAGTAAAAAAATAAGGGTCATGTTCACTTGTGTCAAAAGGGCACATGTTAAGAGTCCAAAAAGAGCAATTTTGTACCCGAAAATATGATATTTTAATTTTTTTTGTCAAAAAAAATGATATTTTAACTTTTAAAAAGTTAACTGCACAACTTTCAATACGCATATATCTATAAGAAGATCCTTAATATGTGCAATCAAGAACACAAGTTAACATTTGCCAAAAAATAATTAATAATAATGGAACCTACTTGATAGTAGGATCCACAATCTTTTTATATGTTTATCTCTTTTTAAAGGGTCTTGTTAACAAGTGTTCCCGGGACACTCTTTAAGCATTTCAAAAGGATAAATTATTTCATAAAAAAAGTCAAATGTTTCAATTTTCAATACATCAATTACAAAATATTCAAAAAAGTTACCTTCTAAAGGTCTTAACCAATGCCGTGAGAGCACTCAATAACATTTCCCCCTTTTAAACGACACTCTCCATTTATTTTTATAAATCTAGAGGATTAGTACTCCCTCAAAACAACTAAAATCTCTATCTAATTTTCACGTGCGTTTCACATGTTTGTATGTGCTCTTGTCTTTGCGTCTTAATTTATTTAAAATTTAGTCATGTTATTTTAAATAAAAGATAGTATTTGTATTGGCATATGCAGTTTTTTTTTTTTTAGAGGAGACGTAGGGAGTCAACTTTTATTTTTCGTAAATAATATAAATATAGAGATTAAAAACAAAAAATTTAAATTTTGACAAAACCCTTTTTAAAGCAATTTTTTTTTAAGGAATTAAAGCAAAATTTATAAAATAAAATATTTTAATTTATTAAAAATGGAAGATAATTATTTTTTCCCTTCCCCACCGGCCGCATATAACCATTTGTCCACTTCTATTTCCAAAATTTGAGGTAAAGAATCAAACCATTGTCCAAATTTTATCAAAGAATAAGTTATATTTAGATTTTTCCACTCCTTCAAACAACTTCTTACTGACTCGTTCATACAAAACCTCGAATTACACAGATTCAATTTCTGCTACAATTACAATTACAATTACAATACAATACAATACCCCATTCTTCCGTGATGAACACAATAATCCTAATCCGCAACCGCGCAATAAATTCCGCGCGTAGAATCCTCACAAGTTCTTCAAATTCATCCATTTTTCGGCCCCCCGATTTTCTTCAACCACGTTTCAATCTTCACCACACCAACAATCACAACCCTTTTCGAATACTAGGGTTTCAAGGATTCAATGTTCAAAGTTTCTCAACTTCAGTTGATACACGTGTGAATGAAAATAATTTTGAGAGGATTTATATTCAGGGTGGTGTGAATGTGAAGCCATTAGTGGTGGAAAGTGTTGATAAAGATGAAGAGAGTGTTGTTGTAAAAGAAGAAGAAGAAGAATCTCATGCTGAGAAACAAGCTTGGAAGTTATTGAATGATGCTGTTGTTACTTATTGTGGGAATCCTGTTGGGACAGTGGCTGCTAATGATCCTGGTGATAAGCTGCCATTGAATTATGATCAAGTGTTTATTCGGGATTTTGTTCCTTCCGCTCTTGCTTTTTTGCTTAAAGGAGATAGTGAGATTGTTAAGTACTTTCTTCTTCATACATTGCAATTGCAGGTAATTTATATAGCCCTTCAAACTCACGTAATCGTTCAATTTAATCATTGCTTTATAAGGGTCGGTTTGATTGACCTATTTGAGTTTATATACTAAAATAAGCATATGTGAGAGTGTTCAAGAGAGCTTGAGCAAACAACTTATGACATGTCTGTATGCTATTTTTAGCTTTATTTATATAAACTCTCCATGATAACTTGTAAAAACAACTTGTAGCTTATATGAAAGCGGTTTCAATTTATTTTATCTTGTGCTATAGAAATAACTTGTATATAAATACTTATGTGATAAACGCTTCTGCTATATCCATTTAATTAAGTTGTTTATCCAAATAGAATCTACGTTTAAAATGGTTGGCTGGTCCTTAATTGAAATGAATGCATGTATAAATGTTTTTTATAGTGTCGGTGTATGGTGGTTAAAGTCTTCTTTGATTTATGTTCTTCACCGTTATTTATTAATCCTAGCTTTTTAAGCAATAGTTAAGTTAGCTGGGGATACTGGGGATAAATGGTAAATCCGATGGCTAAATGCTAGATGGAAGTGTATATACTATGATGATTGAGTGATAATTCATCCAAAAGAAAGAGTTGTTATGCTTACAAAAGTTATAATTGTTCAAAGCTTTGCTTTATATTGATTTTTTATATTCTCACTTTTTTGCCGTATTTAATTGCGAAAGAGTTGGGAGAAAACTGTGGACTGCTACAGTCCGGGACAGGGCTTGATGCCGGCTAGTTTCAAAGTTAGGACCGTAGCTCTTGACGGTGATACTCGTGAAGAAGTTTTAGATCCTGATTTTGGGGAATCAGCTATTGGTCGAGTTGCACCTGTAGATTCAGGTTTGTAACGTGTCTATAGATAAAAATAATGCTCTTGACAACTGCATGTAAGTTGTAATGTCAACCAAGATCAATCTAAAAAAAGAGTAATTTAACAAAATGAGTTTCTTTTTTTGTTCCTTTGATAGGATTGTGGTGGATCATCCTATTGCGGGCTTATGGGAAGATAACCGGTGACTACAGCTTGGCAGAAAGGGTTGATGTTCAAACAGGCTTGAAAATGATTCTTAAATTGTGTCTAACAGATGGTTTTGATATGTTTCCATCTTTGCTAGTCACTGATGGGTCTTGTATGATAGACAGGCGTATGGGCATTCATGGTCATCCCCTTGAAATCCAAGTGAGCTTAACTACCCTATGTTTCTTTATTAAGTACTTTTAATCTTTTATACATTTGGAAATTATTCTGTTTCTGTGATCTGTTCTATTTATAATTGAAGGATGCTCTATTTTAATTGGTATAATGGTAATAATTTCCCTAGTTTGTAGGTATATGCTCCTATTTTTCTGTTATATTTTTGTACATGAGAAAACAAAAAACTTACGTCGTAGATTAGTGTACTTGCAATGAGTACAATACTAAAACTAGGGTTTAGTATCTGATTAGGTCATGCCTTGGGAATGATCCCAAGGGTCTTATTTATAGCCTGTTTGGGCCTTCTTCCACGTGACTTACTCCCTAAGTTGCCTATCATAGCGTAAAACGCGTATATCCCCCCATATCTGGATATTCTGGCCGAATATTTAGCCCCAAGGTTCGGCCTTGATGGTTTGGGGGATAAGGAGAGGGGGGCGCCCTTATTTATGATATGGCGGAGCCCTTGCTTAGGGTTAGCGAGTCCTTATATTGATATTTGATAGTCCAATTAGGTTTGTGAACATATTTTGAAAGTGGAGTGCTACACTATGGCAGACGGTGCCAGATGGTGGCAGTAGTGGTAGAGGGTACTCATGAGCAGACGAATACAGTGGAGAGTGTCAAACAACAATAGATTAGAACAAAAATAACTCTTATGTAATTCTTTTTTTATTTCTAAAAATAGAAAACATGAACAAGTTTTGACAACAAGCAAACACAAAACACCTTCTCAAACAAGTTTTCTGTTTATTTTTGTTTTTAAAAGATAGTTCTTAGAAATTGTAATCGAAATCTTTGGTTTATTCTACCTCAGCTCTTTGGTTTATCCACCCAATAACAATTTTTTCACTTGTTATCTCTCCTGTTGGTTTTCCTTATATGTGGTAATTTTTACTTGATAGGCATTATTTTACTCAGCTCTTCGATGCTCGCGTGAAATGCTTGTTGTAACTGATGGAACCAATGATCTTGTTAGAGCCATTAACAACAGACTGAGTGCACTCTCATTCCACATTAGACAATATTATTGGGTGGATATGAAAAAGATCAATGAAATCTATAGGTACAAAACAGAAGAGTACTCCATGGATGCCATCAACAAGTTCAACATCTACCCAGAACAAATTCCTTTCTGGGTAATGGATTGGATTCCTGAAAAAGGTGGATATCTAATTGGGAATCTACAACCAGCTCACATGGATTTCCGGTTTTTCACACTTGGAAATCTTTGGTCCATTATTTCATCTCTGAGCACCCCGAGACAGAATGAGGCTATTTTAAATTTGATAGAAGCAAAATGGGACGAACTTGTGGGGCATATGCCTCTTAAGATATGTTATCCTGCCTTGGATAATGAAGAGTGGCGAATAATTACTGGTAGCGACCCAAAGAATACGTAAGTTCTGGGTGTAACATTTCCTTTTTGTTGGCATATCTTTGAGTATGTTTTAAGAATTTATATCATATTATTGTCTTTATAGTTAGGATTGTTTCTAGGGTGTCTTAACTGAAACAACTTGCTTAACCTTTCCAGCCCTTGGTCATATCACAACGGTGGATCGTGGCCAACCCTTCTGTGGCAGGTAAATTTTCTATGATGGCAAATGATTTATTAAGGAAAGTTTGAATATTGTTGGTTATGCACTTTGCCTTGTCTAAATACTACTGTACCCTTAAATCTCAAGGCTCTGATTGTTGGATTTGTAACATGCTATGGTATAGCACTTACAAGGGCACTGGTTGAAACATATTATGCTATCTTTATCCCTAAATATAAGCTCCATTTTAAAAAAATTGTCCCCTATAAGCCCTATTTCAAATTACTAGATACATTCATTTAATTTTTTTTCCAAATATACCCCTTATTAATGCCTTAGCATAGTTCACGAGTACCCTCCACTTACTCATAGGTAATATACCTACGAGTAATATACCTATGAGTAAGTGAAAAGTCAGAATTCTAGTTCATAAGTTCAGGGTATGACTATTGCTAATTTGTGTTTGGAGATGACAAGTCAGAATTGAATACATACATCTATACACAAAAGGTGATTTAGCAATATTCATACACAAATCGTACACATTAATTACATTAAAAACTTTTTTTTAAGATATGTGAAAAGTGTCAAAGGGACTTATATGAAGGAACCAAAGTTTGATAAAAAAAAGAAAGAAAAAGGAACGGAGGTACTAGTAATATGGTCGAAGACTCGTAATTAATGGAGATATCACGGGAAACATATTGTGCTAATTTATTGGTGAGACCTTGCATATCAACTATCAAGTCATGAAGATATTACTTTAATTTCTAATGTATTTTTTTGTACATCATCATCAGTTCACACTGGCATGCATCAAAATGGGGAGAATTGAACTAGCCCAGAAAGCAGTTGATTTAGCCGAGAAAAGGCTGCCGGTTGATTCTTGGCCTGAATATTATGATACTCGTTCTGGAAAATTTATCGGAAAACAATCCAGGCTGTATCAAACATGGACCATAGCTGGGTTCCTTACATCCAAGATGCTTTTAAAAAATCCAAAAATGGCGTCCATGTTATTTTCTGAGGAGGATTATGATCTTCTTGATATATGTGTTTGTGGACTTAGCAAGAGGGGAAGGAAAAAATGCTCCCGTGGCGCTGCCAAGTCTCAAATTCTTGTATGATGCAAGTGTGCATTATTTGGAAGCAGAATTCCAGTTCACAAGTTCAGGGTATGCCTTTTGTTTTGTACAATAGAATAGAAGTTAAATTGGAAATTTAACATTATATTCCATGTTGTAATTATAGTTTATATTGGTTAAGATGGCTTAACCAATGTATTGGGAGGGTAATTCTTTTTCTTAAAAATAATTTCAATTAGAGGTTGATACTTAGAACCTCTTAAAATTACTGAATACCTTAGCATAGTTCATTGCTTAAGATTTTCACTTACTCAGGTATATTACCAATGTTCACTACTTTGGATTTCCACTTACAGCTATGTATACTAACGATGTTCATATTGATTTTTCTGGTTATGCAATTGCTCCTTTGTAGCATTTTATCATAAACCTGTTTCTTTGTCACGCTCCTAAATTATTTTGCTCCGTTATTCACCTTCTCTCTGACTTTATTTTCACTGACATTGATATTACTGGACATTATTATTCATATGGTCAAGGTCGCCTTACAGAAAGTATTTTTGCAGATAAAACATGCTTCACAGTTCTGATAAACTTGATGAGTAAAAACCAGATTATTTATTAGAAGAATATAATAATCACAGTGATTTCATCTTCACATATCTTATTATTTGCGTTTTGAAATATTTTATATTAGAAGAATATGGAAATCCAACTTTATCAAAAAAAGAAAGAAAGATGGAAATCCAACGAGGGAGAGAGCAGAGAGGTGGGAGTCTGATTATGGCGGCAACGCGATAAAGTACCTTGGTGAATTTTTTTTGGTATTTTTATCACTGAGATGCACCCACTTGGACTTCATCTGTTGATACCAATGCCATTCCTCTTGGTTAATATCAGTGTTATGATCATTCAAAAGTTGTTACCTTAGGATGAGTAATCTATCATTATCCTTAAGAGTTTATTATTGGCCTTGGAAACCAAGATCAATAAGCTGACATGAATCAATGCGCTGAGAAAGTTGCCCTACCATTGGAATTAACAGGTCCACCTTCTTGTTTCTCATGATCAAATACATCTTGTTGAAAGTCTCCCGCAACACACCAGGGTCCAAAAATGGTAGTACTAGACAACCTTATCTCTTCCCACACTGCTTCAGGCTGATAGATATGAGGACTTTCATAGACAACAAACAAAAACCCAGCATTAGGGTGTTGGTTATTATTCATATGATTGAAATTTTGTGAAGATGATATGATATTGATTGAAGGACATGTGTTTTTCCATAAGCACCAATACTCCCAGAGAAACCTTAAGCTTCAACTCTACATTTTAAACAGTATTATTTGATAATATAATTTATATTATAACAATCGATAACAAAGAACTTTGCTTGTGCATCACACGAGTTCCAAACTAGTAATCTTAACAAGAGAGGATAAAAAAAATCTACAATTCAAAACCAAGAATTTTGTTAGAACATTGTTCATTCAATAATTGTATTGATCTCACTTCTGCAACGCTTCAACCTCAATGTTTCTTTACTAACCTTATCTCTCAAGTAGTGGAATTGTGTCTCTATATGTTTTCTCCTTCCATGAGCAACTAGATGCTTGGCTAGTTTTGTAGGTGAATTGTTGTCAATGCTCATGCTCAGAGTTTCTGATTTCTTCACTCCTAACTATATTTTAAGCAATGTATTGAGCCATAAATTTTGACAAGAGTCTAAGGAAGCTTCTATACACTTTGCCTCACATGACGGGATAGCTACAGCAAGTTCCTTCTCTGAGCACCGAGAGATTGATACTCTACCAATCATGGAAATGTAACATGTTGTACTATTTCTATCTTCCTTATCACCACACAATTCAGAATTAGTACAACTAAGCACACTCACTTCATTACTCTCATCATTGTTTGAAAACAAAATTTCATGCTCCATTTTTCCTTTTATGTACCTTAACATTCGTTTTACAGCTATCATGTGAGACACTCGCATAAACTGGCTTAATGCCAAATTAGGTCTTGTATTGCACAAGTACCTCAAACATCCCTATCAATTATTTTGTTAGAAAAATGCTCCACTTTTTCAGTAATTTTAAGTGTGAATCAGCAATTTTAAGGGTACTATCACTTTTCTACTTTTTCATGCTCCACTTTTGTGATTCACACTCCTAGTAGAAAAATGATACATCGATTGACAAGGGTACAAATAATTGATCCTTCTCTAAATGCATATATTGCATATAGAATAATGTTGACAATTCTTGTAAATGTTGCTTATGTGAAACATAGTTTTTCAAAATTAAATTAATAAAGTTTTATCTAGATTGACAATGTCACGACAAAGATTAAATCGGTTAGCTTTATCATCTATTGAAAAATAAATGTTAAATGATCGATTATGATAATTTAATAAACGATTTTGTATCTGAAAAAGGTTGAAAAATAAAATTTACCCAAGATATTTTATAAAAAGATATTAATTTTTCCTATAAAAAAATATCAATATTTAAAAGGCCTTGTTCTCAGAATTTGCTTTAGGCCTCAATATTGGTTGAGTGGACCAATAGATCCATTCAGGAATGTTGATTTCACTTCAATTTGGTGTCACTTTTTCAAACTAGTAATAGCAATTACCATCCTTATAGCTTCATTTCTCGCAACTGGTGCAAAAACTTCATCAAAATATATTCCAACATTTTACAAAAATCCTCTAGCTACAAGTATGGACTTTCACATCTCTAATTGGATTCTGCTCCACTTTATGCACCCACTTAACATTTATTGTTTTCTTTTTAGTTTGTAAAATCAACTAACTCTCATGTTTGATTCTTCTCAATTGAATCCAGCTTTTCCTTCACAGCAGTAATTCACCTCGTGTCTTTCATGCCTTTGAGATGTTTGAGATGTTTTGCCTTTGAGATGTTTTGGCTTGCTAGTTTCTTCTTGGCCGATTGTTTCCATCATTGTCATGGTTCGATTGTGCCTTCTCATATTATCAACGTTTCTTTCCTTTTTTTTCGCTAATTTCTTCTTGGCCGATTGTTTCCATCACTGTCATGGTTTGATTGATTTTGTGTGTGGAAAATTATTTTGAACTCTCAGACCCACCACCATTAAACTCATGTAATAATATTCTACGTTATACTTTGAGAATACTTCATTAATGTAAGTGCAACTATATACATATAGACATATATATTCATTTGATCTTGTTAATTTATATATTTATGTTTTATTTTTTAATATTATCCTTTATTTAACAAATATATGAATGTTTAACAAGTACTAGAAGTCATCTCTTAAAAAAATAATATTAGAAGTTATCTTTTTCTTTTAATTTTTCTCTGACATATATGAATGTTTAACAAATAACCCACTTGGTTGGTCTATCGTGTAGGCTTGAGACTTTAAAGTAGAGAAATTATATTTGTACAGCCATTTTATGACAACTTTCTCTCTCACACTCACATTATATTTTTACTTTCTCTCTCTATTGCTTTGGTTTCCGTGTCAATATCCACTTTTCTTTGAAAATTTATGATTGTCATAAAAGCTGTCTCATAAATGGTTGTTCATATAACACACCTCTTAACGTATGCTCCTCTTAAAGTCTCATGTTTGATTCTTCTTGGTGTTAATTTCGATAGGATAGTCTGTCTTTTTTAAAAAAAGAACGTATAACATATATCATGCATAACACGAACAATAATTTTGTATATTTCTAACCCTAACAACACTGGAAAAATACAATAGTCGATGATAAAAATATGATTTCAAATTTAAAATAAAGATCAACATTGAAAAAGTTGTTGAAAACAAATTTTAGAGTTGGATAAAATTTAGATGTATTTCTTTGGGTGCTTTTAGTACGATTGTTAGCTTAAAATACATATCTTGTGGTTATAAAAAAAACTTTGAAAAAATCATGAATTTTAGAAACCATGAGTAGTTGAGTTAAGAAACACAAAAAGCATATATTCCATAAAAATGAGAGGTGAGAGAGCGCGTGGTCGAGTGAATCGTGATTCCCACCTGGTCCACCGTGGGCAGTCGCGCCGGTTCTCTTCGTCACCGGATGCGAGATACTATGGGGG
>Ga0315914_1004472_pt1 | contig 20896 bp, 7 predicted proteins | sample MpolenodulesMG_FD_203920 | JGI IMG/M metagenome (GOLD analysis project Ga0315914, IMG submission 203920) | Medicago polymorpha root nodule microbial communities from Los Angeles, California, United States - elongated nodules | ecosystem: Host-associated > Plants > Roots > Nodule | place: USA... | reverse complement strand
TCTCTCTCTACCTCTTCTCAAAATTTTGTAAAATGATTGTGAACCCCAATTCTCTTAAAGACTAAGGCTTAAATAGTGTCCACACTATTGGGCTTAACCCTTAAAGTCTAATGGGCTCAAAACCCTTGTAAACTAACTCCCAAAATTTCTATTCACTCACGCTTAAAAGTTATCAAATAATTACCGGTCCAAAAATAATTATCACCACGAATAGTAACTTAGTAAAAATAATGGTTCTCCCTTGCAACACTAAAAATAACTCTCACAATGAAATTACTAATTTAACCTTACTCGCAAAAGACCAAAATACCCTTCTAACACGAAAACCCATTAAAATACACACATAGGTAATTAATCACATACGAGCATAATTAATCACACATAAAAACAATTAAAATTAAATCTAGTGAAAATCGGGTTGTTACATGGTACAGGTGGTACATGCCTGATCCGGAAGATGTCACTTACAGTTTGTCTTAACCCTTTGATGACATCTTCTTTGTCTGTATCTTTTAATTTGACTGAGTTTTCTTAGGTGGATAATTTTTGTTCGGTTATTTTTCCATTGTTAATTTTTTGCTGGCATATAACGATAGCGTACATTCGGTGTTTATGTGATAATTTCATGACATTTTCGTTTGACAGTAATGTATCGATTTCGTTTGAGATGAAGTGAATATTTTCAGTTTACAAAAAAAAATAAAAATCATTTGTCTACTAGTCGAGAGACGCGTGTTGAGCACAAATAACGCGTTGTTCGAAAAAGTTAATTGTGAGACATTCTTTAGGACATGGACATTGACGAATATATCTTCGCATATATTTGTATTGATATATCTCAAAAAACTACTATTTATTTTTATTTAGAAAAACATATAACATTCAAATTAATAAATAAATTAAGTTATATGATTTTTTTTTTTAAGGTGTTAGTGTTACATTCAGTATTATAAATAAAAAACCAACTTTAATATAGTATTTCTATAAAAATCTTTATTTATATGTGAAAATTCGTTAAAATATTTTTTAATACGAAATTTAATTTATTGATAAGTGATAAATATGGGTCGTATGTAAAAACATATACTTACATTAATTTTATGAATATATACCATATGCTCATATATGTTTAATTAATATATTACTCCAAAAATAATTTTATTAATATATTGTTTGCATTATAGTTCATGAATATATATTGACATATTTCCGTAAAAAATAAAAATATACTTACATGTATTTTTATTCATATATAGGTCATTCACTAGCTTTAAATTTCATAAATAAACATATACTGACACATTCTCTATAAAGAAACATATGTTCACATATATTTGTATTGATATATCTTTAAAAACAACTATTTATTTTCATTTAAAAAACATATGACATTCAAATTAATAATAAAGTTAAGTTATATGAAGTTTTTTAAGGTGTTAGTGTGTTACACGAAGTGTTAAAAATAAAAAACTTTCATATAGTATTTATATAAAAATCTTTATTTATATGTGAAAATTCGTTAAAATGTTTTTTAATACGAAATTTAATTTATTGATAAGTGATAAATATGGGTCGTGTGTAAAAACATATACTTACATTAATTTTATGAATATATACCATATGCTCATATATGTTTAATTAATATATTACTCAAAAAATAATTTTATTAATATATTGTTTGCATTATAGTTCATGAATATATATTGACATCTTTTCGTAAAAGAAAATATATACTTACATGTATTTTTATTCATATATACGTAATTCACTAGCATTAAATTTCATAAATAAGCATATATTGACACATTCTCTGTAAAAAAACATATGTTCACATATATTTGTATTGATATATCTTAAAAAACAGCTATTTATTTTTATTTACAAAAACATATGACATTCAAATTAATAATAAAGTTAAGTTATATGAAGTTTTTTAAGGTGTTAGTGTGTTACACGAAGTGTTAAAAATAAAAAACTTTCATATAGTATTTCTATAAAAATCTTTAATTATATGTGAAAATCTGTTAAAGTGATTTTGAATACAAAATTTAGTTTACGATAAGTGATAAATATGGATCTCGTGTAAAAACATATACTTACATTAATTTATTAATATATTAACAATTATTTAAAAGAAGTTATGCGAACACTTGCCAATAATAAGGTCATAGAATTAGCTTTCCTAAACAAAAGAAAAGATCGTAGATATGAGTGATATATGGTATATCTATGTTGATAGACATATACGTCTAATTGAAGTAATAGTTTAAGCTGCTTTCTAATTATTTGTCCCATATCAGAGGCTTTAAGAAACAAAGAAGATTTTATCTATAAAAGTGGCATCACAAGACTCATGTAGTTCACATAGTTTAAGATGATTTTATTTGATGATGCACTCCAATATCAATTATTAAGTTTAATTAGTTTAATATTCTCATACAGTTTGCTCATCAAACACCAGTTTAAATGCCAATTATTTTTGGGTAAAAAGTTTAAATTTTTAATTTTTGTGTCACTTGACTCGAGCTAACTAACCAAACCGAGTTGTTCATGAACTTGAGTCAAGTTGAGTTCGAGCTAATAAAAAAGTTTTTATTGAACTTGAGTCGAGTTTCGAGCCGAATAAATTCTTGTCGAGCCGAACTATGTCAATTGTCAAGTTCGACTCGGCTCGACTCATTTTCAGACCTAGTTAAAATGTATGTACAAACTACAAACAAATAAAGTATACTTGTTATTTAATTTAATATAGCTCAATGCAACTAGTGGAAATGATTTTAATGAACATCTGTTAAATACCTAAGAAAGTAAATAAGGATTGAATAAAAATGTTGAAAATCGCAACAAGACCCTCAACATGTGAAGCAATTTAAATTACAGAAGTACATGCAAATGGTTAAGAACCTGATTTGCTGTCAATGTTAGCATTTTAGAAGGGAACTAAAACAATTAAATGCGCAACAGCTTGTTCAGAAACGTACTACAGAACAATATTTGGCAATTGTATTACATGTAATCCACATTAATATTATACTTATAAAAGAAACAACGATTAAAAAAAATAAAAAATAATAAGTTAAGAGTCAAGTCTCTCCAAAGGAATCGGGCTATTAGTTTATATTGATTGAGCCTTTTATTGTATTAGCTTACGTTGGGCCCATGTTAGCCAATGACCACTCTATATATATGAATATTCGTACATTATTTTTCTTTACGTAAAAACACTAATTTATCTCAATAAACAATAATTTACATCAAATATATTTTTACATTTTCAGAATTCTATTGTTGTTAAACAAAAGATAAAACACAGACCAAAAAACTTATCTCAATAAACAATCAAATTATATTATTCATGTATTCTTAATTATAAGTCCTTAACAATCATCAAATATCTAGCCTTCTTATACCCTGGTAGTCGGTGCCGGCACACACGTCTACGGAAGCAGGCTATTGTACAATCACTTTTGCCAAACTTATCTCATTCATTGCACATTGCTTGTATCCATCAGTAAAGATATGCCGCTTTCCAACCTATACATATCTTTTAATCTTTCATCTGAATCTATTTGTTACTCAATCTAGGCATACACAAATATTTTCTCTCTTCTCTCATGCCTTCCTACGGTAACAACAAACTTGTGTTTAAATTTTAGATCTTTACCTTTGTCTTCTGGTTCTACTACATGTATTTTTTCTAGCACGCGCGCGCACACACACACACACACATATATATATATATATATATTTGTATTTATTTTTAATTTTTTAAATCTACTATTGAAATATATTTTGCTTGAAAATTATATAGATTCTTCCATGTGTATTTTTTTCTGTTGATTCTTTGAATTTATTATTGTTGATAAAAACAAAAAATAAGAAAAATCTTCGTCTTAGAATTATCAATTTTATTTAGAATCTGTTTGATTTTTTTCTTTGGATCTTAAATGTATAGACTCTTCCATGTGTATTTTTTTCTGTTGGTTTTTTAATTTATTATTGCTGATAAAATCAATAAATAAGAAAAATCTTCATCTTAGAATTATCAATGTTGTTTAGAATCTGTTTGATTTTTTTGTTTGGAACTTAAAAATTGGTAAAATAATAATTATGCTATGTGCAAAATTGGTAAAGCAAAAGTTTAGAATGAGATATCTTTGTTGATCGATGAAAAAACATTTATTTTTAGTCATTTAACAAAAATGAAATTATGCCGTGTTTAAAAAATCATAAATAGTTAGTTATGCTATGTATTTCTACCAAAAGTTGTGAGGTGCCTGGGATGGCTTTGAAGCAAAAATATATTTTTCTTTGTTTGAAAAGAGTTGAATTTAGAACGATGAAGTTGAACAAAAAATGAAAGATAATTTTAGGAATGATTATTTTAGGTATTTGGACCTGAACAATTTGTAAAAACAAAGTGGAATATCATTTTTATGATTTATTTTGTACTTCAAAAAGTTAAACAAAATTGATTAAGATGAAAGAAAAATAAAAATTGTAAGTTCTACCTTGATGTGCAATTTATGAATGATCTTTGTTAGAGAATCACACTCGATCTTTCATAAACTTAACTGTTTATTCCTACTAAGGATAAACAAAATACAAAAATTAGTTAATCTTTCAAAAAAGAAAGAAAGTTAGAAACACAACTACTATTTGAAAGAAAAAAAAGTCATCATGTTTTTATTTCCTGTGTAACCTGTTGAATCTACACACAAAAAAAAAGTTCATTAGAGAAAATGAAGAAATATAGATATCAACACTACCATTATTTGAAGAGAGAAAGCCATCGTGTTTGTATTCCTTCCTTTGTGTTGCTCATCTTTTTTATTGCAATTGTTCTATGTAGTTTGGTGCCTCAATATGTAGAATCCGAAGAAGAAGAAAAAACCACACTTATTAATAAAATCAAATTTGAAAATAAGTAGAGAAAATGAAGTTGAAAATGATAAGAGAAAATGAAAATGAAGAAAGATGGTAATAAAAAGATGAGAGAATGAGATTGAGAGAAACAAAAAGTTTGTTATATTAAAAAAAAAATGATATTTATACAACCAATTTTGTACAATCTTTGTGACAACCACTTTTTCTCTATTTTTATTGGACAAAAACAGTAGAGAGAGAAAGAAAAGAGAGAATAAAAAACACGTGAATATAAATAACAAAGTTGTTTCAAAAGTTGTTAAAAGTGGTTGTACATATATTATTTTTCATATTTAAATGAAGAACGGTGGGAATATGATCTTTTAAAATTTGAAATGATATGAAAAATGGATAAAAAGAAGTAAAATGATTCTACATATTGGGCAATAGGGTGTATGACAGTAGAGTCAAGGTTAATAGAGTGCAGTGACACGGTTCATGTATGAAAAGTTGATATAAAATAATGCATATCCAAAATTGCCTTTGGAGTGACAAATGAGATTAGTTATTAGGAGAAGGATATTAATGGAATAATTGGTTTGAAAAATTGGAGCAATTCTAAGACATCAAAGTACAAAAATGATGATAATAGTACCCTTGTTAAAATGTTTGTCTTCATTTGAAAAAAGTTTTGTCAGGAGCAGTTAAATAATTTCAGAAGTCATTTGTTTTTAGAGTAAATGATCACTTTGGTCTCTGACATTATATCTCGCTGTCATAAAGGTCATTCACACATGATTAAATACAATGTAGCTCCTGAATGTACACTTCCGTTATCAGTTAAGTCTTTGGCGGTAAAAACTTATGTTAACTGACGAGGTGACGTGCATGATGTGTCACATGGACTAAAGTGAAAGTAGAAGATAGTAATTTTGGTCCCTGAACCGAAAATCAATATTTCCCAAATTGATTCTCAAATCCCTAAATCTATAAATCTTGAATTTAATCCCCAAATTCTTAAATCTCATCTAATTTCCTCTTTGTTCAAAATCATTTTTTGTTGTTGTTAGTCAATGTAGATTTGTGGTAAGAAAGGAACATAGTAAACTCTAAATCTTTTGTGCACAAATCAAAAGAGTTTAGTTTATATGATGCGGACTATTATAATTAATACTATGTCTCATGTGAAATGTGATTTTAGTAAAAATATATGTAAGTTTCGTAAGTGCCGGACAATTGAGTATGCCTCCAAACTTTGGCTTAACTAAACATGATCAAAATAACTTCAACCATATCTTACTTTCTACTAAAACACATTTATCAAACATGCGTGTAGAACCATACTATCGAAAATAGATTCAACCATATCTTACTTTCTACTAAAATACATTTATCAAACATGCATGTAGAAACATACTAATCAGCTTCAGTGCACTTACATTATAGAACGAGGAGTAAAATGTGGTGATTTCTCGTAAATATTAAAATTTAGTACAATTCAGAGAATTAACAGCAACAAAAAAGAAATTGATTTTAAACAAAAGAGGGAATTATACGAGATTTAGGAATTTGAGGATTAAATTCGTGATTTAAGAATTTGAGATTCAATCTGTGGATCTTGATTTTCAGTTCAGGGATCAAAATAACCATTTTCTACTTTAACGTTAGTCGTTGTGACACCTCATACACATCACTTCACTAATTTACACAAATTTTTATCGTCAGAGACTAAACTAACAACAGAACTAAACATTCAACGACTGCTTTGTATTTAATCCCGATTCAAGACTTTTCTGACAGCAAGGTGCAAAGTCAATGACTAAATTGTCATTTCCTCTTTGTTTTTATGTATGTATAGATAGTAGACGCTTCATTCCTTTGCACACATGGCACGTGGATGTTGTCCGTTTGCCTAGACCGTGGGAGAAAAAATTCACGTGTCATAACCTCATCTTAGATGTTACACACGTACTAAATGTACTTAAGAAAATGAGATAAGCAAAATCTATATCCACACAAAACTACAAATGTCACAAGAAAATATGAAACATGAAACGTGGCTATTGGTCTTATTTTACCAAAAATGGACCGGTGCAAAGATACACTGTTCCTACCGGCCTCGGTGTGTCAGTCTTACTCTCACTATCACATTCCTTTTTTGCTTTTTCTTTTCCTTTTAATATAGTATCTTTTAATTTTAATTTAAACAAAATTACTTTTTTTTTCTTTGGTGCAAGTGTTTATTAATCATCTATTCTATAAATTGGTACCAGATAGAACGTGCAACACTTTCCCCCAAAGACATTCACATCTCTACAATACAAATACAAACTCAAGCGGCAAAACAGAGTAACATCAAATACCCAAAAAAAGAAAGAAACAAAATGGCGGTGGCACACGGTGGTTACGACGGTGAAATCGGTGGCTACAATTCTCGCTTAATCCCAGCAATAAAACCAGAGTTATTCGACGACAGTGCAAATTCCACCTCTTACACCTACGACGACGTTGTTTCAACCGAAAAAAAAGAATCAGTACTAACCGAAGAAGAAGAAGAAGAAGAAGAAGAAGAAGAAGGTGCTACAGCTTCTCACGCAATTCACATCAAAGAAGAAGTTCTTGAAGACGACGGTGCTAACGCGTCTTCTTCACCGCGGTTTCCTAAACCAATGGAAGGGTTACATGAGGTTGGTCCACCACCGTTTCTCAAGAAAACTTATGAAATGGTGGAGGATCCGGTAACTGACCCGATTGTTTCATGGAGCGATTCTCGTGATAGTTTTGTTGTTTGGGATTCTCATGAATTCTCCAAAATTCTTCTTCCTAAGTACTTTAAGCATAATAATTTTTCTAGCTTCATTCGCCAGCTCAACACTTATGTAAGTCAAAATAATTCTCACAATCCTATTAATTAATAGTCGTAATTCTCCATATCTTCATATTTTATCATTGCATACATATATATTTATAATCTTATTGCTTGGACTTTGATCTTGTACAATTTAAATCAGTCTTGGTATCACAGTTTTGTTCACTAAGTTGATTCATATTTATAGGGAGCAACGAATGTTTGGTTCCTTATTGATTATATAGATGTTGAATTGATTTTTGACATGTTTGTTGTTCTCGATTACAATGATTTTGCCTGATTTTGATTTTAAGTTGAAGCTAAAAATTTGAGTTTTTAATTCTAAAATTGATTTTTATAGGAATGCATTCAATCATTTTACATTAAATTCGAACTTAGATGGAATCATTTCAATCAAAATCAATTTTTGTCATCATATGGAAAAACATGAAAAAACTGAAGACTTCAAGATATCTTTGCAATTCGCGATTTGAATTTATTCTGACCCTATTCTGGAATTTTACACTCAAATTTATCATCTAATTTTGTTCAAATATTAAACTCACTTTTAACTACAAACAATTGAACCAAAATCAGTTTTGTTTTTTGTAACCACAAAAATAGGTGGAAACTAAAAATCAAGAGGTAAAAGCTCTTCGATTTTGCTTGAGAACATTCAAACAAATCTAAACCAATTCTATATTTTTAAAATCACTTTTTCTCTCTTAAAATTTAATACAAACATATTCTGGGTTGAATTTTATGAATCTGTCACGTGCAGGGGTTTAGGAAGGTTGATTCAGACCGTTGGGAGTTTGCAAATGAAGGATTTCAAGCAGGGAAAAAGCATTTGTTGAAGAACATAAGAAGGAGAAGCAAGTATAACAAACTGCATCAAGGAGGATTCAATTTGATGAATCCTTGCGTTGAATCTGAAGTGGAGAAATTGAAAAAAGATCAGAACATGTTGAAATTGGAAATTCTGAAGCTAAGGCAACAACAAGAGAATTCAAATATTCAACTCACAAATGTTCAGGAGCGAGTTCGGCGAGCAGAATCGAAGCAATATCAGATGCTATTTTTCCTCACCAAAATGGCCAAAAGGCCATTGTTTATGGAGCAGATAATTCAAAAGATTAAGCGAAAAGGAGAAGTTGATGGTAATATAGACATGGTTAAAAGACCTAGATTGCTTGGAACACAGGGTACTAGTGTTGATTATAGGTGTCAGGGTCGTGAACAATTTGCTACTTTGCAATCTGAATTGAATGGACTTTTTCCTGAAAATATGAACACTGGTAGAATGGAACCACCTGTTTCCACTCCCATGGAAGATGGGCTGTGTAGCTCTTTACATGACTTGAGGGCTTGTGGTGGTTCTAGACAAAGTGTTCAAGATGCGACTTCTGCATATCATGTTATGTCAGAGAAGCTTTTGGGGGAAAATTCTGTTGTTGATGAAGAAATGGATGTGAATGACTCTAATATCTATCTTGAATTAGAGGATTTGATAAGTAAGCCAACAGATTGGGGTGGATCTGTTAGTGGATTGGTGGGACAAACTAGTTGAATCTCTCATCAATGCCTTTTAAATGGTAAGCTTGTTCTCCAACTTTTGACTTTAGAGTCTGTTTGGATTCGTTTACTTGAGTACATATACTAACAAATGTGTGACTTTTTGGAAGAACTTATGGAAACTAATTATAACAAGTTCATAAGTTGTTTCCAGCATATTTCTATTATTTTCATTATTCCATAAACTCTAGCATAGCTTATGAAAACATTTTATAATTATTTATTTATAAATAGTTTATACATAAGCACGTATACATGATTGGTTGTATGTAACATTTATAATGTTTTTGCAGATTGCAAGAGCATATTCAGCTGCAACACCAGATGAAGAGCTCAATATTAATGGCTCTTCAGACTTCAATACCGGCTTCAAGAGTGCAAGACCCAGGTTATATGACTATGGGTCTAAGATGTTCATATTGTGTCTAGTCGCTACCTTACTTGTGTTCTTTATGTTATCTTTCATTTTATAGTTTAGTTTGTTAACAGGCCGACCAAAAAAATTTGGTATACCGTGCTTGCATGAAGTCCTACACATATTAGTTTGTAAATGTACAGTAATAGTAATAGTAAATGGCGTGTAAGTTGTATATGTAATACAGAAAATACTAGCAATAGCTAAACAAACCTCTTATAATGTACAGTAATAACAAATAGTGTCTAAGTTGTAAATGTAATATAGAAAATACTTTCAGTTTTTGTTTTATTTGTGTTTCCAATATTGTCATGTATATTCAATGAGTCGGGTTTAGTAAACAAAAAAGTACAATTTAGTAGATTGGTGACATAATATTAATGTTGAATGGAACTGAGGCAAACAAAAAGGGAATTGTTTGTCACCTTAATGGGGAAATTGAAAAGGTATAGATAAAATGAGAATACGGTGAACTGATGTAAGATATACTAATAAAATAAAATAAAAACATGTTGGTGCAAACGAAAAGAAAATAGCTTTAGTGTTTTTTGCATCCTGACGGCAGAGTTTTTCTGTTTATAAGTATGTTTTAAGTCCTCAACCTAAGAGTTAAGACATTCTTCATTTTGATTATTCAATCACTACTAGAAAAAATAAAATTAGCAAGGGAAATTAGTGACTGAAAAAATGAAATTCCTCACAAATTTCTTGGTCGCAAAATTTAGTGACGAAATTAGAGAGGGATTTCATGTTTTCCCTCACTAAATATCCCTCATTAATTTTTATTTTTTTAGTAGTGAATAGAGAAATGCTTAATCTGACTGACATATCGCATATGGATAATTGATGTCTTCAATTACAATTTTCCAACCTCGCTGACACAAAACATCCAGAAGATTAGAGTTCATCCAGAAGATTAGTGCATGAACTCTTGTTGTCTTTCATACATGTTGTCAATTTCCATGAGTAAGTTTACACATTTGTACTGTGTGTTTGTTTAGTTAGAGCATGTTTGTCAAGTGCATCCATATGCAACGATTTGAGATTTTTTTTTTTTATCTCATCCCCTTTGTTTAGTAAAAAAAGGAACCTCATCCCTTTAAAAACACTCTTAAAAAAAAGTGAGAGGCTCCCCTATATTTTTCTTCACCTTCTTCCATCTAAAGTCTTTTATTCAATTCCTCTCTCAACTTTCAAACAAATCTTTAAGAATTTAGGATTCAAATTTTCACTAATGTGCTGCATTACTACTGTGTCGGTAATTTAACTATGAATTAATATGATCGATGTATAACATTTAAATAGCACAAACTAAAACTTATTTTTCAAGTATTTTCAAATATTTCCTACTCTAGCTAGAGACACTGTATAATACTAGTTCAAGAGATTGAGATGCAACATTTGTCCCGCTCCCACATAATCTTCCATTTAACTTTGGCATCATCATCTTGCCCATATTTCAACTTCATCATTTGATCTTGTGAATTTTGATATTTAGGGTTCTGCTCCCACACCTATTATGGGAGGTTCTTGGTATTTTGTATTCTCGCTTTATATAGATATGCATGATGAAAAACATGCATAAGCTTCCTCAATTTCACACCAACTTTGTCAAAATATTCAAACACAATTTTTCAAAGCCATTAAATTTTTTGGACGAGATGATGCCATGGAGTACTGGAATTTTAGTTCTCCTTCATCATAGATAGATTGAGACTTTACGTGTTCTATCATGTAAAGAAAAAGTTTAGAGAGAAAATTGAAATGGGAAATGAAGAAAGATGAGAATAATGAAGTGTAATATATATTGAAAATAAGAAATATATTTGCGGGAACCCAACAATAGATTTTGCGGGAAAAAAAGCTTCCATTCAATCTCTGAGATCTTTTCTCGGCTAGTAATAACAACATATTTGAATTTTACAATTTGTGATAGGTTTTTTACCGGTAATTTGTGAAGTTCCTTTGGCAACCACTAATCGTTTTGAAGTTGGCCACAAATGAGTGTTTTTGGCAATCACATAGAGAAGGTAAAACCACTAAAAAAAAACTTTTTTTTTGAAGGAAAAACCACTAAAAAAATTATCCGTCAACAATTGTATCTATTCTCCTCCCTTGTTTTCATTCCTAATGGCCAATATATTCAATAGTATACCACCTTTTTTTTTAAGGCATTATACCATCTATCATGTCAATTATCAGCAAGCTGCAACATTCTTCTCTATATAATACATGCCCTTCTTACATTTAATAGTGGATATGCCAGCCTGTAATATTGTGAGCTGCATCCATATATTTTAGATACCCTTGAATCACTGCATAATTTACGGCTTAAAAAATGTTTGTGAAACAAAGCAACTAGTATAGTCTATAGCATTGACCTGCAATTATTGCAACAATTCTATCTCATTTTCTTCGGTAAAATTTTTATTGGTCTAATCCATATCAAACTGCAATTATGTAATGCCCATTAACGTAATTTTCATCGCTTTCAGGCAAAGAAAATGCAACTTGGAGTTGGAGATGAATTTATTACAAAAATTAAAGCGTTGACACAAGGAGGGGGACAAGTTGCACAAAAACTGCTCTGCTCTGCTCCGCTCCAAATCAAACTACTCCTAACTATAGTGTCCGTACTGCCGACAATTACCAGAAAATCGATAGTATTCTCTCTTTTGCTATAATTTTGAAGAGATTTAAACCAACATAAGATTTTTTATTTCAATGTCAAATATAATAATGGAGAAAACATAGAGAATATGACAAACAGAGAGATCCATTTCCGCAGTACATAACTTGACCGTATTCTTCAAGCTGCGGTTGTACATGCACGGATATGGTTTAGTTTTGATATATCAATGATATTTTCTTTCCTTCAAAATTTGAGGCATTGACTTCCAGAATGTATCAATATACTATGGAAAAATTAACTATTTACTAATATCACATGTTCACATGTGATTCAAACCGGATCAACCGTTAAAATTTATCTCTTGACTTTGATGACGAATATGTGTGATATCAGTCACCGTTGATCCGGTTTGAATCATCTCGCAACATTTTACCGCATGATCTTCATCACTTTTGTGATTTAGGAGGTTTTTTGAAAAACATTTGTTTACCTTTTAAGATGATTTGGATAGCAGTTATTTAAGTTATCTTTGGAAAGAGAAAAACAAACGTATTTTTAACGTAAGGAGGAGACTTTTCATTCCATCATTAAGCAAGTTACAATTAGGGTGGTTTAAATCGAAGATTGTCCCATTCGATTTTCACTACAATGTTTGGAAGCAAAATCCTTTGATGTGTCTCACTGCTCTAATTTAATTTTTCGCCTTCTCCTTGATTGACCCTTGTTTTTTTCTCTCTTTTTAAATTGTTTATTGGATCTTTTGATGTCTTCCTAAACAATTCTTATGTTTGTTGACACTTTTATTGTGGTAATATATTCTACTTTAGCCTCTTAAAAAAAATGACACGATTGAGAGCTATTATCCAAACAAAAAAGGTAAAATGAACATTAATTAGGGCATCAAAATTTAATTCATAATCTATATATGTTTTTTTTTTTACGCAATCTATATATGATGGTAAAACAATTAATAACCGCGTCTTGCTATTTTGGAGTCAAAAGAAAAATTCAACTCCTAAACATGTAAAATAGAAACCAAAATAAAAATCATACTATAATACAATCATTTTATCTAGAAACAAACGGATAAATTGGCCTTTGCTAAAAAAAACGGATAAATTGGATCAAATATGACTTGACTTGTACTAATAATCTACACTTTTCATTTTAAATCGCGGTTAAAATTAATTAATGTATCACAAATTTAATGTTTGAAATCCATTAAAACTAACAGGTGAATCTGCTTTTGATCTAGTGTTTTGGTTTCAGCTGGGGCTCTGTCTTCTTCAGTGCATTAAAAAAAGAAAGTGAAGTCTCAGGTGTGTATATGATTTTAGTCCAAAAAAAGTGCGTATATGTTTATTGTTTGATAGTGTGTTTCAGTGATTAAAAAATACAAATTATCATCGTGTCTTGGGATAGTAAATGTAATGTGAAAACTGTTGAAGTAACAGCCAAAAATCGTCAAATCCCACAATATATATTGAAGTAGTACAATACGTGTGCTGAATTAATTAATGTACGAGCTGCCACATGGAGTAATTGTTTACTATTTTTTTGGTCTTAAGATTCACTAATTTCTTACTTAACCTTTATAACCCTACTATTTCATACTAATATTTGTATCAAGTATAAGTGGTTCTCAATGCTTCTAAGTGTGTTAAATACAAGGTTCCTAGTCCGGTAATGACAATATATTATATGGATGTTGAAATTTGAACCGTGAACTTCTTATTTTTTAGATTGTTCTTGTGTTATATAATGTCATGTGACATTGACCAATTCAAGTGTGACATGTAACAATACAATTTTTTTAAATATAAAAATGTGTAAAAGAAAGAGAAATAATTGAATTGCCTTATGTGTCTCAATTGAAATGACCAATGACATTTCCGTTATAATGGTACATAAGTGGAGTTCTTATTTCTTTACATTTAAAATATGTCACTCCAGTCGTTATATTATTTGACAAAAAAAATAGGGTAACTATTTAGAACAAACTTATATTAGTGCAATTAAAGTTAGGCTTTGATCTTTGTAGCTTTTGTTTCATCTCATAGATCATATATTTGTGCAATTAAAGTTGGTCTTTGGTCTTTGTAGCTTTTGTCTCTTCTTATAGATCATGTCTCTCCTTGTAAATCATATAGAGCGAATGTAATCATTATGTTAACAATAGATTATCTCATAAACCTCTCTCAACACAATTTTTATTTCAACGAAATTCATATGAGTTTATTGAATTCATTTTGTGGTGGCCGCTTTTCGTCCACATTAGACCTTAAGAATCATATTAATAAGTTGAACATCATATTTTAACTTAAAATTTTAAGATATTGAATTTATAGGTCATCTCATCTATAATATGTCCAACCTATACTATCTTAAACAATGTAAGACCTTTAACTAACACTTATTACACGACAATCTACATAATTTAGCTAGACTCCTTTGAAGTATGTCGCCGTATACTTAAAAAAAAAAAAAAAAAAAAAAAAAAGAGTATCCAGTGTAGTACTTCCCTGCATGCGCCCTGCCGTCTTAAGAATGCTACAATACTACTATATATTTATCCTAAACGTGAATTGAAATTATGAAAGTTGACTTGATTTTAGTTTATTGACAATTTGCAACTTCAATTGTTGAATCTTAAAAAATAGAGGTACAGTATTCAACCCCAATAAATAATTCAAGTACAGATAGAACGCGATATTGTTATTCAAGCAAATCGCGTTTCTTCATGGAACCTCGCAAAGCAAACTTTCTTTGACCGCCAGCTCTATCCTTACGTGCTTGTTGCTCTCTTTTAAGGATGAAAAATAAATAAAGCTAATGCAAATACAACCTTTATATATAGGATTCAAACCACCAACCTAATTTGAATAATTCATCAACCAAATCGTGTGACCTTGGAAAACTACTAAAAAGTAACCTTAGAATTTGAACCTTACATTCACATACCTTTTTTCTATTCAAAATTGTGCTCGTTGATTCTTACTTGGAATTCAAAGACTGCTCCTTAGTTCTCTCGTTTTCCATTCTTCACACGTTTTTGAATGATTAAAGCCTATATATATATATATAAGCAAACAAGAGTCACTGTGATAAACAAGCCTATATATTTCTTCTACTCACACTTCAATTATTTTCAACAACAACATAAACTCAAGATCTCATATCTTCATTCAAATTACTCATATACACCATACAACAACGGTAAATCATTCTTATTGGAGGTTAATTATGGAACTCAACTATATGATGATGACAGATTTCATAATTTGTTGAACAAATTAAAATTAATGCAATTATTCGGTTTTGACCCATATAATGTAATAAATATTCAACTACTATATGCCATGGCTGCTAATTTGTAAATATATAATTTTGTGCAGATTTGTGGGACATTATATTAATGGGGGTGTCTGTTACTGATTTGTCAAATGGGTCCAATAAGATGAGTACTTCAAGCAGGTTGAGTGATTGCAGACCTCAACACATGATTCTTGAAAGAAACCATTCATTTGTTCAAGATAAAGAACAAAACATGGATTCAACCAAAATTGATCAATTGAAACATAAACAAGTTCCAGTGATTTCTCTGCCTGAAGCAGTTGTTTTTTCTTCTCCAAGACCAGTTTCTGAGCTTGATGCTGCTGCAACTACTCTTCAAAAAGTTTACAAGAGTTACCGTACTAGAAGAAACCTTGCAGATTGTGCAGTGGTAGTGGAAGAGCTTTGGTGGAAAGCATTGGATTTTGCTGCTCTTAGAAGAAGTTCTGTTTCATTCTTTGATGTTGAAAAACCAGAAACTGCTGTGTCACGTTGGGCTAGAGCAAGAACAAGAGCAGCTAAGGTATTTATATAATATAACATTATAACTTTAGTTGTTGTCTTATTCATGTGAACAATGTTTTTTACTTTGTGCTAATCGTAACTCTTTTTTTGTAAAGGTTGGAAAAGGTTTATCAAAGGATGAAAAGGCACAAAAATTAGCATTACAACATTGGCTTGAAGCTGTAAGTTGTTTTTCTTACATTATTTCATTCAAGTTCAATTTAATTTGAAATTGAATTACACTTTTTTATAGTTTTTGATCTTGGTACTAATAGAGTGAATTCCTTCTTGTTTGTTGTAGATTGACCCGCGTCATCGATATGGACACAATCTTCACATGTATTATGATATCTGGTTTAAAAGCTTAAGTTCACAACCATTTTTCTACTGGTAAACTCGTTTTCTTAGATATTTATATCTTCTTGACTATAGTTACACCGATGAAGATTGTAAAACAGGAGCTAAAGTGTTCTATATGGTGATTAATTTTGTGTTCTATGATAAATAATTTGTAGGTTGGATGTTGGAGATGGAAAAGAAATAAATCTTGAGAAATGTCCAAGAAACACTGTTCTACAACGCCAATGCATTAAATATCTAGGACCAGTAAGTTATCTATATGAGCAACACTTTTGTATTCACAGCAACATTTTACTTTTAAGCCTATCTTATAGTATCTAATGTTAATTATCTTTGTTGTGTTACAATTGCAGAAAGAAAGAGAAGAATATGAAGTAATTGTTGAAAAGGGAAGGTTGGTGTATAAACAAGATGGGAGGCTTGTGAGTACCGATGAGAAATCAAAATGGATATTTGTTCTCAGTACTACAAGAGCCTTGTATGTGGGGAAAAAGCAAAAGGGTGCCTTTCAACATTCAAGCTTTCTTGCTGGTGGGGCAACCACAGCAGCTGGTAGATTAGTAGCAAATCAAGGTGTTCTTGAGGTATTATTTTCAAATTCCACTCCCATTTCAAAAGGATTTAATCAATATACTAGTTTTACACATATATTCAATCATATCTTACTGTTATGCTGTTACATTAGTTGATACAATATTTTCAAAGTTATCTACGTGGTGATATGCAATTGAATATGTGTAAATACCAATTAAACTCTTTCTATAAATCATCATATAGCTGAAGTTGTTATTAATTATCATCCACTACACAAAAATGCAGGCTATTTGGCCATACAGTGGACACTACCATCCAACTGAAGAGAACTTCAAAGAATTTATAAGCTTTCTTGGAGAGCACAATGTAGACCTCACAAATGTAAAGGTAAATATTTGGTCCTAAAAAAAATTACTAAGTAAATGTTACCTATGTAAAGTACTATGCAAATAAGATTACTGATGATTGTTTTGCATTTTTTTTCTTCCAGAGATGTGCCATAGATGACGATACTTATTCAATTGTTGGAAATGATTCATTTAGCGCCATCAATGAACCACAACAAACAAAGGTTCCTACTCCCAAGGTCAATGTCAGTGATAACAATGTGACAACAACTCATAAAAAGGATGCTGTTGCAGCATTTAACGCCTCAAGGAGGTTGTCTTGCAAGTGGTCAACTGGAGCTGGTCCACGTATTGGTTGTGTTCGTGATTATCCTGAACACTTGCAATCAAAAGCATTGGAGCAAGTTCATTTGTCTCCAAGGCCAACTTCTTCAAGACTCAACAAATTTGGTCCAATTCCTTCTCCTAGGCCTAGCCCAAAAGTTAGGATGTCGCCTAGGCTTGTGTACATGGGATTGCCTAGTCCAAGAAACCCAATTTCAACTGCAAGTTAAAGGAAGCTTTGGAGGAATTGGTTTTCGCTCCGTGCGTTTTGTGGATTACTCAACTTCTGAAATAAGTCAATCAGAAGATACGATCCGATAAAATTGATGGTCTCTTTAGCAATCTAAGGAGACAGTAGAGCAATTTTCAAAGATTATAGAGGGTCATTCATCAGATCAAAAAAGAGGGTCAGTTTTAGACCATGGTCACAACAGAGGATACTTCATGTGACGGCCAGTAGTAAATCATAACATTAGAGCACTAACTGAAACTCCCCTTTTAATTTTTTTTTGACAATTTTTTCATTTTTTTCGTTTATTACTTCATTTTTTTAGGAATTTGAATGTTGTATGCTTTAGTGGGACATACTAGGTGTCTAGGTCCTTGTTCCAATTTTTGCCTCTTTCTTTTTCTGGAAGGCATGAAAATTCAATTAATTATTTACGCGATTCAAATTATGTAGCTCATTTTTTTTTATATATAATTAAGTTAGTGTGAGAAATATTAGATTTACAAGTGCTCTCATTTCCATTGTTATAAAATAAAAATAACACAACATTATTATAGAAGGTAATAAAAATATAAATGTGTAGAAATAATCAATTTTGTACATAACAATGTATCAAATGAAACCAATAAGAGGGAGAGAGAAACCTCAAAATTTAAAATGCTTATACGAGTTAAAAAAAAAAGAAGGTGATATCTTCATAATTATTATTCCCTTCGTTCGTGAACTTCATTCTTTTTGTACTTAAACACTTACATTAAGAAATAATCAATTTAAATAAACACAATTTTTTTTTGAGGGATTTTTCCTTCAAATTATCAATAGTTTAATATACGTGCAAGAGAAGAATTCATATTTTTTATGCAGTAACGTGTTTTTTCTCTAAAAGAAAATGGAGTAATGTGTTTTTATTAATAAGGGGGTAGTGTGTTTATAAATTCGTGTTGATTGCACTATACTACTCTTTTTATAGAGTAAATTTAAAACACATTTAATAAATATAAAAATCCAAATGAAAAATAATAAAACAAAATTGAAATTTGATAGTAATTAACTATATGTTAATTTCTATTTTGAGAAGAGTGTTGAGGGAAAAATGTTTCTATAGAAGCCAATACTTAGCTCGAGTAACAGCAAACTCTTTGTTATGGGGATGAATTTTGGAAGGAAAAATTGATGAATCATCATCATATCATTTTATTATAGGTTTTTAGTTGATTTTAGAATGAGTTACTAATAGTTTTGAGAAAAGTATGTCTTGTATTGCAAATAGTCATGTTGAGTCATTGCAATTTTCTAACGAGGCAACTTTATAGAGTGTCAGTTTGTTTTTTTTTTTTTGGTTTTTTTGTTATCCTCCTTCGAAGAAGAAAAACAGTTTAGATGATTAGTTTAAAAGGTTCATGGAAGTATTCACTAATTTACAAATTACGTTTGCTGATGTGTTAGTCCATGTTTTTGCGTATTATATAAGTTTATGAAAGACTTACTCTCTAATTTTTTGATAATTTGTAGACTAAGGACATTGATATCTAGTTGTATATTTATGCTCCGATCAAATGCTAATTATAGTTTAACTCTTATATGTAGGCAAGCTACTAGAGCCGCTAATAATCTTGCTATAGTGTCTTTATTTCAGTTTAACCCGATTTTTTTTATTCTCTTCCTCATTGTATTGCAAACTTTATTATTGATGAAATGACATAAGTTATGCTTTTCTAAAAAATAATAATTTTAGAAGGCGATACTTTTGCAATATGCAGACGATAATATGTTTTTCTCTCGAATAAAGACCAATACAATCTCATACTTAGGAAATAAATTGCGCTGGTAAAACTCATATTGTGAATGTTATATAAAATGTAGAAAAGGAGCGTTCATAATACTATTTTTAACATCTACCGTTTAAATCATGACATTAAAGTCATGTCGAACATCATTTAAAATTATAAAAAATAATATGCGTTGAACCAATTTAAAACAACAATTCTATCTTATACTCTAATTGTCTTCTTATTCTCTTGTTTTTTAGCAATAAAAAGATAGAAGAAAGAGATTGTTCCAAAATTTGTTAAAGACTCTAAAATTATAGGACTATATCAACCTAGTCATGAACAGTGTAGTTTCCCAACCAGCTACACCAAAGGAAGTAAAACCACTCGTACAGAACACGCGTGGACAGAGTTTGGAAGTCCGACAAAGGAAAAAAATAAAAAAGAACCGACGGTTGCAAGAAAGAATAGTTTCAATTTCAATGCTTTCGACAAACACAACACAAACACAATCATCATCATTATAATTCAAGAGAGAGAAAAACACCATCTCCAATCCATTATCCAAAATCTATTCTTACGCTCTCTTTTTCATTATAATTAATTAATAAACTTGTTTTAACCTAACCCTCAATTTATTTTTTTTACCAATAATAAAACACAATTACTCTTTAATTATTCATCCTTATCCTATCCTAGATCTCGCTCTATCAATTTTCTTCATTCTTCATTTCCTTTTTCATATTCTTCCGTTACACTCTTCTTTTAATAATCATGAATGAATTTCAGTATAGCATTTAATTAATAAATAATATTTCCAATTTTGAATTAAGGGTTGTTGTGATTAGGGTTCCAAATTTTATTATTGCTTTTTTTGAATTTGAATGGAACCTCGTGTTGGGAATAAGTTTCGCCTTGGTAGGAAGATCGGCAGTGGTTCCTTTGGGGAGATCTACTTAGGTTCCTTTCTTTTTCCTTCTTATCATCATTTTTTGTTTCTATGTTTATAATTTGGTTATGTTTTGATTATTTTTGTTAATTTTGTAGGTACTAATATTCAAACTAACGAAGAGGTTGCAATTAAGCTTGTAAGTTTTTTTTTTCCTTCATGAACTTGCTATTATTTGAAGTCAGTAAAAAATTTGTTTTTTTTTTTTTTT
>Ga0315914_1004471_pt1 | contig 20908 bp, 8 predicted proteins | sample MpolenodulesMG_FD_203920 | JGI IMG/M metagenome (GOLD analysis project Ga0315914, IMG submission 203920) | Medicago polymorpha root nodule microbial communities from Los Angeles, California, United States - elongated nodules | ecosystem: Host-associated > Plants > Roots > Nodule | place: USA... | reverse complement strand
TATTGCTTTGTTAGTTTTGTTCTAAAGTGAAGTTTTTTACTTTGTTGACTTGCTTTGTTTTTGGATGGTTGACTTGGTTTGTGTGAAGTTCTGAACTGTGTTTTTGCTATTTTGATTTTATTTTTTTCAGGGTGTGATGTGGCTGTGTGGATTGAATTGGATACTAATGAATGAGGTTTCTTGATTACTACTTTTGGCTTTGTGTTTAGGATTTTGGTGAAAATGATTCTTGTTCTAAGAAGCTGGATTTTGAGTTCGTATGTTTTTGTTAGTTTCTTGTTGCTGATTAGTTTTGGTATAACCTATGGGACTGAAACTGATATCTTCTGTTTGAAAAGTATAAAAAATTCGATTCAAGACCCGAATAATTATTTGACATCTTCATGGAATTTCAACAATAAAACTGAAGGGTTTATATGTAGATTTAATGGTGTTGAATGTTGGCATCCTGATGAGAATAAAGTCTTGAATCTCAAATTATCAAATATGGGACTCAAGGGTCAATTTCCTCGGGGCATTATTAATTGTTCTAGCATGACAGGATTAGATCTTTCGGTCAATGATCTATCTGGAACCATTCCAGGAGATATATCAAAGCTTCTAGAATATGTGACGTCTCTTGATCTATCTTCAAATGAATTTTCTGGGGAGATACCTGATAGTCTTGCAAATTGTACTTATCTGAATACCCTTAAACTTAGTCAGAACCGACTCACCGGTCAAATTCCTTTACGATTAGGCACTCTCGATCGTATTAAGACATTCGATGTATCCAACAATCTTTTGACCGGGCAAGTTCCAAACTTCACTGTTGGTAATGTTGAGGTAAATTATGCAAATAATCTAGGTCTTTGTGGACAACCTTCATTAGGGGTTTGCAAGCCTACGGCTTCCTCCAAGAGTAACACCGCAGTTATAGCTGGAGCTGCTGTTGGTGCGGTGACTCTTGCAGCGTTAGGATTGGGCGTTTTTATGTTCTTCTTTGTGCGTCGCAGTGCTTATAGGAAGAAGGAAGAAGATCCTGAAGGAAACAAATGGGCAAGAAGTCTTAAAGGAACTAAAGGAATTAAGGTAAGTTGTATATTGATGCATCATTGCACATGGCATATATGGTTACACTTAGAGAAGCTGTTCACTTATGTTATCAGATTTATTGTCTTTTATAGCATTAGATACTTGTTTTAAGCCTTGTTTGGATAACTACTTAATTAAGCGCCATAGCATAAACGCTTATCATATTAGTGCATATGTATAAATTATTTCTATGACAAAAGATAAAATTAAGTGAAACTATTTTTATATAAGCCTTGAGCTGTTTTCATAAGCTATTTTTGAAGAGCTTGTGGAAATAAGATGAATTTTTTTTGTAAACATGCCATAAGCTGTTTCCATAAAGAACTCAAATAATAAACATCTTAAACATCTCCCAAACAGTTTCACAAGTGATTATGTCACTAGATAAGTTCGAAAAGTCAATCCAAACAAGTCCTTAAATATTTTCGATAGAATCCAGTTTACAACAACAAGAACCAAGCCTTATGCCACTAAATTGGGCCGGCTCACTAGAATCTAGTTTATTGGCTTATTTTTTAATACTTTCAACTGTTAATAAATATTCTATATATCCTTTTCATTGTTGCTTATATTAATTGTGAAAACTTTTATGCACATTGCTGCATCAAACACATAAAAATAATACTCCCTTCGGTCCTAATTATATGAGAATGTGTGGAGAAAATTTTGGTCCCATTTATAAGATAAATTTTCAACTTTTAAATTGTATTTAATGTTTAAATTAGTTTTTTACCCTCATTTAAAATGTTTGTCTTTTTAATATTAGTGAGTGCATCTCATATTTCACAATTTTCCACAAGGGTGTACATGTAAAAACATTCAAAAAGTTAAAGCAAAGAATTCATTGTTTTGATGTTTTTTTGGTTGTCTTTTATAATTGGGACCGGAGGGAATGCATTTTCTAATGTCTAAAGTAACTAATAAAGCAAACATTTTCTCTTCAAATATTAGAAATAAAGAATATACTTTCTTCAAAATTATTTTGTGTAACATTTACAGAGCTGTACTTTATATGATCTTGCATATTATTGGACTATTATGCGAATATTATACTTAAAGTCTAACTATACTGAAATGAACATCAGGTATCTCTATTTGAGAAATCAATTTCAAAAATGAAATTGAGCGATCTCATGAAGGCTACCAACAACTTCAGTAATATCAATATCATTGGGACAGGAAGAACAGGAACAGTTTACAAAGCTACCCTTGAGGACGGCACGGCATTTATGGTGAAAAGATTGCAGGAATCTCAACACTCCGAGAAAGAGTTTATGTCTGAGATGGCGACACTGGGGACTGTCAAACATCGTAATCTGGTTCCACTTTTAGGTTTTTGTGTGGCCAAAAAGGAGAGGCTTTTGGTCTTTAAAAACATGCCGAATGGAATGCTCCATGATCAACTACATCCTGCTGCTGGTGAGTGCACACTTGACTGGCCTTCGAGACTCAAAATCGCAATTGGAGCAGCCAAAGGATTTGCATGGCTTCATCATAGCTGCAATCCTCGCATCATCCACCGAAACATAAGCTCTAAGTGTATCTTGTTGGACGCAGATTTTGAGCCCAAAATTTCCGATTTCGGCCTTGCCAGATTGATGAACCCGCTCGATACGCATTTAAGTACTTTCGTAAATGGGGAGTTCGGCGATTTTGGTTATGTGGCTCCTGAGTATACAAAAACCTTGGTTGCTACGCCTAAAGGCGATGTTTTTAGCTTTGGGACTGTGCTTCTCGAGTTGGTGACCGGTGAAAGACCTGCAAATGTGGCTAAAGCACCGGAAACTTTTAAAGGAAATCTTGTAGAATGGATTACGGAACTTTCAAGCAACTCAAAACTCCACGATGCCATCGACGAGTCACTTCTCAACAAGGGTGATGATAACGAGCTTTTCCAATTTTTAAAGGTTGCATGCAACTGTGTTACAGAAATTCCAAAGGAGAGGCCAACCATGTTTGAAGTATATCAGTTTTTAAGAGCTATTGGTGGCAAGTACAATTTCCAAACTGAAGATGAAATATTGGTACCTGAAGATATTATTGGTGATAATAACATGGTGGAACTCATTGTTGCTAGAGAAGGAAAATAATTGAAAAAGGTGTGCAAGATATATATAGGTTATGTGTAATCAGTTTCTATATGTAATTATCTATTTCTTACTTTGTTGTCCTAAAATAAATGTTAGCTTTTTATATAGTTTTTTGAGGATCTAGATCCGGTAGTGTGCCATTGATATTAAAATGTCAATATAAAATCATTAATCATGGATTAAATATAGTTGAGTTGTTTCTTTCTATCCTTCATATGCTCATGTATATTCCTTGTTATGTGTGTTTTTTTTTTCTTTTCAAAGGGTTATTATTTTACAATTGAACCAAATTGTGGAAATAGTTAGACATAAATCACATCAGCTAGTATTGGAAAAACTCAAGTCTCGTATAAAATAGAGATAGATATAAAATACTTTGACTTACAAGCCGATTTTGTAACACCAAGTTATACACAATATAAAACTCGAATAGCTGGTACATTGTCAGATTCAAGCAACGTTGGCAAATAAACAAAATTTGCCACCTTGTTTTAGGCTTCCTCCCCCAACGTCGGGGTTTGTTTGGTTGCCATTGTCTTCCCCTTTCTACTCACATATGCATGAGACCACAACAACCGCTCCATGTTTGCTTTTTCTCTCCCTTATGCCTTGGCCGACAACCAAAACGAACCCTTTCCCATCCGTGATCGTAGTCTGCTCCCCATCAAAACTCTGCGTATCCTTTCGATTCCCACAATCTGTGAAGATCTTATTGCTGCGAATGTAATTCTCACATTGCTACCCACAAGTCCCTCAACCAGATCTCTGCTCCATAACGGGGACTCTTCCTACCTAGAGACCTCCTCACAATCCCATTTTCATGCAAAGCCTCATCAAAACGATCACTTGTAATCAACCTGTCTTCTTCTCCGACCATCCAACCCCCACTCGAGCCACCACCATTGAATAGACCGTAAACTTTGGAATGGACATTTGTTGCTGAAAGTGTTGGGAGTTCCAATCCGAAGTATCTTATGGCTGCGCCAATCTCTTTGGATCTGTCATGCATCTTAAGTCTTAACGTGAACATAAACACATTCGAGGTGTGGAAGGAAACCTATAAAAACAACTTCATTTGAAAGTGCATGCGAAAATACCTTGCAGATGGACCAAGTAATTCAATGCTCTCTTTTCTTTTTCTTTTTGACCTTTTAAAACTAAAATAAAAACAAACTTAGAACCACTCCAAACGACCTCAATGCTCATTCGGTTTTTGATGTTTTAATTCCATTTTGTTATAGTTGTGTGAATTTTGTTCTAAAGGAAAGTTTGTGGACCATATAAACGTTTTTCTTTTTAACGAGAAACGTGATTAGAAACTCTATCACAACATTTTTTCTAGTTTTTTTTTTTAATAGATGTAAACATATTTTTATTAAATTTCATTGTTCATGATCCAAATCAACAATGACACATCATTAAATACATTTTCACGTCATTAATAAATATAACATACCATAAAATATAATTCTAAAACTTTCTGAGATAGATCAACTAAAATCCCAGATTTAAAAATAAGGGATTGACTAGCATGAATTGAGTTTAAAGAAAGAGATTAGACTCACAATGTGTCGAATCAAGATTCAAATCTCAACTAAAAGTATTCATGTTTAACATAAGGGATGGAACTTATGAAAAAATAGAAGGATTAAACTCTTGTTTCATTTAACATAAGAGGACTAAAAAAGCATTTATACTTTCACTTTTATATGATTAGTTGCAATACAACATTGATTTTCCGGCACCCGTGCCAAGCAGCAGTACCATCTACTAGTTTCGTAAATGCAACTGAGTTGGTAGCTTCATGGATATTGGAATGTAGGGGTCGGGATTTGAACCCCGGATTTCTGACTTTTCCACACTTATAATATGTGAGTCTAGCCACTATACTATTTGACAAAAAAATAACAATTTTTTTTAGCAAAATAAAACAAAAAAAGAAACAAATGTCAATATAATTTATTTTTAAAAAATGATTAGAATAAAAAAAAATTGGTTCAAATGGTAAAAAAATTGAGATCTTTAAGCAAAATGATTAGAAGTTCTATGACATATTACTCACCGTTAACCACACTGAAGAATTGGTACCCTATAAAATGATAACGCAATTTTTTTTGTTTACATTAACAAATAATTATATTATAGAAAATTAAAATCTTAAATATATATTTCAGTAAAAGTATCCCAAGGACTGTTTCGGAGATAGATATTTAGTCATAGATATATTTTATCCCTCATTTTGCTTTTATAAAAATGATTTTCTTAGTCCTAAGAACAAGTAATTATAAACACTCATTTTATATAAAAAAAGGTTTTCAAATATGAACTAAAATGTAATAAAAGAAATTGTAGAGACTACAAATTTCATGTTATAGGGGACTAAATACATTTATTTTAAGGGAGGGGACTAAATACATATTCAATGAAAAAAGAAATATATAGATGAGCTACTAGAGATACTTTAACTCTAATACAAATTAGTCGAACCATATTTTCCGTGACGATACAAATTTACAGTCTAATACATTTTTTTAAGATATCATTTGCGTACAACTGTAAAAACTAATCTTTCGAGTCTTGTAAAACTCATATGGACGGCAAAACTCTCCTAAGACAATCTACGAGATCAACAACAAGCAATCTATTTTATTTACCAATATATGATGAAAGTGAAACCAATATAAGTGTTATATTGTTATAATTTTTACTGTTTCATTTTGTCAATAGTAACGCAATAACGTGATCATGGATGGGTAGGATGGCGGTAATTGCCGCAACGAGGTTGATCAGATGCTTGCTTGTTTTGATCATTTATAAGACTTGCCCCACAGGGACTTCTTGATCCTCCAATCTGTTCTTGGCCAAGTAGCCTTCTACTCCCACCCATTTCATACGAGCCTATAAAATAGCATATATACATACGTTAAGGATTTATATAATTTATATACACATAAAAACCATCACACATATGAATCATTGTTATTTGCAACACTTTATACACTTGGGAAAAACTTGTTTTCATTTTGTTATGCAATGATTACTTTCACAAATATATATATATATATATATATATATATATATATATATATAATTTTATAGATAACATATATCTTTCATACAAAAACCTTTTTTGACTTGAAAATATTCATGGATAATATCATCATATCATGCATATATAGATTCATATGTATTGTCTTCAATTTTTACTTGAAAATTTTATGAAAAAGTTTACTTGGAAAAATAAGAGTAATAATATATGATGACATTTTCGTTCATATGATCATACAAAATATGGTACTATATATGTTATTAATTAATAATTAATTATCCAAAAATGTTTGTTAAATAAAGCATTTAAAACATCATATGTATTATATGGAATAGACAAATTATATGTTTGAAGAAAAAACAATTGAATATAAATGGGGGTTTCACTTACTTGAATGAAGCTCAGAAGCATCAATTAGTTTCATGGCACACAATGAAAACACACAAAGAATGAGAAAAACCCAAATAAGTGAGATTATTTTAGAAGCCATAATAGTTTGGTTTATGTATTCAAGATATCTTAATTTATAACACAAAGCATTGTTGAATGTTAATTGTTTGTCTTTTAAAGCATTATTATGATGAAATTTTGCATGACTTTTCCAACCAAGTTTAGTTCTTTTTTGTCAACAAGACAGTGACATGAAAGTGTATGTCTTTTTCCCGCATGCTACCGCGTAAACCAGGTCAAAGATATCGTAAATGACATGGTCGTTTTAGACTATTGGTAACGTATTTTCCGCAGACTATTTGGTAAGGTATTTTCCGCAGACTATTAGGAAGACTAATTCTAGGTATGATCTCTTTTTTTTTGGGTAGTGCATTTTAGGTATGATCTAATAGACAACAAAACTATATCAATCGCTTAAGGGTTTTAACTTAACGACTTAAATATATTTTTAGTTCTCTTAATTTGTTTTTTTGACTTCTAGTCCTTAAAGTTTGTCATCCAAATTTGTAATCCATTCTTTTATGTCTAGTCATGTGTACCCTTCAAATTTTTGAACGAATTTTTGCAAGAATGTTTAAAATATAAAAAGAATCTCTTTTAAAAAATAGAATTTATTAACTAGATATGAATTTTTAAGTGTTAAAGACATAAAATTCTTATTTAATTCATCCCTTGCTAAAAGAAATTAAACTTTTGGAAGAGAGAATTATATTATAAAATGTACTAAACATGATTGCAAAAATAAATTCAATTTTTCAAATGATAAACAATTGGCTTAAAAGTAGAGATCAATAGTGGTTATGAATATCTTTTGTGGGATTAAAAGTCGAAAATTGGGACAATGTGTGTTCTAGTAAGGTGTATGGAGTATGGAGGTTTGGGAGTTAGGAGGATTAGGGATTTTAATTTAGCCTTATTGGGAAAATGGTGTTGGCATTTGTATGATAATCTGGGTGGATTGTGGTTTAAAGTATTGGCTGCTAATCATGGGATTGTGGGAGGTCGGGTTAGAAGAGGGGGTCAATTGTCTTCTGTATGGTGGAGGGACCTATGTGACCTTTTTTAGGGTGAGGGTGGTAGTGGTGCTAATTGGTTTAATGATAGGGTGGGTCGTAGAATTGGTAATGGTCAAAATACATCTTTTTGGAGTGACCCTTGGTTAGAGGGAGTGGTGTTGCGAGATCGGTTTATGCGTTTGTTTGAGCTAAGTGTGGATCCTGATGTTTCTGTGGCGACGATGAGGAGGAATGTTTAAGAGGTTGACGGGGTGGGTTCGAGGTGGAGAAGAAGACTATTTTCATGGGAAGAGGGACAATTGATAGATTGCGCTAGGCTTCTTGATAACATTTTTTTTTGCAGGATAACGTAAATGACAAATGGATTTGGAAACATGACCTTGTAGAAGGATACTCGGTAAAAGGTGTTTATCATATTCTCACGGCTATTGATCAGCTTCTTGTTGACAACCATTCAGACTTAATTTGGAACAAAGCAATGTGACTCTTTGCCTGGAGCACAATTAATAAGAGAATTTCCACGAAGGACAACTTAATTCGAAGAGGAGTAATTCCATCAGAATCGATTTTGTGTTCGGGCGGATGCGGGAAAGAGGAAACGATCAACCATCTATTTTGGAGTGTGACTTTTTGGTAGGATTTGGCATCTCGTTCATCGCTGGTTGGATATAGCTATTGTTGTTCCATCAGATATCGGTTGTCACGCACAACAACTTTTTGGCACGCATGCTTTCAGGAAGGACATTCACTTTTTTTTTCCAGGTGGTGTGGCTGACATGTCTTCGGGTCATTTATAGGGGCTGATCTAGACATTTGATACATGTGGGGTTAAAATAGTCTTTCAATGTATTAAAATTTTAAATTGTCTCTGATTGTAAATTTCGTTAGTCAAAATAATCCTTAACATTCAAATATTTCGTTAACATTGTCATATTAGTCCTTCAATATACTTACTTATTGTCATTTGAAGGACTATTTTGACTAACAAAGTGCAAAATCAGGAACTATTTTAGAATTTTAATACATTGAGAGACTATTGTGATTATTCGTTACACATTCATGAACCAAAATGACTAGTACTCTATTTAGAATAAAAAAAATAGAGAAGTTGGATGTGGGGCTTTGGCCACACATAGTCTTTGAGTAGATCCGCCCCTGGTCATTTAGAAGGAGAGGAGCTCAAGAATTTTCAGCAACAACATGTCGTCAAAGGATCAACTTCTCAATAGCATTAAGCTTCATTCTTGGTGGTGGATAAAGACACATAGACCGGGTTTCACTTTTGATTTTCATTATTGGTGGTCCATGCCATCTCTTTGTATATGTTACACCATTTTGTAATTTTTTTTTCTGTCTTTACCATGTTTGTTACTGTTGTACACAATTTCCCATTAGGCACATCTTGTGCTTGATTACCTAGTTTGGTTTTTAATATATATTGCATTTAGCTTCTTCAAAATAGTCAAAAAAAAATTAGGGAACTAAAACAAAAATTGTAATAATTATAGAGATTAAAGACATAATTAACCCAAAATAATTTAATCTTCATTTTGTTTATCCTCTTTGTTTTGCATATCTGGTTGTGTTCTATTGTTATTTTTAATTTACTCTATGTGTTTGGTGAAATGTTTGAGAGTGACTCATTTTGCCGGTATCATATTTCGAGTAAGGAGTGTATTGTGGTTATCACCAAATTTAACATTCTTTCAGCCTTACAAAAAACTTGTCAACATGTGGTTTAATTCACCATTTCAAATATCGCTATAGTTGAAATGAGTGAATACCAACAATATTTTTTTCCTGAAGACGGAAGCAATTAAATACTGTGTATATGTCATTATTCTTTACCATTAATCATATATGAAAGAATTTAGTTTGGTTGTTAGGATTAAAAAGTTTGTCTTATTAATGTACTTTTGCCTTCTAAAATGTATGCGTATTGATAATTTGATATCATGCATTTGACTTTTAAATATGGATGAAGAATACCCCATTCATATCTAATTTGACTGTACTATAGTTATTTTAACTTTTGAATGAAATTTATTTTATTGTAAAAAGAAACTTAAACTCCTTTTTTAAAAGAAAACTTAACCTCATTTAATAATTTTAAAACCTCAACTAATAAATATATTTTGGTTTTTGTGGGGGTATAAAGGGGAAAAGAGATGTAATTATATCTTGATTTTTTTAAAAGAACCAAAACTTTGGGATGATTTAAAATCCTAAAAGGACCAAAGATCAGCGACGGTAGGAGTACCTTTCAAGTTTAATCTCTACACAAATCTTATTCAATTTATTTTAGTTTGGAAAATGTAGATCCAGCGAAAAGCTATTTCGTGAACAGTGTCCGAATGTGTTGGCAAATTAATAGCTATTAGATTTCAGTTTCATTTTACTGCTTAACAAAAAAATAAAAAAATAAAAACCACATCCCCCCATGTTTTGTGGCCGACAGCCATTTTCATTGGCTGTAATGTTTGTTGGGATACTCTCGCTATAATATCCTTCGGGATATATAGCAATGGTCATTTAGTTTTCATTTTGCTTTATATGAACTTATTTTTTGGTCCCTATGGAGTCTATAGAAAGACTTAAAGACACCCATTTTACAGGAGGGTTTTCAAAATGGGGTATAAATTAAATTTAATAGAAATTAGATTTTGTAGAATTGAACTCGAAAAGTCATGATATTATAGGAATTGAAAATATGTATAACCTAGAAATAATTATATTAGATGGAGTACTAATACTGGAGGCACTAGTATAAATAACTATTACACAAATTAAGAAGAACCAGTCTGAAATAGTTAAATTATGAAACAACCTGATCCAATAATTTAACCTACAGAAGAATTACAGTACCAATCTATATGAAAGTATAACCGATTACAACAATAGGTCTTAGTTCTTTGCATTTACTTCTGATCATGGATGGTAGTAATTGTGGCAACAAGGATCATCATATGGCTTATTTTTGGGTTTTCCAATTAGACTTGATCCCCCACCTTTAGTTGGACCTGTCTGTTCTTGGCCAAGTAGCCTTCTACTCTTAGTCATTTCGTACCAGCCTACAAAATAGCAGATATATACATTAATAGGAAAAGTTATTTTTATTTTGCACCGCAATGATTATTTTCACAAGCATATAATATAGTTTATATTTTTTGACAAGATATAAATAATTTTTTTTTTATCAATAACATATCTTTCAAATTCATATAAAAACCTTTTTGACTTGAAAATAGTTATGGATAATATTATGCATGGATTCATCTCATATTGTGTTCAAGTTTAACTTGGAAGTTGAAAGATATGTAATTTTTTATATTATTAAAATTTAATAACAATAGCAATGAACCAATTTTGAACCCTTTAGTTTGAGGTCCATATTAGATGTATCCATAATAATGATGACATCTTCATTTACATGATTTTGTAAAATACGTTATTATGAAAGACTACTTCAGTCTTGTAGTTTTATTCTTGCCAAAAACTATGACGATATGATCACCTCTTTGCAACATGAATGTGGGGAAACTTTGGGTCTTTTTCATGCTCTCCAATAAGTTCATGATTTACGGTCAGACACTGTTGATTTCATTCTTGACTCAAAAAAGATGGTAGACCATTTTAAATTTTTAATAAAGGTTGTGACGACGTCACTAAGTTTGGTCTATTTTGTTAACTTGTACACGTTGGTATAATTCTTATTTAGAAAACTCTTTTTTAGAGTGTAGTTGAAAAATCAAGAGGGTTGCTCTTGTTTTTAGCAAGGTTAGTAATATCAATTGATCTATCAACATATACTGAACAATTGATTATAAGTAAAATGTTATAAGCATCATTTCCTTAAAAAATATAATACTTCTTTCTTCCGTCCCTTAATACTTGACACAGTTGACCTTATTACGCATGTCAATGCATAATTTTGAGCTTAAATATCTTGAATAATATATTAGAAAAAATTATGAAAATTTGATATTTTGAAAAGACTCACCGAGACAAATTTAACAACATCTTATATGATATTATTTATCTTTGTATATTAGTAGAAAAATATGGTCAAAGTAAAGTTAGGTCAAAATTACACATTTTCAAATGAGTCATCTATTGCGGGACGGAGGGAGTACTGTATATAAGAAACCATCTTGTTACATTTTTTTTTTTTTTGGTCTCTTTATAAGACCATTTCCAATTGAAATAATACTCATTACAAATTCACACAAATGATGAAACACGCAGTTGGATATGATTCATTGATAATACTCATTTCTTTATAATATTGTTTAGCAATGTTCTTTCCAATTTATAAGATGAATTAATTATCTTTTTACAGAATATTCAAAATTAAATGAAGATAATTAAAAAAAATAATCATTTAATTTCTTTCAATTTCTCTTAATAATTGAAGGTTATTTGAATAAAAAAAAGTATATATTGTTGAAAAGTTTAATATAACAACTAACTATTATTTTATTTTTTTTAATATTTTGTCCAAAAGATTTTACATATAGGGATAAAGTAAAATAATTATTTTGTCTCCGTAAGCTTAACTCACTTGGTAAGGATAATGCATAATATATGTAAGGTCCGTGGTACGAACCCGTACACCACCAAAAAAGAGTAATTGCTTATTCGAAAAAGTTTAAGCGGGTCAATAAAGCATTTGAAACACCTCATATAAATATGTCTTATATGGAATAGACAAAAGTTTTCAAAGAAAAAACAATTTTGTTTTAAGCGGCAAAATTTATTAATAACCTAGTCTCCGCTAAATAAAAACATAGAACTGTAAAATAGAAAGAACATAACAAAATGCATCGTATATAGACAGAACATCCAATAGAAAATCATTACACCTCATACATCAAAACAAAAACAATTGAATATATATGACTGGGCGTTTCACTTACTTGCTTGAAGCTCAGAAGCACCATCTAGTTCCATGGCATGCAATGAAAATACACAAAGAATTAGAGCAACCCAGATAAGAAAGGTGTTTTTAGAAGCCATATTAATTTGGTTTAGGCCACTGTGTATTGAAGATATCCTAATTTATAACCATTATCTGGGTGTTGCTTGCCTTCCAAGCATTTATTATGACGTAGTTTCGCATGACTTTGACAACCAAATTGTTTTGTTCTATTGTCAATAAAACAGTGACAGCAAAGTTTATGTCTTTTCCGCGTAAACTAAGTCAAATATTTTGTAACTGACACGGTCTTTTTAGTATAAGGTATCTTCCGCACACAATTGAAAGATTAATTTTAACTATAATTAATTGGAGACTAATGCATTCTTAGTGAAACTCGAACCAAGGTCATTGGTTCAATTAGAAGAGATATGTATTATTTCATATCACTGCTCTCAAGTGTAATTTAAATAATAATTTTGGTTTCCAACTTCCATGGTATGTTCTTTATTTAATATATCAATATCATATTATCATACGTGTTGAAAAGAAAATGAAACGATTTTATTTTGTTATAGTACTCGTGAGCTTGAGTTAATCTTCCCCCGTTCATTGTAAGTTCTAGCTTAACCAGGTCATACAATTACAAAGATTTTAAAAATCAAAACAAAGAATAATTGATGCATAGCGTTATAAAATAACTTCAATAAAGACTTATGTTTTTCTAATTTTGGCAAAATTATGTCTCTAGTACATCTCATAGCCTTCCAAGAAAATAGTATAAAAGAAAAAAGACAGATACAAGTTTAAAGTATTTTAGATAAAAGCGACTTCTTTATTGCCGTCAATAGTCATAGTTCAAAAGAACTATCATACTCAATCATAAAGAGTATAGTCATTTGAATTTAAATAACTCCAAGAATTTTCACATTGTTTTCACTAACAATAGTTTAAAAGAACTATCATACTTCAACGCAAAAGTATACTTTACTTGAAGTTAAAACACTCCAAGAATTTCCACATGTCGAAAAACATGCTGAAAACTTATAATGCAACTTCTATGTTGGTTGGAAACTTTTTAACCACCGACATAATCTCACAGCACACCTTACATCAATATCAATCAATGCCCGTGTACTAATCAAACTCCATGTGAAATCCCGATTGTATCAATTCCTTGCCTTGAAAATTTCACAGCCAAAATTGATTCTTTCGTCAATTTTTTCTAACCTAACTTCACAATGTAACTTGTGATTGCAACACTTTCAAAGTACCACCCTAATTTTCTAATGTGAAAGATCAAACAATGCTACAACCACAAAGCATACCAAGAACTCCTATCCCTGGAACGAACCAAAAGATTTGGTACATGTTGTTAGGGAGTCCAGAGGCGTCGAAAACAACTACGAGTCAAATGCTCTAGGACCACAAGAGAGGGAGACATTATCTCCATCTAAAACCTTAAGGCATTAGGAATATGAGACACATCTCTTATAAATCTTATATTTACTCATTCATAGGCGATTCGAGACTTAACCACACCCACACTTGAAACCCAACAATCTCTCCCATAAGTGTGAGTCCATCTCCTATAACAGGTTTCAACACATGATACATTCCCTCTCATCCAACAAGCCAAATCAGGGCTCTTATACCCCTTGTTATGGAGTAAAGAGGTCATGAGAACAACAACGGGGTTCAATGAACGGGTAAAATGATGGAAAAATAAGAGAGGTGACAAGAGAGGTCCACAATATATTCAACTAAAGGGGAAACATGCTTGATGATATATATATATATATATATATATATATATTTTTAAAACTCGGTATCCGATCCCCGATCCAAGAATCGACTAATCCGAGGGGACCAATCCCACCTCCCACTTGCGGAGGCCCCGTTTAAAGCCAGAGCAAACTCTGTATGGACTTAGCCCACCGAAATTGGCACTAGAGGGAATCAAACCTGAGACCTTTGGAGGAGCAAACTCGAAGATCCCAAGCCAACCACTAGGCCAACCCCAAATGGGTTTGCTTGATGATATTTTAAAGGGCCTTGTTAACGAGTGCCCCTGGGGCACTCTTTAAGCATCCAAAATTTGGAAATTATTCTTTTAAAAAGTCAACTATTACAATTTTCAATGCATTCATTACATAACTTTTTATGTAAAACTTACCCTTTAAAGTTTTTAAAGAGTGTCCCAGGGCACTCGTTAACATTTCCCTATTTTAAATTAGCATATAAGCATATATGAGTAAAATGATTGAACAATTGGGTGCTCTAAGAGTAAGGCTGGTTTTGACAACACCAAGTTTACTGGTCTTAAAACTTGTATACATTTCATTGCTACATGTATTCGCTGCTCAAAGGTCACAACCAACTTGCATTGCGAAATGGTACTGAAGTTGTATATCCAAAGTCCAAACATAGGCTAAGTGGTCACATCCAATTTAATTTAAAGTGACTTTTCAAGTAGATTGAGGTTGAATTACTCTTTCAAATTTAACTTCAAGGGCTCTATAAATACCAACGCCTATCAACATTGGAACGTATCACATATTCTTTGAAGACAAAAAAAAAAAAAAAGATCAATGATAATGGAGTGGAAAACACTTTTTGTCTTGTGTTTCTTCCTCATTGTTGCCTTATCTTCCCGTAAGTCCATATTAAATACTCCTATAATTTTTTTAGTTATATTTTTAACTCATATAATTTTTTTTATTACAATGCTTTTGTATTAGAAAATAAAAAACATATAAGAAAGCTATACCTTAAAACAAATATTATATCAATTTAAAGTTTGTTATTCGTGATTGATTGACAATGTATAATATTTTATATTATAACGTATATAAATTAAATTCTTAAATTTATGTAACTAATTTTCTTGTTTTCATATAGTTAATTGTCTAAAACTTAATATTGATTGCAAATTTGTGTAATACAAAAAATAAAATATAAGAATTTTGTTATTGTATTGTAAATATAATGCTTATGAAAATAATATTGTTCCTTCCTTCCTTTGAAAACTGTAGAAGAAGGTGTGGTGCAGATTGAGGAATGTGAGAACCGGGTGCTTTGTTTTCTGGTGTATGCGTTGATAAACCTGCCAACCAACAATGTGATTATCTTTGCAGGAAAGGAGAAAAATTACTCAGTGGTTCATGCAAAAATAAAAAATGTGTTTGTGTCTGTTGAATATCTCGACTCTATGATGTACTATATAGATAATTAAGCTACGTTATCATGTTCATGAAATAAATCACTAGTTAATTTGAAAAAGGACATCCATTCTTATTTGCATATTGTTTACTATGTACAACTAGATCAATGAGAATGGCTGTCATTTTCCCTCTATTTTTAGTTTTAATTTCCAACATTAACACTTTCTCTTTTTTTTTGTTTTTTATATTAACGTATTTTTTACTCAAACAAAAAGATATTCATTTATACAAATTGAAGAACAAAACAACAACAAAACGATAAACAAAACAACATTGCACTTATTTTAATCAAAGCAAATCAAACAACGTCGCACCATGAGACGATGGACAAAACAACATCTATCCCACTTACACTATGAAATCGTGAGAAAATCTATATTAAAGATTTGATTCTTGACTCGTGTATGGAGAAAATCTGGTTGAGATTAGTGTTAAACGATAAAGAAAACTTTGTACCAATAACATAGTGCGCCAAAATAATCTAAAACCTGTAAGAATAAAATTGATAATTACATTTCCAATTTAGAGTGGTACTCATATTTAATATTCGACACACCTTAAATAAGATTGCATCAAGATTCAAGTGTGAAACCGGCTTTTTCCTTTATTTTACTTTTTTTAAATGGCAACCACAATTAATTTTTTGCTTTTAATATGGACCACACCAATTGGTTGTCAGTGAGAGTACACTAATACTCTTCTAAATTCGGTTAAGGCTTTATAAATTGAAGTTAGACATTCTAAGAAAATCAAAGAGAAAAAGATTATAGATCATCGAACAAAAATTCAGAAATTGAACAAAAAAATATCATAATGGAGATGAAAACACTTCTTGGATTGAGCTTCTTCCTCTTTATTCTCTTAGCTACTCGTAAGTTTATATGCTTTTTCCCTTATTTTTTTCTTTCTAAAGTTCTTTTGAGATGTGATTCTGATTTTGTCTAAAAGTTATTATGTTTTCCTTTTAATAATTGAAAATATTAAATAAATTCTTTTGAAACATATTTTTTTTTTGGGTACAATTGAAACACATTTTTAATTGCAACAATACTTTTTTTCAGAAGAATAACATATATGCAAGCTACTGTGATTAATTTTTTACTTTTGTAATAATTAGTTATAAAAGCTTAGTTAAGATCTGATTAAATAAATAAGTTCAAACCAAATGGTCCCAAACTCTCCACCACTTATACACACATTTGTTTCCTGGTTAGAAATTTCAAACAATATTCTTTTCCTCCTTTTTTTTTGCCCATTTGTGACTTAAATAGGTCTCTGATGACTATTAATATTTCACTCTCCTATATTTTATTTAAGAAAAATGAATTTTATTAATGAGTGTTAGAAATTCAATATATTGATTAAGAAAAATAATTTTTCCAATGTAAAATGCAGAAGAAGCTGTTGTGCAGATTGAAGGTTGTGAGAAAAAGAGTTCTTTCTTCGCTAGTTCATGTGTTGGCCCAACTCTAAGTGAAGTGTGTGACTTTGTTTGCAAGAATGGGGACAAATTAACAGGTGGTTCCTGCAAAAATGAGGAGTGCATGTGTGTCTGTTGAATTTGCAACTATATATAGAAAACATACATAAATAAATTAATAAGTAAAGCTAGTTCATGTTCATGAAATAAATCAGAAATAAATGCTCTTCCTTTGTTGAGAGTAAAATCACTTAGAAGGATTATATATCTCACTACTTGGTTAAGTTACTTGCGGTGCAAGTAACTAATTGATGTAGTTGGATAGTATTAGGCCTAGTTAGTTGATTGTAAATCCATTTACAATGTTGTATAAATATGCATTGAAGCTATGAATGAAAACAAGTTGTTGTATACTTCCCATCTCCTTCACACACTTTACATTCTTTTTTCTCTTTGTATGCAAATCCCAACAAATTATACTTTTTTTTTTAATCCTGCTCTGCAGTTCATGGTACAAATAAATTAAGAAACATATGAAGGCCACACTAAGAGATGCATAACGTTTTCTACTCAACTTTTTCGTATAATTGCATGTAACTTGATGGAACTTACTAACTGAATGTTTAAGGGCTTTGTCTCTTTCATAGATGTTTCTCTAACAATTCATCATCATGAACGAATCGTGAGAAAGAGCAGATGAGAAAGAGATAGGATGAGATTCAGATTATTGTCTCATTTATGGATTGTTGTTTCTATGTAATTTTTATCATCATGGATGAATGTACGTCATTTAATGAATTTATCATGTTAGAATCATATGGTAAAAGATCTGTATGATATATAATTTTATTGAACATAAACATAAATATAAATGTGAAAACTATAACTTAAATGTTTTCCATTCTGGATGTTACCTTTTTACTCACTTGAGGATTCCCGTTTACATAGACATGTCTTAGGCTATTTATCTTATACCAATTACTATTAGAGCAAAACTTTTGCCTTGGAAGGTTCACTCCTTTCTTTCTATTATGGGAAGGGTCCAACTTATTCGGTCAATTATTCATTGTATGTTGGTGTATAATGTTCATATATAATGTTTAAAGGCAATTCCACTTCTTTATTTATCGGAAATACATGTCCAATGGATGATAATAGTCAATCAGCACAATTCGCAATCCATTCGGAATACAAACTCTCGCGAGATTTAGCATTAGTCTTTATATAAAATAGATAGATTTGAGATTTATAACATTGGATGGATTCGTGATTCTTTTGATGGCAACCTAGTTGAGATCAATTTACTTGATGTTGTGCAAGTCTTTCTTTGCTATTTTTTTGAGAAAAAAAAAATTGTAAAGAAACAAATTTGTAGCTAGACTTAACTTTGAGATAGGAAGGTATTTCTCATCAACCTTATCTTATATGAATTTTTCTTAAAAATGGTTGCTTATCAGCATTTCACAAACACTTTTTTAAAGACAAAATTGCTCTTTTATTAATAATGCTGCTGTTGTATTTAACTTTGTCCATATGTCTAGAAATGTTCAAGGAATTAAACACAGGAATGTTTTTGGGATGTCATAAAGAAAGCCTTGGTTTTACTCGTTTCATAAACTATTAATTTTAGACGAGTAAACAGAAAATTCTTAAACATATGTATACATACCGGTAGGGATGGGAATATGCCAGCTGACCTACAGGGGCCTACGGCTTAACCCACAATAAGTCAGGTCAGGCCAAACTTTTTTCTTAAATAGAGAAGACTTAGGCTTTTTTAGAAGTCTATTTAGTTTAAAGGGCAAGGTCACATGCCATTCAAAAAGTCTTTTAGGCCGGCCTATTTAAGTAAATATGAATAATATTATTTATTATTATATTATATTTTGTACTTTGAATTAAAATAAAATTCTTTTAACTTTTTCGGATTTAAGCTTATTAGTATACATTAATTTTTTACATATTTAAATGTATTATTATAAACTAAAATTGAAATATGATACAATAAATAGTCAAATTCCCTAAAAACTCATGTTGATTATCAAAAGAGAATTTAATCTAATTGATATATTAGTTCGTTAATCTATTTAAACTTAGATCATATTGCTTATTTAAATATGTTAATATGAAATAGGTTTTTAAATAGGCTAGCATGCCTATCAGGTTTTCAGAAAGTCAGACTCAAGCCTAAAAAGTAAGCATATGACAGGCCGCAGACCAGGTTTAGGCCTTCAAAAAAATTGGCAGGTCAGACTTAGGCCTTGCAAAGCCTAACTCGGCCTAGCCTATTTCCACCCCTATATACCGGTGGAAGGCATGCATGCCAATTGTATGCACTAAAATTGTTGAGACGTCATTTATCTTATTTAATTGTAATAATTATGTCATTTATCTTCTTTTTTTCCTTTTAAATACTATATATTTTAAAAGAGAAATGATATTTATACAACTAATTTGTGATAATTTTTGTGACAACTTTATCTTTTATACTTACATTATATTTTTACCTTCTCTCTCTATTGTTTTGCTTTTCGTGTTAATATTTGTTTTTCTTTGTAAATGTTGTCTCATAAGTTGTCATACAAATGGTTGTTCAAATAACACACCACAATTTAAAAAGTATACAAAGTTATCATTTTTTTTCCATTTTTTGTTCAAAAGCACTGATGTGGCTGCGACATGTCAATAATTAATTTTTTTTTACCATTTATATGACATGTAATTACTTTAAAATAAATTTCTAAGTTTAAAAATAAAAATTGAAATCATGATTTCTTCATCTTCTTCCTTCTTTCTTCAATCAAAAACCCAAAATTTTCATCTTATTCCCTCTTTCGTCAATCAAAATCCTAGATTTGGGATGGAAAACATGATATATGACATTTTTCTTTTTATTTGTGTTGTGTCTCAAATTTGTGTGAAGAGTTGAGATAGATTTCTGATTATAAAATGTTGTTATTATTTTTGTTTTAAGAAATTTCGTCTCAAATATGTGCACAACTTTGAGACGAAATATATGATAAAATTTATAACACACACTCTTTGATTGATAAAATTAACACGAGTTTCACTTAATCATGTGAGTCACACATAAGTTTGGTATGATCCATGTAAGTTTTAATAAATCAAAGAAAACGAGTTGAAAAACATGTGTTAAAAAATATATCGGTAGCATAGTGCAACTCTATTCATATTTGATTGATAAAATTAACACGAGTTTCACTTAATCATGTGAGTCACACATAAATTTGGTATGATCCATGTAAGTTTTAATAAATCAAAGAAAACGAGTTGAAAAACATGTGTTAAAAAATGTATCGGTAGCATAGTGCAACTCTATTCATATTTGATCATAGATACTTAAAATAGTATTGATTAAAGTCGAATACAATATGTCTTATAAGTGGAGCTCATATGGTAAGAGGTTGCCATTTGATATTGTAGAGTGCAAGTTTGAATCTACAATACTTCTTCTCCATATGAAGTGAATGAGTTTTGCCGTTAATTTTTTTTAATGAAATAACATTGAATATGGTTCTTAATTGATATAATTAATTATGATATTAGGACATATCATGTTATTTGAAAAGTATTCCATCGATCTTTCATTAATTTGGACAATATATAGTAACAATCATAGCACAAATTGTTTAAACGTTCATCTAATATG
>Ga0315914_1004467_pt1 | contig 20920 bp, 19 predicted proteins | sample MpolenodulesMG_FD_203920 | JGI IMG/M metagenome (GOLD analysis project Ga0315914, IMG submission 203920) | Medicago polymorpha root nodule microbial communities from Los Angeles, California, United States - elongated nodules | ecosystem: Host-associated > Plants > Roots > Nodule | place: USA... | reverse complement strand
TATTCATATAAGACAAAATTAACATTAGATAAGTATATAGTTACGTAACAAAAAATATTCATATAAGAAAAATATTAATATTCAGTTTTATTTTGTTACGTAACAAAAAAATCATAAAAATCTTCCTTAAAAAATAATAATTTGTTACGTATGTTAATTTAGTAAGATAAGTATATAGCAATTTTGTTAATCATGCACCGCCAAAGATAACTAACATTATAATTAAAATATATGTTTTAAAAAGTGGATCCAGAGAGAATCGAAGGAGGTTACATAAATTCATAAGCTCCTTGTTAAGCTAGAGGGTAAGCTGAAAATTTAGGCTTATTAAAATATGGCATAAGCAGCTTATGAAACTATGATAAGCTATTTTTATTTATTTACCCAAACACCTTTAAAAAAGCTTATGGGAGTAGATAAGCCCACATAAGCTCAAAATAAGCCAATCCAAACGGAGCCTTAGTGACTAGGCTTGCAAACTATAATAATTGAGAAGTGAAGAATCCAAAATTTGAACTCCAATCCTGCATTTTAATGTCCATAGAGCTACCAAATGAGCTACATTTCAAGTTCAATCGCCTCTATTATTGAAAGATCAAAGACTCATTATGACGAACGCTCTTAATTTAGTATTTATCCTACCCTTCACTAACAGTTAATATAATATTAATAAGGCAAACAGTTTTTTTTTTTTTTTAAATTTAAAACCGACCTAAAGTTACTCAGAAACATAACCATAACATGCTGTTCAGTCTTTTAAAAAAATAATATATTTGAATGGATTTATTCTCCTTCGATGTTATTTACCTAGCCAGCTAAACTAAACTACCTCCGCGACAATTGATTAAAAAGACATCAATTCGCCAAAAAAAAAAAAGTAAAGATACAATGGTAAGGAAACAATTTCTCCGGAAAAATGAAAAAGAAAGCATTGCAAATAAATATCACATGTTCAAAATACATTCAGATTTCGTGATATCAAAAATGAAAGAGAATGAATTGAAGACTAAAATTTTCTTTGAAAACAGAGTTGAAGAACCAACAATTAAAAAAACTAAACAACGTGAATTCCTAACATAACAAAACCAACCACGAGTTCCCTCGATTATAACAAGTGATAATGACTGACACCCTACCACAAGTTCATAACCCATACAAAAACTAATATCCTCACCAAATGCAGCGAGATCAAGTTTACTAGAAAGAAGAGAATCTTAAATTTTCAATTCCATATAATAAAACTTCAGTGTCCTCAAGAAAATAGGCAATAATTTGTAAAACACTTAAAAATGGAAGGACAAACTAAAACAGCCCAGGACATCCAGAACTCATAACAGACATGAATTCCTAAAATCTCAGCACCCAAAGAGATTAGCAACAAGCACCTTCTTCCTTCATTAATTAACATATAGAGGAGAAGTTTGATTCTAATTGGCAGTAAAATTTGTTTACTGCTGTTCATCGGGTTTAGGTGCTGCTTCTTTAATTTCATCGGCACCATCATCCTGAAACCAAACAAACCAAGATCAATACATCGATTAAACAAGAAGAAAACAAAACTATAAGGGATGCAAGGGATATGGCAAACCCAAATCAATACCTGCATGTCAGAGGTCCATAGGGTGAGGTTATCACGAAGAAGTTGCATGATCAAAGTGCTATCCTTGTATGATTCCTCGCCAAGGGTATCCAATTCAGCAATTGCTTCATCAAAAGCCTAGTGATTACCAAACAAAAACATATTCTTCATGAGTATTTAACGTAATATACTATTCGAACAGAAAAAACTCATACTGAAGTTGTGCTCTTGCTATTTGGACTATAGAACATTTCAAAATGATATTTAAAGGAATAAATTCCATGGGGTCTACACAAGTAGTACCTAATGTTATTTGGGTACCACCAGTCCCTACAGGCTAGAGCAAGGTGTCAAATATTGATTAGTCATGAGCTATTTAATTTAATTGCTCATAAAACATTATTTTCTGAGCTAACTACCAATAAATAAATACTTGACAACTCATTTTAGGTGTAGGTAAAGTAGGCAATAATAAGGGTACCAAAAAAGGAGGTCCATGATCCATAAGTGGTGAGTAGAATCCAAAACGCAACATCATTGTTGCTTCAAAATAAACGAAATGAAACATTGAGTATGCACAAAGTTTTTCTAATTAATTAACAGCAAAAGTAGTAAATTCCACCGCTGGGGGGCCAATTTCTTCACAAATATCCACAACTCTGATCAAATAGTGTAAGGGCATGTTTGGGTTGGTTCATCAGAGTTTATCTAGTTTTACACTGTTTAAGCTAGCTTATGTAGACAGCTTATGGCATATTCATAAAATGTTTTCAGCTTATTTCCATTACTTCTACAGGAAAGCTTATGAAAAAAACTAATAGTTCAGACAAAAACAGTTTGGCTCTATTTTATCTTGTGCGTTTAGACGAGATAAGCACTTAAGCTATAAGCTACAAAATAAGATGTTTATCCAAAAAGGCCTTAAAATAAATACATAAAAACACAGTAAATGATAATCAGTCTCGAAAATTCGAAGTTCTAACCTGTTTGGCAAGATTGCAGGCACGATCAGGAGAGTTAAGAATCTCATAGTAAAACACAGAGAAATTCAGAGCAAGACCCAGCCTAATTGGATGAGTTGGTGGCAATTCAGCATTTGCAATGTCCTGCAGAAAGAAAAGAAAAAATGAACACATTCTTCATAATTTCATATACAGATTCACATATATTTCATATACAACATATGATATTCTCGTTCAATATATGATATTCATATTAACCAAAGATTATGAAAAATATTGCAAATGACTACATGAATCATAATAATCGTTCAATATAACTGAATAAAACAAAGAATCATATAAAAACTAATTAAAATTAGTTACTATAATCATGTATACTTGATAAACTTCATTGAAAAAGAAAACTGCTAATCTGGAGGAAAAACCTAACAGATCTGAATCGCAAAATCGAAAACAAAACAAGGAAAAAACGGTTAACCTGAGCAGATTTGTAAGCGGCGAGAGTGCTCTCTGCAGCCTCCTTACGCTCGGCGCCAGTCTTGAATTCAGCAAGATACCTGTGGTAATCGCCCTTCATCTTAAGGTAGAAAACCTTGGAATCACCGGAAGCAGCGGAAGGAATGAGACGAGAATCAAGAAGCTTAAGGATACCGTCACAGATGTTAGAAAGCTCCGACTCGATCTTAGATCTGTAGTCACGGATGACGGAGACGTGATCCTCGTTGCCGCGGCTCTCCTCTTTCTGTTCGATCGAGGAAATGATACGCCACGAAGCACGTCTTGCTCCGATGACGTTCTTGTAGGCTACAGAGAGAAGGTTCCTCTCTTCAACGGTGAGTTCTTCGTTATCGGCGTTGGCGGAGACTTTTTCCATGAACTCCACCATTTCTTCGTAGCGCTCGGCTTGTTCGGCGAGCTTTGCCATGTAGACGTTCTCTTCCCTAGGTGAACTAGCGGCCGCCATTGTTGAATTCTAGAGAGAGAAAGTAAGATCTGGTTTTAGGGATTTTTTTAGAGAGAGAAAGTGAGATCTGGTTTTAGGGATTTTTTTAGAGAGAGAAAGCGAATGAGTTTGTGAGAGAAATAGAAAATGATGAGGAAGACGGAAACCACGAAAGGGAAAGGGTGGTTTTTGATGCAACTGTGGCCGATAATTGCGTTGGTGGGGTCGTTTTGGAGATTCAATATGAACCGTTGGATGTGAGTTTTTTTTTTTTTGGAGTTTTTTTTTTTTAATTAAATTGTTAACATTTGGAAATTTGAAATTTGTGATAATTAAAAATTAAAAATAGTAAACAGGTGACAGCTGTATAACACGGGGTTTTGATACTCTTGTGTATATGTGTGGCGGAAAATGTGGTGTCTCTCTGTCATTCGCGAACCGGGAATAGGGTTCGTTTTTGTTGGTTTGAAAAGTTTCAACTTTGGGTATGAACCATTTGAACCAAAAAGGTTACTGATTTGTTTTCTTTTTGTGGAGAAAGGTTATCAAATCAAATGAATAATAATGATGAATTTGGAAAAGTAAAGTGAATGGGTTAAGTTGGTTGTTAATGGGGCCATTTGGATATTGGATTCGACTATCCATTGCTTGGGCCCTTAATAGTGCTTTTTCAGTACTTTGCTTGTCTTCTTTTTCTTTGTTGGTCCAAGTTAATTAAGAGCAATTAAATGGGTGGCAGGGTAGGTCATAGTACGCACCAGGTAGGCAGGCACTAGTAGATTCTGAAAAAAAAATCTGACAAACCTGTTACTGCAATTGGTAACAGCATTTCAAAACTATGAAACCACAAATTTATTTCACGTCTTCCAAGAGTTTCTTTTTTCATCCTCCACATTTGCTTCGAATAATGTAATATGATGATTTTTTACGCATTTTATATTATATAATTCAAAAAACTAAGTTGATGGGAATAAAACCATCCTCAATGAAGGAGTCTTAAATTTTTAAGATTTAGTACCTGGGGAGAAAAATTGTTGGGGTATCGCCGCTTAAAAGATATAAAACCATCAATGGAAGCAAAAAAATCTAAAATTATCCAAGCAAAGGAAATATGGTTGTAGGTTACAAGAAACACCTCTTGTTGTGCAATGTCATTGAGATAGTGTCACAAATCACATCACAATAGTTATAATCTTCATGAAGTCTACGCAGTTCATGCAAACAAAATTTGCATAACAGTTTTGCTATGTTAGTTGAAAACACACCTCTTCAAAAAAAACAACTAGGTTTGAGTAGCAGCTCCTGGATTTGAGTGCTCCTATTTTAAAAGGAACAACACTCCTTCTACACAATTGTATCCTTGAAATTCTTCTGTGAACTTAAATTTTAAAAGGAAGAACAACACTCCTACATTTGAAATTTTGTGAACTTTAGTGTTGTGTTATTCCTAACGTACTTCAACCTAATACAAAGTCATGTACCAGGTGTAAATGTCCGAGCTTGGATTTCTAACATATTTCTAATGTACTTTAACATAAAAAACCATGTATTTCTAATGTTTGTTTGTTTTTTCATCTCATACTATACAACATTTTCTAATCCAATAATAGGCTCCGAGAAAATAAGGAATGCATATCCAAGGCCGTCTCAACCAATATAGGGTAACCTATCAAGACATATTTATATATTTTACAATATAATTTTGAATTACACGATTTTTTTTGCGATTTACGGTTAATTTAAGCCAAGGAAAAAAATGTTATATCTTCACAACTGCAAGCAGATACACTTTATTACAAAACTAAAGAGAATATAATTATTAAAAAAACAATAATGTTAAACTTCTGTCTTTTCTAGATAAATATTCTCTTTTTCTTCTGGTATCAGATAAATTAAACATGTATGTATAAAATGTATTATCACTTGGGCTCGATCGTGCATTCAGGCTCCAGAAATATTTAAATGCAGAAAATGGTCAAAGAAAGCCTTTGTAATTGTTCAACTCTCCCCACACTGTCATCTCAACTTCTTCCCATGACTCTGATGATCTCAGTTCGTCCCATATGCTAAAAATAGCTCCCAAGACATTATCGTCATGCAAAATACAATAACACCTACAATGAAAAACAATAAAGAAATCAAAATGTGTTACATCAATAACTGCATAATCCCTGAAAGTCAGGGGAACAAGGCAAAACATTTTTGTTTGTATGGGCACAAAAGATTGTCTCGTCTAACTAAAATGTATAACTCACATTAAACAATATTGGATATTTAATGACGGGTGAAATGGAATTGAATAAAAGGATATGGTTTTAAGGTATGAGTAAAATAGCATGGAATAGAGGGTATTCAATTAAATTCTACTTCATCCTATCAAACAACCCAAAAATTAACAATTAATGTCATTACATTAATCCGAACATTAACAAATAACCAAATTGGCCAAAGTCTTTGTTGCTTGAGCATAATCAAATGTGATAATCATTTGTAAACAAGAATTAGAATCCATTTCTTAGAATTTGAGCTTTCTGCCTAAACTCAATCCCAAAAGCTAGTTCAATAGAGTATTGCTCAACCTTATAAGGTGTACTCTGGTCATACCTCTAGTTGATTTGGAATCTCAACATGCACATACCGCCTACCCTAGGATTAGACATATGGACAAAGTCCAATAACAATACCTTATCATGCTTATAACTTAGAACTGGACATCTAGAGTGCCAAGAGCGGAGACAAATATGGTTGGCCCAATAACAGATCTAGAATAAACTCGAATATCATATTAGAATTTAATCTTTAAGGCTTAACCAACCCCAAAAGTTAGCTCAAGGGGTGAAGATTGCTCAAGTGCTACAAGGACTAATTTGACCATATCTCTAGCAGATGCGGATTCTCGACAACATTGACCAGCATCTATAGAAACTTAGTTTCAATTATAAATCAATAATTTTATGAGTTAACAATCACAAAACAAGGTGGGACTCTAATTTAAGTAGAGAAGATAATAACATGACTGATTTCCTGGTGTGCATCAATCTTCTCAACTACTATTACCTAGGTGGGAGAGCAATAAGCATCACTATTTCCCTGGTATATGATAGAACACTAATTAAGTAGAAGATAATAACATTAAACAACACCAAAGTACATATTATTAAAGCAATATCTTGCTGTCCCAGTGTTCTGCCACTCCTTAAGAGATTATCTCTGTTCATAAAACTGCTAAATACCTCATATAACTGCCCCCGAAAGGTACCCCACTAATAAATAATAATAATATTTTATAAACTGTCACTTTGCAGTTATTTAAACAAATCAGCTGCCACATAACAGTTTCTAAAATTAATAAAACTAAGACCTAAGTTTCCTAGAATGGACTTTCCAGACAATGGATCTAAGTGGGTTTTGGTCTGCAGCCTTATCAGGGTTATAGGTATATTACTTCATATATAAATTAAATCCATAAATTCAAGTTGAAATACTTGGTTAATGAAGAGAACTATATTGACAGTCACTTACATAGCAACATATGATAGGCGACCAAACTTTAGACCACCCTCTGTTGACTCGTACTTTGATATGTTGCCAGAAAAAGGAAGTTTGTAACTTTCTAAAAATTGCTTAAGAAGATATGAATCGCCTCTAAACACATCCAAATAAATTGGTATCAAGTCAAAAATAGGATCACCTGCAAAATAAATGAAAAAAGTCAGCTAATATAACACCCAAATAGGAAAACATTAAATTGCTTTCACGGCAATAATATGTTTCAAAAATATCTTTGAGTGGGAGTCTAAGAGGTGTTCTAGACCAAATTGAGTCACTTATGAATTATTGTGCAGTTAGTTATAAAAAGATTTGAGAGATAAACAGATGGAAGTAAAGCAAGGACTAAAAGCTCAGGAGGCAGACAAATCAGTCCTCCGTTTCAAAAAGGTTAAAACAAATGGGTATGAAAACACCATAGATATAGATATAGAGAAAGAATGTTTTCTTAATGGGTCTTGGTCAATGGGACACAGATGAAAAAGTAAATCTTGAGGCTGAATCCAGAGTTCCTCAACTCTCCACGGTCCAATATGTCCAATCTCAACACCTTTCCCCACTAGTTCCCCTTTCATCAATTTATAACATCTTATAACAAACTGAATTTGTATCATGTTAGCTAGCTATTACTTACAATACCCATTTTATTTCTCCTCACATACACTCTCTTAATGAGTGGTCTACTATCAAATATCATTAGCAAACTTGGGAATACTGAACCAGTAGTTTTTTAAGTCAATTATCAAACACTCTTTAAACATCATAGCCAAATAAAGGGTTAATGATGATTCCTAAACCAGAAACATTTTTCCCAAAATAATAATGAACCAGTAGTTTTTGAAGTCAATTAGTGGTTCATTTTTCCCAAAATATTTCTATGATTTCTGTCTTTTCATGAACTATTACTAGTTGAGAACTGGAGCTGAAAAGAGAGAATTCACATGGAGAAAACAATGATTTATTGATAGATCTTGATCAATGTGACACAGACACGCAAAAGTACAATCTTGAGGAATTTGAGAGCTACTCAATTCACCGTTATTTCCAATCTTAACACCTGTCCCCACAAATTCCCTTCTATCCTATTTATAGCATTTTCTTATAACTAACTAAATTTGTATTCTTGAGGTAGTTATAACTTACAATACCCTTTTTATTTCTACTCACATACACTTTCTTAACGAGTGGTCTGCTGTCAATATGCATCTCAAGGCCAACACTGACTTCATAACAAAAAGTAAGCAAGTGAATTGTTAAGGATAAAACTGCGATATTACAATTACATGCATAACATCATTTGGCTGAAAATCATAAAAATGGTGGAGGAAGAAAGGAAGTGACGATCATAGGAAAATTAAACCCTACACGTCGGGGTCAATAACACAAGCCTTGCTCTTCTTTAAAGAAAACACAGCTCAACTCTACGGATAACTAAAAATATCTTACAGATACTGAAAGCTGTTGATAAATTATGATACCACATCATGACAACATTCCAATGTAAGCCATTTCTAATAAAGGTGGGAATTACTGAAGTTGGATGTAAATTTATGAAACAGGTAGAAAAGAAAAGGTACTGACCCATAGAAAGATCACTGAAATCAAGGAGGTAACTAGGACACCAGGATTTCACTCCAACGTGCTCACTCAATAAACCATTGTCTCCCTCGGCAGCATCTTCTGTATTCCCACTGGAGGTAGAGCAAATCGATGATGGTTCCATGTAAATATTATCATCCATAATGTCAGTGTGTATCCAAGAGCAGGGTTTAGAAGCGCCACTTGAGAAATTCTGAAGTCAAATGGAAGTTGACAAAAACCAAACTTAATCTAGCATATCCATCCAATGGAAAAAAAATAAAATTATGTTGGGATGAAATAGTGAATTTAGAAGAAACCTCATTTATATTTAGCAGCTTAGACAAATCAGATGGTAGATATTCATCAATTTTCTCAATCAGTTTGCTAGGAATTGGATCTCCCCTACAGAGTTTTTAGTACGAAGCATCAGAGGCCCTCCATACAAATAAAAATGACTAATGTGAAGATTCACCATAGAAACTAGCATGCAACAGAAGCACCAAGGCAAAACTAAAAATGGAATACACTTATCATGCATGGATAAAATATAATCTAAGTGAGCCGAAGTCAAAAGAGAGTTTATAAACAATTGGAAAACACAACTACCAAAAGTACCACTTCCTTTAATCAGGAAAAGCCATAAAACTTTAAAATTTTAAACTTAAAATGCTCAGAAGATCGTTAGATTTTAAATTGTATGCATGATAACCCCTCTCTCATTCTGGAACTATCCTGTTTATCAAGAAATTGGAGAGCTCAATAGAACTAAGTAAGTGTACCACTTGGTCAAACGGCTTGAGACGTCCTTCCTCTTCTTTGTTAAGATTCTGGTGAAGAGTCCCCATTCTGCTGCATTGTTTGATTTACAATTAACATTTGCAATGCAACCATTCACCTCAGACCAGTTTAATTCACGTTCAATATCAGATATAAATGAATTGTTTAAAGGTGGATGTGGCAAAAGATGAAGGTGGCGCATTTGCTCCCCCAGGAAGGAGGCCAAGTTTGTTGTATCTTCCCATGATAGTCTGTCTCTTCTGCAAAATAATGAAAACAAACTCTAAAATATTGAGTTGTGTAGTTATCAGAAGTAGGAAATTTGAATTACTATGCTGTATGATGAAATTATTTTTAAACCACAAGGACAACACTTACAAGTCTGCAAACATATTCCCTTCGCATCGCTTAATTATCAAATATGGCCATATACTTGAGTTACCAGCTAAACTAACTGATCCGTCCACTGGAATCCCAGTATTCCTATACTCAAACAATTGCTTGCCCCATACCCCAAACGGGAAACCATCCACATTGCATTTCTCTGTGATAATATTGCTCTTCAAAATGACACTGGGAACTCCTTTTCCATCCCAACTTAAATTGGTATAGGATCCGCCTTCAAGATAAACAACCCCACTGGCCATAACACTAGGAATATGTTTCCTGAGAGGGGAATTGGCTTCAAGCAGCAGACTATAAAACTCTAACTGTAAGAGATACAATATGAAAGTTAGATATGTACAGAAGATGAAATGAAAATAGAATACCAATCAAGTACCTCTGCGCCTAAACCATAAAGCGATGCTTCCAGTCCTTCTTCGACAAAAATCTTAACAACATAGTTCCCCACTAGATAAACCTATTTACAGAATGGAAAATGTTCCTAGTTAGAGACTTTATATAAGTACTCTACAAGATAATGAATGACTATACCACACACCACTCTCATGTCAGAATTCAATAGCAGAATCATAAGAAACATGGCCAAGTAATTAGATAGGTTATGGTAAGCACCAACAGATAATTTCATAATGAATCCTACTGTTTGAAGAGAAATTTAAAAAGACGCCATCAAGTTTTACTAATTGCTGCAACCGACTCCTTTGTATGATTAATATTAGAAAGGCATAAAGATAGTATACAGGTTTTCAGTTCCACAAAAGTGCCTTCCTACAAAGGTAACCTGTTCTAATCTCAATGCAATATGGAAAGGTATCTTGAAACGAAAACTAGTTTTTAGATCCCAAGACTGTTGTAATTAGTCTCCAAATACAGGTCCAAAATATTGATTAAGTACAGTAAGGGAGGACATGCTGAGGATGAGAATTTGTTTCTTACAAGGGAAAGACTTTAAGCAAAACATCGGGACTTTGATTCAACCAGAAAATCCTTCTAATTTTCTAAATGATCCACTGGATTATATTCTAATTTTGAAGCGGTCATCAATATTCTTTGGGACACCTAGGACCAATTATTTTTTATGAAGCATTTGAAATGTTAATGCACGGAAAGTTTCTCAAAAATACAAACAGTAAAAATTATTAACTACATAAATAAAAACTCACAGGATTGCTACCCGAACCAACAGGAAGCCTTTCGTCATCTGTGGGAGGGGGCAAGTTGTTGAAGGTACAAATTTTTGACAGGCATTCTACCCACATGCTGGCATTTAGTGCAATACATGCTCCCTGGACATGTATAAATGGAAAAAAGTCATAAAATCAGATAATATACTTACTTCGTGAGCACAAAGAATGCATTACTTTAGAAACAAAATTACCTTCCATATTAGATCTCTCATATCTGGTTTTTGAATCCAAAGCTTGGATAACCATTCTCTTAGTTCCCGTTGACCAATGCTGTTGCCCGAGCTCCACTCAAAATTGTAGTGGTCTCTATCCTTATCCAAAAACATGGTTAAGAAATTTATATCATAAGAAAATCCACCTTTCCATAAATTATAGCTTCTGGACGCACCACTTATTTCTCTTTCTAAACATAGATCGTCTACATCTTTCAGAGTTTTGGATCTTTTCTGTTTCCTTGACAAATCAGAGTAACTTAAGTTTTCTTCATTACATGACATATTCTGTATGACATTTTCATAAACATCTTCTTCAAGAGCAAGCAAACCTACACGGCAGACTCCTTTATGACGATAACCAGGTGCCATATCCAAACATACAAATTCAAAGTTATTAGAATTCACAAAATTCTGTGTGACTGCAATAGTTGTTTCCAAATTTAAAATACAGTGCCACCATCCACTCGGAACATAAATTGTCTCTCCAGGTAGTTGTGTACATTCAATTGGCTTGTCTTCGTCAGCAAGAAGAGGATAAAAATCTAACCACCACTGTAAGCAAACATATATGTAATTAATAATAAAAAATTCAACAGATAGACACAATGAAGTTGGCATCCTGATGGCAATAATTACTTAAACCCAAAAAGAGGATATGTAAATCGCTCAAGTTGCAAGATTGTAGAACCTGCAGTGATGATGGAGTCTCGATACTGACATCACCATCTTCTTCATTAACATGTACCGTCACACCTAAAGGCACTTTTCCAGGAGGATATAATGCCCACCTATCAAATATTAAGCAAGACATACCTCTTGAGCATTAATTATTTGGAAAATAATCAAGCACCAACACAGAAAATCAATGCACCAAATTACATAAAATTCAAGTTATTAGTTGTAGAATCATTAAAAACAAGAACTCTAATTTAAGTTAAATATTTAAACACACTTCTGGTCATTGTAGTTTTAAGAATGCGTTAATTTTGGTCCATGCAGTTTCACTTGCTTAAATCAAGTGCACTCATTTTTCCAATTAAGCAAACCTGGTCGTAGTGTTAATGTTTCAATAAATTGCTAATAGAATGTGTTGATTTGGACAATAATTTTTGACATGACAAGAGTGAAGGATGACCTCCCAGCCTATTCACGGGTGGTAGATTATTTTTGTTCAACTGTAGCCACTACTCCGTACTACTACTGCATAATTAAGCATACTTGTTTGTATCTAGTTGAGTTTGATAATACTTGGCGACTTCTTATCCTTTGTGCATTTTTATTTCTAACTCCTATCTACTGCCATCTAAGACGCAGAAGCCTGAAAATAGTTGAATGTCTACAGAGGATTCAAGAGTCATTGTTTTGGGAACCTTTTTAACATTTGTCTATATAATTTTTTACGAAACTAGTCCTAACAAGATATTAGCACTCTCAGTCTAAAAGTGGCTAATCTTACTTCGCAAAAACTATTTCAATCCTACAATCTTTACTAATTCCAGAGAGAAAACTTTGCTTGGAATCATTAAAAAGTGAAACTTGTAAACAGAACATCTTTGCATGGACGAGCCAATTGACTTGCAGCCTAAAGGCACCTAGCTTCCCAATGGGAAAAAAAACACCTGATGCCAAGTTAGATCCCTAGTGAGTCTCAATGCTCATATTTTATCCACCTCCCTATCTATCTCCTTCATTAAGTTTTGGGAGCCTAATTGTAACTAGAAAAATAAAAGAGCAGCAATAAGCTAGAAGAACCGAGTAGCCAACTAATTATGTTTACAGCTTAAACTAAAAACAACGATGCACATAGTTTCCTCAGATACCATGTAAACAGTCATCGTCCAAGCTACATGATTCAAAACCATAATGCAGATAAAAAATTCATGTTGAGCATCTTAGTTTTTTACCTTTTACGACCAGAAAGAAGAGTATTCCATGCACTTGTAAGAGCTGGATCAACATGCCAAGAGGCACCAGATCTCTGTGGTCCAATTATAAGCCACCTATATGATGGTCGTTTATCTGTATCTAAGATATCAAAGAGGTCTTCTTGAAAAAGATGAGGCACACAGTAATCCTTCAATAAGCTAGGGGCATGCTCACCAAACTGTTTGTAAAATTAAAAGTTAAAAGAACTCCAAAAATCTCAAATTCGAAAACAAGAAAAAGTGAAAGGAGTAGTGCGGGGGGACTGGGAAGAGCATTATTGAAACGGGAATATCTCAACACAAGCACCTTTTCGTCAAAAATATATAATGGGTCTTCATCGTGTTGAACTTCCATGTACGAGACATAATCCTTGAACTTCATGGAGATCTTTTTGGAACTCCTTTGAGAAATTTTAAATGCAACGTCTCCATAGTTTTGTAGTAGCTGATCAGTTGTCCATTTCTGCCTGGCAGGCCATGTATCCGCCAGTCCATTAAGCATGACCTGAGAGGTGTGATTCATCAAAATTACATTTCAGCAAAAAGAAAACCACCAACGTTTGATGGTTCAAAATTGATAAATTCCAAGATATCTAAAACGCAAAATCATCTATAACCCAAATACACAAAGGACGGTTGTAGTTATAAAAATAATTAATTCTCATCTCTCATTTTCCATCTTTGCAAGAAAAAGCTGGGGAAAAAACACTACAGCTACCCAAATGCTTCAGAGATCAAGAGCAAAATATGTACACAACTACATATATATAATGAGAAAAAATAAATAACAACGATTCCACGTTTTAAAAGAGAAATACTATCAAGACATGCTTCAAAAGAGAAATACTATCACGACATGCTTTTGAACACAATCTTCATTATCGTCCATGTTTTAAAAGTCAACACACTGGCCTCGTAAACTGGTCATTTATTAAGTGTATTGACTTTTAAAAGAGATATTTTCTATCAAATAAAAATGTGTATTGCCACGGCATTCATTTCTTTCACAAAAATTCCAGCAAAATAAACAATGGAAAATAGAGCTCAGGATATTTTCTTTTCGTCAGGAAGACAGCTCCAAATTAATGGTTGACACTGAAACAGAACCAACACGAGGGGAAAAATTTATGCGGGTTTACTACTAAATTCTTTAAATCTCTGTACCGGTTTCTTCATGTCATACTTGTTGCTGAAGTCCTTCAATGAGATGTCATTTATTCTTTCCACATTACCACCCTCTGTATAAAATGTATCCAATGTGGTATGACACCGGTATAATCTCCGATACAAAAACAAAGAGTTGAATCCTACAGGAAGGTTAACATCAGTGGTATATTCAAAAACCATATGACTTTTTAACCCCATACAGCAAAAAGTTTCCAAAAAAAAATATAGGACAGTTTATATTCCTATGATATCAAAATTGTTACCATCAAAATGTAAAGGCTGCTGTCTATGGCACTCTTTGTACTTCTCTGGAAGATTCAAACTGCATTCAAAATATCCGATTCCAAATATGTTAACATTAAATATAAAAATGAATAAAACAGGCAATTGTACATTGAGAGAGTGAGCGACATCATACTTATGCAGAGCAGTTTTCTTCCAAGAGCCTTTGTATTGAAGAAAACCAGATGCTCCTCCTTTTAGGCATAGAGTCATCCATAGTGGTTCTTCGTTGGATAGTATATACATCACACTGCCAATAAATAAATGAAGAACAAAATTAACCTTCATTTATAACAGCTAAAGTGCTCAAGAGCTATGTGGCGGTTAATAAAATTATAATAGCTAAAGCAAAGTTTCTAAGAGCCTGTTTGGATTGACTTATTTGATCTTATCTAATGGCATAAGCACTTGTAAGACTGTTTAGAATAACTTATGAAAATAGCGTATGACATGTTCATAAGCTGTTTTCAGGTTATTCTCATAAGTTATCCAAGATAGCTTATAAAAACAAACTATAGATTATACGAAAAATAATTTAAAATTGTGATATCTTTTGTAATAGAAATAGTTTATACATAAGCTCATATCGTGATAAGTGTTAATGCTATAAGTTGCAAATAAAGCTATTTATCCTAATAGGACCATAATCAATCATCAATGACGCTCATATAAGAAATTCAAAATTCAAACAGAATCATTTATAATATTGCCATAAACAGGTTCCAGTGGTTAATGCGATGAATCAAAACAAACACCAAAGTATAATTGAATGAAACAGTGCAACCAGATTCCTAATGAAATCGATATTGAAGGAATTACCTGCTAACGCAAGCGACGCGAGCAGCATCTTGAGGACTGAGTCGTTCGAGAATTGAGCAGAGGATTTCATCGGGAAGAACTCGAAGATCGCCAAGAGCATCTATTCTACGATCTCTCGGAATGAGAGTGTGAGCTTGTTGAGAATCCATCAAATCTAAAATGTAACTTCGATTTTGCTTTCGATTTCAATTAGTCGCCTCTTCGTTATTTTGCTGAATGAATGAATATATTCATTCCTGGCATCTTAACCGCGTTTTTTTTCTTTCTTTCTTAAGCGCTTTCTGTCCGTGTGAGAAGTTTCCGTTATTCCTACGCCACCTCCATCACATAGCCAAAAGTGATTCGATTCCTCTTGCACCAAATTGATTTTAAAATATTTTATTGTAATCTCACGAATTAATCCGAGCAAATATGTTTTTTTTATCTTTATCAAATTTTAATTGTAATTTAAGCTCTTTTATAACACCGTAATTGTAAGAGTAATCTCTATTTTGCACATGTTCAAGAGTTTAAAATAGAAATTATGTATTGGAACTTGCACATTTAATATTAAATATAAAACTTTGGAATATATAAATTGTTGTTTTCCAAAAAAAAGTTACTACTATTAGTTGTTTTAACACGTGCAATTAGACAAATCCTTGTTAATATACCTCAAACAATACATAGATATTAATCACATTTTTAAATTATAATGGTGTATTCCCCTAAACATATACTAACGGTGTATTATTTATTCTATTTTCATGGACCTGGATTGATCAAGATGACTGATTAATCACTACAGTGTGAGTATTTGAGTTGTTGGGATCACTACCATGTCCGCAGATTTAGGTTGTTCACAGTGGTAGAAACTGAGTAATAGACTAACAGTTAAGAGGATTTGCAGAGGAACGAAAACAACCCTCATTAATATGAAGATATTTTGGTCAGTGTATTTAAAATTTTAAAAAAATCAACTTTACGTGCAAAGGCCAGGATTGGGGAAGTTAACATTATCAGAATGTAGACAACAATGAAATCCAGGATTATCTTGTTCATTTTTTATTGAACAACAATTTCAGCGTTGATTCTCCAGGTATTCAGCGAAACTGGTGGTGCTCTTGTTCTAGCTAAGGCTTCCAACTCTTATACTCCTCGCACTACATTTCATCTTATTTCTAGTTGTATTTTTTTTTGTATGCAAGGGAGGGGAAGAGCCCCGATAGAAAACAAAATTCAAGACTTGTATTTGTAACATTATATATGATGGAATGACATGAATTTATTGGCGTAAAACAAAAAGGATTATGATGCGAGAAATAATTCAATCGGTAGTTCAAGTCATGCTTGCTAACCCGAAGGGTAGGACTCCAGAATTGACTATAATACCACGTGCTGTTGAGGATAACTTTAAAACTAACTAGTTTCATGTATTCATCCCTTTACAGAAATCATTCAAAATGTTTCATTAATCATAACATGGAATCTTTGGACCAGCTCAGATTAATGATTTTCGAAGAAGGTGTAATACGTTTGGGTTTAATTCATACACATCGACGGTGTAAAAGGGTTATACACTGTTAATTAATCATAAGCATCAAATTATTAAAAACTTACTTTAATCCTGACTACTACTAAAGTCACACAATATGTTGGTTATGATGTGCTAAAAGTATAAAACTTTCTATACACTGAATGTGTATCATAATCAAACTCAATAGCTATATGATCATAAAAGTAATTCACTACACTACTTTCTAGATTAAAAAAAAAAACTATGTGCTACATCCCCCTAATGAGAATCATTACCCTCTAACGTGAACATTTAGGAGAGACAACACCGCTTCATTGAACAGGAACCATGAGAAGATGAATCAACACAAGGGTACCTCTGGAGTGGGGCCGAATCAGGAAATAGTTTATGTTTTCAACATCGCCTTACTGGTTTGTGATAGGAAGCTTCGAGAATATTGGGGAAAACAGCTTCTCCAACTCAAGTAAACTGAAACCAAATCAATGTAAATAAAACTGAAGTATGTTAACTGATGAACTTCTAGTTCCTAAGGTGCAATATAGAAATAATCTGTTAATTCACTTACATCTGATATTTTTGATAGGCTTCATTTTTTTTGGCCAAGAACAAATCACTATCTTTGGGAACTCTGGGAAGATTGATTACAGGAGTACCTGCAAATTTTACAGGGGAAAAAACATAAAATATCATTATGAAGTACTGGTAACAGCATTAACCTAAACCTATAACAAAGTACTAGTGACAACATTAACCTAACACCCATGGAGCTAGTGTGACTCAACACAATTTCCTAAACGGCTTACATTTACAGAATAAGAGATATATTACTCAAAACACAGTGGAACGATCGAAACTGAAATCAAAATTAAGAAACAAGTAGATTAAAATAACAGAAATTCCTGAACTTTTTGAATAGTTTATTGCTTCTTTCATTAAGTATGAAATATAAGTAAATACATGTAATAACTTTTTTATATAGTTTACCAAAATAGAAATAACAATTGTTAATGCTTTTGGCCAAACAAATATTCCTGGAAAAGTGAAATTGGCAATACATGATATTCCCATGTTTGGTACAAGTTTAGAAGAAAAAAATTGGGCCTTTTTTATTTTAAAGGAATTGACATAGATGTGTTCCTTTACATGGTATGTAAATGGTAGCAAGTAGGAATATCCTGCAACTCGTTAACTTCAACATACACTTCTTTCAATCACATTATTTCTCTCTTTTGAATTTGAAATAACATTCCCCAAAATTATTAAATGCTAACCAAACATGTTTCCTAAGCATTTCACTTGGGAATAACATCAGTAATCATGATACCGATGGGAATCTCAGAAACTTAGGAATATGCTATTTACTTCACCAGTCCAGAAAATAGAGACGAGCAACTTTTGTTCAACTTCTTCGGAGATAGACTAAATGTAAGAGTAGCACGGAAGAATAAATTCTGAAACTTAAATTGTACATAAGTGATTTACTATATGGACATGTGTAAATAACTACTTGCATAGAATAGCGCAAAATTGCAGGCAGCATATCTGTCCAAATAACAGGAACTTGAGAAAAAAATTCAATGCACATAAACAAGGGGAAAATATGTCATATGATAGAGATGTTAACAATAATTACTCATCACAAAAGTATAACTAAATCTTAAACAAATAATCCATCCAGATTTTACCCCAGACAAGGAACAAACCAAAAACCAAAGAACAGTATCCCACAGCACTTAACAGACATAAACAGAAGGCTGGAAATGCCACAGGAGAGTAACAAAAACATAGAATTTGTACATGACAAAGTAGCTCAAACCACGAGTTATTAGAAAGAAAGTTAAATTGATAATACGTGCACAAAATTAGATCGACTACACATGGTAATTTACAAATCTATTATTCTAAAAGAAGTTCTAGTGGTATAATCCCTTTATATTCCCTTCTATTTCCCATAAAATAGTTTCAAATAATGTGCTCCCAGCCTCCCACATACCAGCTAATTCACAGAAATGTGCAACCTTGGAGAAGTGAAACTAAAAAACATTCCTCTATACACTACCATGTAAAATTTAGAAGGTAAGATGAATAAAGCATACTTGGAAGTGGGGCTGGGCGTTTCATTGGCACATCTTTCTGAACTTTTAATGACAACTCTTTGCCAGGCTGCTCTAAACCCTGTCCAGGTAAAGGGGTAACAATAATGTTAATATATACAATGCAATGTAAAGCAGACAAATATCTTGGATAATCTACAATATAAAACTGTCATTGATGTTTTATGGGTGTGTGTTTGCTTTAAACTTAGATCATGTTTTGATGAACAACTTAATAAGCACTTATAGGCTATAGCATAAGCATTTATCAGAAGCTATTTCTATAACAAAAAGTAAATTAAAGTCAAATAGTTTTTATATAAGTATAAGCTGTTGTAAGCCGACCCCACTTAGTGGGATAAGGCTTTGTTGTTGTTGTATAAGCTGTTGTAAGATGTTTTCGTAAGCTATCCTGGAGAGCTTATGAAAATAAGTTGAAATCAGCTTATTGATGCTATAAGTTGTTTCCATAAGTTCTCCCAAATAGTCTCACAGATGCTTGTGTCAGTAGCATAAATAAGTCGATCCAAACAGACTACTAAGAGGGAACGAGAAATCACCACAGCATTCTGCTAAATACCAGGTGAGATACAAGTTGAGGGCACAGTCTGATCATAAATATGGTTTTGATGTTTATATGGATATGTTTACAATGGCATGCAAGATCATACCTTCCCCTTTTGTCTTCTTTTCAATATTTTGAAATGGCATTTTTTGACATAGTGCATCAAATGATAACGAGTATGCCTGGAGCATAACTGTTCTTGGATATCAGGGTTCTGTTCTAACCACTCAGAAATTTCCTTAGACTTAACTACCTCATCCTTATTCAATGTTTCTAACCAAGCATAAACCGGAAGCCATTGATTAGTGCGTTGAAATCGTGCATGAGGAACATCAACATTATTTGCTTCCTTTTCCTGCATAAGAGTGATTATAAAGTTAGTTAACTAATCCAAAAACTTGAAAAAGTGAATTAATCGAATTTAATCACATGTTATAAAGTTAGTTATGATTAGTTGAAAGAAATGTCTTCCATAAGAAGTGTCGTGTCGTGTCGTGTCGGTGCTAGAGAGACAAGTATGAATAATTAGAATTGGAAATAGAATGAAATAGTGACCTGATTGGGGAGTCTCATGCAATTCTGAATGGAGATGAGTCTATGGCAAAGATCGGTGCGAGGCATGGATTGGATACCCTCTGGGAGAGAAGAGAGGTTAGAGTCGATCCAAGCTTCAACCTCCGCCATGGTCACTTCCTTGGGTTCAGGGAAGGAGCACAGCCATGCTTGAGCCATCGTTGCCCATTCTTGTTCCTGCTCTTGTGCTGCTGCATTTGCGTCACCGGAGTTCGACATGTTTGCTTCGTGTGTTGCGCCGGGTTTAGTTTGTGTTCCGAGTAAAAGGGGCAATAAGTAAAAAGCAAATGGCTTTTGGTTTTGCTGCAATTGATTTATTAAGCGTGAGACCTAACATCCTTTAAAAATTGGTGGGCAATTTATCCAAACTAATAAAAATTAGCCACGTGTCATCCATTATAAAAATAACTTCTTTTTTTTTTTTGAAAAAACATTTATTATTTTATTTTACAATTTTAGCATGTATTTTATTATTTACATATTCACCCCATTTTAAATTAATGATATTTTACGATTTAAACTATCAAATCAATTAGATTTTCCTTTCAATCCAATCACTATCCAAACCCCCTTTTTTTTTAAAAAAAATATGGGTTGGGACAGATTTGTTACGACATGCATTCATTCCAATTAAGAATGGCTTTATAAAATCATTAAAAATAAAAAATATCTCCCCTAGGCTTCGAACCAAGGCACAGACACTCTTGATTAAATAACTTAACCATTTGACCAATACATCTTGATGAAACAAATTGAAATGCAAAATATATGTTATTAGTGAG
>Ga0315914_1004466_pt1 | contig 20926 bp, 11 predicted proteins | sample MpolenodulesMG_FD_203920 | JGI IMG/M metagenome (GOLD analysis project Ga0315914, IMG submission 203920) | Medicago polymorpha root nodule microbial communities from Los Angeles, California, United States - elongated nodules | ecosystem: Host-associated > Plants > Roots > Nodule | place: USA... | reverse complement strand
CAAACAATAATTCTATAAGGGTTGTGTTAACTAGTGCCCCCGGGGCACTAGTTAAGAAAGCTAAAAATAGAATATTTTTATTAAAGACAACAACTTTTTGACTTTTTTAAAGTGGAACATTCCACTTTTCATCATTTCTCAATGCAAAGTTTCCATATTAATCTCCTTAACTAGTGCCCCGGGGGCACTAGTTAACATTTCTCATTCTATAAAATCCAGACATGTTTATGAGTCAAGGGTTCGAGATTTTGAGGAGAAAAGGGCATTTTTTGGAACTGGAGAACCGGTGGGAGACCATCAACACTCACTGTCGGTCCTCCAATCTATGTAATGGATTCTTCTTTTGAATTAGTTGTTTATGTTTCAGCTATGAGTAGCTAATTTCCTTGTGGTTAAGCCTGAGATGAATCTTTTATAAGCTGTATGACCATGTAATTTGTACGAACTCTCCTTAATATTATTAAAGATCTAGTCTTTTTCAAATTTCTTTGAGTTTAATGCGTTTTATATGTTTATGATTGATTATTAGACCTAGCTTCTTGAATGTATGAATTGATGGTAGACTTTGAACGACTACTAGCCATAACTTTTAAATCTGGCCTAGAGATAGATAATTGTTAAGTTATGTTTTAGAGATTAACCAACTATTAAAACCTCAAACATGTTTTGAATTCACTTGAGAGATTAAAGGATTGTGACTTCAGGAGAGAGTTATAATTTAAGAGATTGATTAGAACTATCCTGTTATTCTATCATTATACTAGGTAAGCAATGATAGGAAAGAGATGCAAATTATCTTATAGTACACATCAGAGGATTCAACCAACTTAATCATTTTTCATCTTAATATTTCTAAAACCAACTTTTACTATCTTTTCCAACCGTTTATGTTTCTAAACAAACAATTGCCCTGCACACCCCCTCCATTTATACACATTATGTGTCTTAATGAATTCCCCTTTTTGGGATTATAAATACTCATTCTTACAATCCATTTGGGGTTGGCCTAGTGGTTGACTTGGGATCTTGGAGTTTGCTCCTCTCAAGGTCTCAGGTTCATTCCCACTGGTGCCAATTTCGGTGGGCAAGTCCATACAAAGCTTGTTCAGGCTTAGAATGGGGCCTCCGCAAATGGACGGTGAGATTGGTCTCCTCGGATTAGTCGGTCATTGGATCGGATACTTGAGTTTTAAAAAAAAAAATACCCATTCTTACAACAATGCAAGGTACACAATATCTCTAACTTCAAACTCACACTCATTGCTTATTTATTGATTTGAGTATTAGAGTGTTTGAATGTGCACCCTCCACTTTCAATATCAATCAAACGCTGCGTCCAGCCTTCTCAATTTATCCAGATCAAGTTTTTTTTTTTTTTGAAAGGAATTTATCCAGATCAAGTTACTATGCTATTAAGTATCTCTCTACAAACACTTACGAAGCCATAAAGTATACTGTGCGGAGTAAACAAATTTCTGGAAAAATACTCCAATAAAGCATGCTATATTTTTTTTTAGGGAATTATGTATGCTATAAATGACAGTCATCTAAAAAATTCGACCTTGCTGAGAGATCAATTAAATTGATTAATACGCCTTTTAGTTTTAGGTGCATATTTTTGTCAAAACAAATGTTACGATTTTATTTTATTTTTTGAGGAGAAATTTTAGGATTTACTCTGTTACATAAAAAACGAGGGATGATGAATTGTCTGGCCTCTATAATTTTGGATAGCAAAATTTTTGATTAGCCAATTTTTTGAGCTGCTTTGACCAATTTTTATAAAATACAAAATTACACAAGAAAACAAAAACCAAAATCAAAATCAAATTAAACATTTTGTTTTGTTTATCATGTATCACCTATCATTTGAAAATGCCAACATAGGTGAGTCTAGTTGGTAAGAAATTGACTCATAACTATGCAAAGATCGGAGGTCAACTCTCATTGGAATTTTGTTGGGGGTCAATTTGTAAGTACTCTCTAAACCTTCAAGGTGTCCTTGACTCTATTGAAATCTCAAAACCTAACTTATTTAAACTTTTATTTAAAAGTAAAAACTATCTTAGACAATGTTTATCAAGACACATAAAAACATAGACATGTCTCTCAACTATGAACTATGACTCAAACTTTGGTTCGATGCATTGTGGTGACTAGTCCATTGCTCTTGAACCAATTATTGTTTGAACAAATTAAATAAAACAAACATTGAAAATATTTACATTTTCTTAACAAGTCAAATTTTGTTTTTATATTAACAAGTGATTAATTCAAAAAACAAGAATAATTCTTTTTTGACTTCCAATGTTTTCTAGAAACCATTGTTGGAGATTTTTAAGTATTTTTCATGTGTTGTTAGGAAGTTTTTGATGTTAGAAAAAACAATTTTCCAACAGTAAAATGGGAGTATTGACCCAACAAATTGGCCCATTTATGAAAATGGAACGAATCCGGTCGCGCGCGTTTAAATAGAAATCGAAAAACGGAAAAAGTTAAAAGGCGCTTAAACGAAAACCCCAAAATTATTGAGTTTTTCCCTCCTTGGATTTAATTTCAGATCTGAACTGATATATACTTATAACACTTGGCTATTTCGTTCCATTCAGAGAACACGTTACGAAATGGCAACGAAAGGTACCAAAAGGGTTGATGCCGTCGATTCTCGCTCTGCTTCCGTTCTCGTTCGTGCCAAAGATGGCAGTGCTTTCGCTAAATGGTTCGTTATTTTCATCTTCTTCTACACTATTTCGTTTATACTCTTTTTCTCACTAGTTTATGTTTTATTTACTAATTTTCAGTGATGAGTGTAAGAAAGATGTTCCTGTTGCACTGATTGACATGCACAATTGTAGCCTTGAAGCCAAAATCAAAATGAATCTCGGTAATCATTATTATATTACTTATAAACCCTAATTAGTACTAATTATTATCCAAAATCTAGATAATCGTGCTTTTTTATTTTCGTATTTGATTTTATGTAATTTGGTTATTCAGAATCTCATGCTGTTGAGCAAGCTGCTGAAGTGAAGAAACCTGAGAGGTGAAAAATTTCCCCCAATTTTAGTTTGTTAATATTTGGCTGTTTTTTTTTATATTGGTAATTAGGTTTATTTATTTATTTATTTTTTTGAAATATTGTAGGAAGAAGCCAAATTCAAAAGAACCAAATGCCAAAAGGGCTAAAGTTGGGAAAGGGAAAAAGGTTAAGGATCCTAATGCTCCTAAGCGTCCTCCAACTGCTTTCTTTGTTTTCATGTAAGGGTTTGTTTTGTTTGTGCTATTTTGTAATGACTTGGTTCTATAGTTTGAGGGTTTTAGTTGACTGGTTTGATTTTGTTGCAGGGATGAGTTTAGAAAGATTTTTAAGGAAGCTAACCCTGATTCGAAAGATGTTAAGAGGGTAATGAAAAATTGTTTAATTGAGTTTTTTGATTGTTATTCTTTGATTACTTATCTAAGGAATAATTATTAACCATGTTACTTGTATTGCAAACACTAGGTTGGTAAGGAAGCTGGTGAGAAGTGGAGGTCTTTGACTGAGGAAGTAAGTTTGTTTATAATATTTTGTTCTGTTTGATTTGGTGCAAAATGTTAATGTTTATTTAGGGGAATATGATGTTAATGTGATGTTGATAAAATTTTATGATATGGTTAAAATTGTTTAGGAGAAGAAGCCTTATTTGGATAAGGTTGTTGAACTCAAGGCAGAATATGAGAAGGCCATGGAATTGTATAATGCTGCTACTGCTGAAAGTGAAGTATGTTTTCTTTTGGGCTTCTAATTTTGTTTCAAATTAATCTGTTGTTTATTTTGCTCTCTTTACTTAAGCTGGTGCTGTATGTACAGGATCAAGAGGGATCTGATAAGGAAGATAAGGAAGGCCAGTCTGATGATAAGGAAGCTGCTGCTGCAGGAGAGGTGGAGGAGTTAACTGATGAAGAGTAGTAGTTTCATTTTTGTGGTCTTCAAACTTGATTACTCTGTTGAAATGGCCATTGCCTTAGTCTAAAGTTGTATAGTTTGGAACATGTCTTAGTTTTATGTTAGATGTTACTGTTTTGATGAGTTTGAAGTTTTTGTGCAATATCTTTTTGCACTGTCCTCTTGGAATATTGCTAATGCCAGTAACATTATTTTCTACTAGTAAGAGTGTTGTGTTGCCTTCCATATCTTGCTCTCATGTATACTGGTTCAAATGCATTTACAGGTTTCAGTCGCAGTTTTCTATTTTTTCTTTAAATTTTTTGAATTTACAGCTTATAAATATCAGCGTTTTTTTAAAACTCAATTTTAGTCAATTCATTTGTAATGATAATTTAGCATCAAGTATGCAAAATGTTTATTGAAATATGCACTTTGAGGGATTGTTAACTGAGTATTGAGGCAATTCACTGAATTAGGTCCGCACATGTGCCAGTGGCCAGTTTGCTGCAGTTCAGTGTGACCACGCATTATACAAAGTATGAATCAAACATGGGTTGGACTATCTTTACTACAAATATAACATGTAAAAATAAAAATCAATACATTATTATTCAAAATAATATTGAATTGTGAATAAATTGAACTAAACAATAAGCATTGTGCTGCTCTAGCTGGAAATGAAAGATATTAATATAGGTGGAGCCTAATCTATCTCGTGTAACAATGGTCATAACTCATAAGGCATGAAAATATATTATAGTTTAGTCAGCATCTCACTGACCAATTGTCCCTTATTTCTATCCCTTGCATGGCCCCAAAGGTTTGCCACATAAGCACAAGTTGTGGGCATAAGCAACTGGTGGAAAGATGTTGAATGGTCTAGTTTGTGGTATTTCTCCACATAGCCTGTTTGCCCTGAAACTTGCATGCTTTAGATTAGTTATCTGTGATAAGCTACCTGGGATTTGTCCTGTTATTCCATTTATTGATACATCAAGCCACTGAAGTTTCTGCAACTGACCTAGACTCGAAGGGATTTTTCCCATTATGTGATTTCTTGAAATATCCAACATCTCTAGTTCAATCAAATTTGAAATAGAAACTGGGATTGAACCTGAGATATTGTTGCTTCCCAAGTTTAGCACCTTCAAGCTCGACCCTTCTACAAATTCTGGAATGTGACCAGAAATGTAATTATTTGATACATCAATTACCTCCAAAGAGCTGCTTGTCATGTTATTTATGATTGTTGACAGCGAACCAATCAATAGATTTCCATGCAAATCTATTGAAGACAACTCAGATGGGAATTTTATTTTAGAAATGTCAAACCTCAACTGGTTGTTTGAGAGCTTGACCTCTTGCAAACTTGACATATTTGTGAAGAAGGTTGAAATACCATCAACCAGGCAGTTCTCTGATAGGTCTATGGAGCTCAAAGAGTCAGGTCTGGTGAATTGTGGAAGATCTCCCTTCAATTTACATCCGGCTAGACGCACGTCTTTAAGTTCCTTGCTTCTGATCCAATCAGGAACACTTCCCAGGCTGAGATTATTATAAGACAGGTCTATGGACAAAAGGGCAGGAATGCCCTGGATAGGAATTGCTGGTAAGGGACCTGAGAGTCCATTTCTTGATACATTAAGGTTCCAAAGCTTCTGCAATTTTGATATAGATAGTGGAACATTCCCTGTGAGCTGATTGCCACTAAGCTGAAGAGTTGTTAGGGATTTCAGGCCTCCTATCTGATCTGGAATGTATCCTGTGAGCTTGTTATAGCTCAAGGACAAGTCTAAAAGGTTGACAAGGCTGAACAAGGAAATTGGAATTTTTCCTGTCAGTAGGTTATAGGATAGGTCCAGATTAGTCAAGTTTTGAAACCCCCCAACAAATTCAGGGATAGACCCTGATAACAAATTGTAACTGAGGTCAAGGTAATTCAAATTTCTAAGGATTTTGAAACTTAGTGGGATAGGACCTGACAGCAAATTTCTTGCTATATTAATTTGAGCAAGGTTTTTCAGATTCCCTATTGTTGGAGGGATCTGTCCTTTCAGATGGTTACCACTCATTGAAATTGTTTGAAGCAAGGACAAACGACCTAAGCTTGGAGGAATGCACCCTCCAAGTGAATTATCATCAAGAACAAGATGTGTGAGGTGGGTTAAATTTGAGAAACTAGAAGGAATTGGTCCTGTAATATGCTTCATCCCACTTATCATCAATACCTCTAAGAAATGCAAATTGCCAAGTGCTGGAGAAAGAGTGCCCTTCATATAAGTGCCACTATCTCTAACATTAGAATTTTGTACCTGCAACACATTAACTCTACCTGTGGATGGGTTACATTGAACTCCTTCCCACCCTCCGTCACAGCAATCTTGGCCTACCCATGTAGATAAAGTATCTGTTGTGTCCTCCAAAATGCTTGCTTTAAAGCTGAGAAGAGAAGCTCTATCTTCTTCTGAACAAATTGGAGGAGTCTCCGGTGATGAAGCACTTTCTGTGAAAAAGTTGCTGAGTAATGAAAATATCAGAACAAGGTTGAAAACCCATGTGAAAAATTGCATTTTGAAAGGTGGGTCTTGATCAGTTAAGTTTTTTTCTCTGAAGTTGGGATCTGACAAGAGAAACTTTGAGTTAGTAAAAGAAAATCTGACAAAAAAAAGAAAGAGAAGATGAAGTAAATAATTTAGTAAAGAAAAAGTGTAGAAAAAGTACCAATCCAACATTGATTTATTCCAATGTTTCACGTAGACAGCAAGGTACGATATGATGATGAAGTGTGTTGTCTCAAAATTATAATTCTGTTAGAAATCTCTGCATGCAAGATTGTGATGTATGCAATCTCTTATTTATAGTTACATATGAAAAACAAAGCTTGTTAGAAATATTATGATGATGTTGATGAAATTTTGGATTAATTTAAAGAAGTTCACATGGTAAAATTGTGACCGTTTGATGGATCACGAGGATTCCTGGTGTATTCGAACGTTGGAGCGCACTAGATTCAAAATCTGTTATATAAAATTCACCTTCTCTCTATTATTTATACCGTCCACATGTTGCTTGTTTATGAGTAAAAAGGACTAGTATCATTTTTTCTTGTCTGCCTTGTAGAATCTTTACACATAGTTTTCATTCATTGTTACTTTACAAGGTTGAATTAACCTTTACGACATTGTCACTTATCCGAATATTTTTTTACTGCATAGTTTTTGAACAAGAGTTTGCTGTATTCTTTACTTCTTCTAGTTATGTTTTTTCTTTTTTTCCCTTTCTTGGAGGTTTATATTTAAGGGAAATGTTAACAAGTATTTTAAGGACGGTCTTTGAGGGTCTAAAATAATAAGTTAATGATCTTAAAACTTTGAAACTTACGTATTTAACGCATTGAAAATTGATGTATTTTACTTTTTAATGAATAATTTCCTACTTGAGAATCCTTAAAGAGTGTCCTTATGACACTCGTTAGCAAACCCTATACTTAGTTGTGAAAATTATGTCGACGGTCTTTTAAGTTTGACTTTTGATTGACCATTTAAGTTTATTCTCTTCGAGTTGATTCTTTATGTTCCTTCTCTTTACATCGTTAATCTTTAAGTTATATTCTTATTACATTGTTATATGTTTGTTACGTTTTATGAATGTGTAAATCACAATTTTTGCTCCACAATAAACGATATTCAGGTGTTCATTCATCACACCTCATACAATAGATGAATGACTTGCTATTTTAATGTCATGAATTTGAACCATTGCTCTTTGATGAAGATATTTTTGCGAAAAATTAAATATTATGTTTATAAGGTTTTCCGATTTGTTAATTTAAATTTAACGAAGTGATGGGAGAAAGAAAATGGACAAATTTGACATGTCTATTGGAGTGATCTCAATATTAAAATGTCATGTTTATTTTATTTTTGACAAAACATGTTAAAAAGCTACCGCACAAAAGATCATTTTGGGAAAGAAAATACTTCAATGATCAATTCGAAAAATAATGTCAAACTTGAAGGATCATATACATGCTTTTCACTTTAATTTATATATAGTTGTTATAGAAGAAATTATCAATTTTAGCAAGAGAAAGGTTAAAGAAAGAAGTATTTTGGAAATTTCTTTGAAGGCAAGAAGAGAAAAATAGGTAAAAAGTAAAAACCAAGTAAAGTGGAATGGCCCGTGGTAAACCTATTGGATGGACAATACATGGATGTTTGGTAGGTTTCCACTTTTTCCCTGTACATATACTTATAAATTATTAATACTACATTTAAATATGGAAAAATAAGTTGCCCCACAATTATGAAATTGTTAAATAATTTTCATTTTGTTTTCTATTTCTTTTTTTTGAAGGGTTTTGTTTTCCTAATTCTAATGACATGTATAAGAAAATTTTAATTTTTCACCTTTTAGACAAATCTATTAAAGTATAAAACAAATAAAGTGACACTTTTATAACTATTATTTAATAAAAATGGAAAAATACTTTTTTTTTTCAAACCAAACCCGATTAGAAAATGTAAAGCTTGATAAATTCAAATTTTTAGGACGTTTTACATTTTTATTGAAAATGACAATTACGAATATTATGCGGGGGTAATATTTTTAGGATGTTTTCTCACTTCTAAAACATTTGAGCTTCAGCCATTAGATTATTTAAAAAAAAATGATGTATACTGATAAGTCCATTCTTTTTACATTTATGAAAAAAAATCACTACTTTGTATCAAAAAAGAAAAAATCACCACCATCAAGATTTATAAAGCATATTGTTAAGTAGCTATCCTACAGTGACATCAAATATTAGATTTAGTGTGAATACTGAGTTTTGGTGCATGATAGCAATAAGTCTAGCAAGGTATAGTAACAACTCGATTGGCAAGTAGGGTCATTTTTTTTTTTGGTACATTAATAATAACAATAATCACTTGTTCATTCAAGTCAAAATAACAATAATCACTTATTGCTGATTTTGATTTTCCAACATGAAAGGGAAGTTTTGTGCAGTGTAAGTAACGGTTCTAGGCGGCTTGTGTAATATGACAACTGTACGCAGCAGTGATTATTGAAACCATATTAGTCCATTTTCATTAGGTGTGAGTGTGACATCAAAAAGGAATTATCCACATTATTTTGTCTATTCATTTTTCAATAATGAATAAATTCACATAAAAAAATCAAATGTTTAGACTTAAGTGGCCAACAAACTCTACTAAAAACTGAATCGTTAAAAATAATTTGAATTTAATTTTTTAGTAGAACAATTCTTAATCAAACTAAATTTTTCTCACGATCAAACTCCGAATTATCACCCTCAAAGCCGGATGGTTAAAAAAAAACATAAAAGCAATTTCACTGTTTGTTTTTCTGAAAGCATGATGAATATTAACTTTTCCTTCTGAGTAAGTATGCTTAGCTTGCTAATCACTTCCTTTACAGCAGTATAATTTTTTGTTGGCTTATCATTTAAGAATAATTAAAAATGGGGCCCCTTTATACTTGATTCGAGAACAATGCTTCTACATTGTCCATTTAATCTGGAATTTGTCATGCATTGACTACTATTTTTTGGGGCAAAAGTTCTATGCTTAATTTTGATTAACATTTTTCTCCAAACTATCTAAAATATGCAATGAATTACATAAGGTTTTACATACTGCAAATGAAAATTATACAAAAATAAAAGAGAGTGCAGAGAATTTAAACCAAACCATTTGAATTTAAACTGATTATTTGCTAGATTAAATTTTAACTACAGCACTTGTTCAAATAAAAATAAAAATTATAACTACAACAAGTTTACTAAAAAAAAAAAAAACTACAACAAGTCTTGTAAAAATAACAATACTAACAATAATTAGTGTCCCCTTAGATGAGATGATGTGAGTCTATTATATCTTAATTAGGTTTTTGAGTTCGAATACAACATTGAACACACAACAACGTTAAAACTCTTATGAGAGTTTGGTGTCTATTTGGGTCTCACAAGACTCGAGGATTAGTGTTCACAGTTGCGCGTAGAGATACCTTATTTAAGGAAAAAAATTATTATTTTATTTGTATTTAATTTTTTTAAAATTGATATCATAAGCGTGTTTGCTTTGGTGATACTATAGCCGTTATTTGTGTTTTTTGGACAAGAACCGTTGTTCGCTCTCGAGTGTAATTTTCCTTTTTGTCTTTATTGTCCATCAAAAAAGAATAAGCAACTATCATAGAAAAATGAATATCTTTTTATGCATAAGTATTCATCCTCATGGTTCCTTATATAAACAATTGTGTTCTATTTCAAACTACTCATCTAGATGTAATTTAATGTACAAAAAGAAAGTAACGATAACTTATCCTGCACATGCCGCAGTTACACAGTTCAATTAGTCAGATTAAAGATTGGACAACTTCTAATTTTGTAAGTTACGTAAAATAATAGTAAAAAACAAATTGAAATGTAGGTCTTCCCATCTTTTTGTATATTGATGTGATATCGTGTTAACCACATTAAAAATTGTGATTATTTCAGATAAATAATTGATTAATTCAAATCAAAGTTTAAAATTATGATTAATTCAATTACATCAATAGAACCTTAAATTTTAATTTGATTTGACATAACCATTTACTCAACTAAATTAACCATATTTTTGTATGTGATTAACCAGACGTCACACATATCCCTAAAACCTTTTTGAAAATACATAATAGCCACCACGATACAATTCAAAAACAAATTTAGTTATTGCATATTTGATTTAACAAGTCTCTTTTAACTTTTTAGATACTCATATTACTAAACAGCTTATGTAAACTTATCAACAATGAAAAAGACATAAAAAAGTATTATGTTTAAGAATTCCGCATTAAATTAGATATGATCGAACATTTATAAGTAAAGAACATAAGAGTTCGATCAATAAAAGTATGATCCAAACTCTTGACCTAAATCTAATTGGAAGTCAAACTGTGTGGTAAAATCAGGACCCAATTTGCAACAAAGAAGAAAAAGCTATTAATTTCCTCAAAAAAGAAAAAGTTTTAACATGAGGAATTTGGGTCCCGAGTGAGAAGAAGTTGAAGTAGTGGGGGCAGCTATTTGAAATTGAAAAGAAAAGTCCTAAACTTATTTCGGTTAATGACTGCTTAATCACAATATTAAATTGTCTTATTACCAGTCTAATCACATATTATCATAAATCCAAAACATCAATTTCAACCATTTGTACCAGTTGGTGTCCTGCTGGCCAATAAGAGAGTAGTGTTTGGTGAATGAATAGTGAACTCATGGGCCATGCATATAGTGACGGTCCAATGCCCATATTTTTTTTTTGTGGTTACAAATGCCCATATTTGGAATAGCATTAATAATTTTTGTTATGTACTATAGTAAGTATAAGGAGTAGTATTGTAAATATTAAAATTTAAAAAATTATACTTAAATATTCAAATAAAAGAGAAAGAAATTGAAATCCAGTTAGTTTTAGAAACACAGAAAAATTAAAGAATGAAGTACGACAAATTGGATCACTATAGTCTCTTCACGCTTGATATTAATTACTTGGAGTTTTTCTTGCGATATATGTAGCGCAACAGGCAATCAAGAGAACCCCTCCAAAAAAAAGCAATCAATAGAAATTTTATGCATTCATATAATAAAACCTTGATTATGCTAAAGATACTTTTGTGCTTCATTATTTTTATGCTTGATAAATCAAACAATTTTATTTTTTTGATGGGCATTATAAATCAAACAATTGAGTGCCTTGATAGAAACTTTGAGAAGCATAGAGCTTATGAAAGTATTCTTAATTTTTGTTTAGTATTGAAAGTCTTAAATCATCATTCTATAGTGGGAATTTAATTTTTTTTTTTTTTGAAGGGGTATGAATTTAAAATAATGTTGAACCTCATCTCAAATTGTTTACGAAATATAGTTTTTTAATGACATTCAATTGTTTTCTAAATGCATGCACACTTTATAAAGCACTACTACCTATTTCAATTTTTTGAGTTTTACTACCTATTTCAATTATTATTGCTTGTTTTGTGAGAAACTTTTATAAATTTTATTTACAATCTACAATTTAGTATTTACAAAGATTATATAATCATATGTTTTGATTTGAATTAAAAACTTTTTCTTTTAAAGAACTTTGATAGTGAAAAGATTATTATGAATTTGCAACGATAAATATAGAAGTCGGGAAATAAATTCAAATTATTACGAAGGCACTAATTTTTTGGCTCATATGAGACACTTAAAATCTCATGATCAATCTTGCAAATATATGTGTTAATTATGTTATTTAAAATAAATTATAAGTATACTATTAAAAGAGTTTATGGATATACATTCAAGGTATAAAATAGTTTTACATTTTCGTTCAATAAAAACTTATCATATTATCATATAAGCTTATGTTATAACATTTTTTATTTTTATTTTTTTAAAAAAAACCAATCAAATACTAAATTTTTACGGAACGTAAGTTTAAAAAATAGTTTACACTAAAAGTGCATGCTCTCTTTTTTAAATTTTAATTACTAATATTTTAGTTATTAAATGTTCCTTGGCTAGTCCTACATGAAGCACAAACAGATAAGTAGAGAGTACAGCACAGACACAGTTCACATATCCACTAACTTGTTGAAAGCACACTGCCTTTTCACCAATCTCATGACCCAAGTAGATATAATTAAGTCGCAAATCATGACTTCAATTTCAAACTTTACCATTTAGAAGAAGGAAGAAAAGCAAGTCGGCAATATTTTGACCCAATTTTATGGCAGTGTTCACGCTAGCAAAATTTTTTTGTTATCAAACGCTAGCAATTTTGTTTCCGTCAGAACTCTGATCTTAATTATAAATAATTTTTCACTTTTTAGATTTATTAAATAAATGATGTATGTGGTATATATTATTCGTCATATACATCATTTATCCAACGAATTAAAAAAATAAAAAGTTGCTTATAATTAAAATTGGAAGGAATGGTCTAAGTACAAAATAGTAATTCATAAAAGAAGAAAAAATTAGTAAGTTGTAAAATAGAAAATTAAGAAATCAAATGTAAAAATAGAATTTTAGGAATCATTTAAATATTTATACTATACAAAATTTCTTTTTTAAATCCTTTTTTAGCTCATTAATTCATGTTCTTAGTGCACATTAGTATAGATGTTCAATTCGATGAACCAATGATATCGGTTTTTTTTTTACATATACTTAAAAAAAAATACTTAGCCTCGAGGATAAAGAACATCAGGGAGTCATTTAATAGAAAGGAAAGAATTCAACCTCTCAAAAAAAAAAATCAAGTCTTTCGGTGGGGAGTCCCAAATCTTGAACTTGTCATCGTTGACAACATTCTGTTTAGCCAAAAAAAAAATGCACTAGCATTCCTTTTTAGAGAGTGGCATAACTACACCTCTCAATCCATTCTCAATAACTCCTGAACACAAACAATGACAGAAGTATAACAATGATACTTGTTAACCGGCTTAGTAACAATATCAATGCTTTTTTTAGAAGTTCCGCATAAGTATTATTGCCAATACCAATAAAGTCGTTGAACCCAGTTACCCAGCTACCATCCCCTCTTCTAATTAAACCACCAGCTCCAGCTCTACCGTCACCAAGGCAGCTTTCGTCCACGTTAAGAACAAAACAATCCTCTCTTGTTGGATGCGAAGACTCCCATCTAATGTCAATTGGCGAAATATTTATATTTCAAAAACAAACTTCCATAATAAAGGCAAGTTTTCTTGTTTCTGCTAGAACTTGAAACAAAAAGATCGTTTCCTTTCCCACACAAACAATATTACGAGCTCTCCAATTCCACCAAAGCTCGATTAAGAACAAACACATACAAGGGCCAATAGAGTTAGTTCGAATCCAATCCCAGAGATTCAAATTTGAGAAGAAGTTGATATCCGTGAATCCAAGTCCATGCCATACTTTTTTAGAAGTTGAGCAATCTCTAAGATAGTGAAAAATAGTTTCCTCAAAAAGCAAACACCTAACAACAAACAGATTGGGACATGTTTCTCTTGTGAAGCATAGATAAGGTAGGAATAGATTGATGGCAAACACACCGAATGAAATTTTTTATTTAGAAGCTTTAAGTTTCCAAATCCACTTCCAAGGACTATGGTGACAACCATGTATAACCATTTGTTGCAGTGTAGGTACCATCAATATTTTCTTTCCAAATAAAACAATTAGAAACATAGTCATTTAAAACCATATCAAAGCTTTTAATAGTATCACTTTGATGAGACTAAAAAGAGGTGTATAATTGATTTAGCTGCCAACCATCAGTGGAATAGACATCTTTGGTTCTATTATGGGTGTCCTGAATAGCTACATAATCAACCTGATGAAAAGGGAATTATCAATGATTTATGTTTTTTTTTATTAATAAACTATCAGCGTTCACATATAATTGTAGAGACTAATTTTTTGAACACGATGAATTCATATTGGCCGCAAAATTCATCTCCACCAATTTTAATATTGTTGTATTTCCATACCTCAAATTAAAACGGGGGAGTCGAGAACACTAATTACATCGAAAGAGATTTGTACCATGTCATTAAAATGTTCTCATGTGAACAATGTTTATTTATTTATTAATGAACTATCAATTTTTGCGCATAATTGTTGACACTAATATCTCAAACCGGATGAAAACACGTTGGCAGCCAAATTCACCTTCGACAATTTTATCATCTTATCAAAATTCGAACTCAAGATTTGAGATCACTAAATACAGCAAAAGAAATTTTTATCATCTTATCAAAACGTTCTTAAGCTGACAATGATAAATGTTAGTTGTTTTTATTTACTTGGAATTGAAATATGGTTTGTCCATAAGTGATTCAAAATTGATGGGTGTATGGCCTTAGAATGCGGTGATTGCGCCATTAACAACATTGGTCCATGTGGGGTGATTGTTGTTTGTTATTAAACTGAAATTTGGATTTTCCAAACTGAATAAATGTCTTTTAGGGCATGGTCCCAAACTTCTTAAAAGCTAGTGACATTATAGTCCAAACCTGTGTTTGATATTAAGGGGTCCTACGTAACATTTGCTATTTCACTAATTTACAATGTTGACGCATACAAATCTTTTCTAGGAAAGACAGTGAGACTAGTTGCAGGTAGGAAACATGGTAGTGTTTCTTAAAAAATAGAGTGCCTAACGTGTTTCAATTTCAAATCTTTACTCTATCTATGAACACCATGATGCTGTTGGTGTAGAGTGTAGGCTATTCCCGTGAGGTCTTCTCTAGATTCGTGTGTGTTTATTTATTTCAATCTTTGGCTCCCACTTTGTTTTGCAGACATTGCATTGATCTCCCCACACATTACATGAATAATTTTTGGGTCATGTTAAACTTGTGTCTTTAAGCATAAGATAACATTTTCCATAATTTTAATTTGGATAAACATAAAAGTAAAATATTTTTTTAAGAATGTTTTAGAATTACCGAGAAATGCTAGGGACACACACTCTAACACACTTTTTTAACACACACCAATCAAATTTAGCCACCTCATCTATTCTTTTAATTTCTTTAACCTACAACCGATTGAACAAGTTGTTTAATTTAAAAAAGAAATTGCACATTTTTTTCCCAGAATCTTTCTCCTCTCTGTACAATCGTTCTTTTCCATTTCCTCCGGCATCATCATTCTAATTCTGAATTTCAATACAATTCTGCCATTGCAATTTACTTTTTTTTCTCATCTTCCATTTCTAAGAACCATCCCTTTTCTCAATTTGTGAAATTGAAACTTGAAATAAAAAGAGGGACGGTGGTGATGATGAGCTTGGAGGAAGGTGTTGGAGTCATGGGTGCCGACGACGATTACAACGGCGTTGCCGTCAAAGATGGCTGTCGTAGGATTAGGAACTGCAAATACACGAAACGAGAAATGGGTTGGCGCCATTCCTATGCACCATCTTCTGGCGATTTACAGATTTTGTTGATGTCTCCGACACCACCATCGAGAAGGGGTTTCAAGGAAGAAGGAAAACAAAAAGGCAGATTTTTATGTGTAAGGGTATAATTGTACGAGGAAGAAGGCAAACAGAAAAGCCAGTGTTTTATTTTTTTATTTTTAAGTTTAAGCAACTTACACAATCGGTAAAAGGTTAAAGAAATAATGAGGTGGCAAAACTTGAGTGGTGTGTGTTAAAAGAGTGTGTTAGGAAGTGTGTCCCTAACATTTCTCTTATGAATGATATGTCTATAATTAATTCGAAGTATCCACATGCTAATTCTTTCTTACATCCTCCTTGAACATAGTTCAAGAAAGTAGCATTGAAGAAATTATTCCATGAATGCTACAAAGTTAGCAAATCAAAGTCATTAGACGACTCACATTATAAATTTGTGTTTTGAATATTATGTGGAGCGTCTAATTTTTATTTTTGGCTCAACTACTATTATTTTTTGGTTCAACTACTATTACAACAAATATAAGATTCACAATTTGTCAAAATAAAAATAAAAATATAAGATTCATTTAAAGATACAGCTATAGTTGAATGAACCCTATGTCGTAGACCGTTGTGGGAGAATGCATTGCATCAATCCAGTGGGTTATCTTCATTATTAATGATGAATGCATTGCATCAATCCAGTGGATTATCTTCATTATTAATGATGACAAGGAAAGCTGCAATTTTAATTAAACAAGTTCTTCTACTTTTTCCTTTTCTCAATATAAACACCAAGGTGAAAAATAATTCTCTGCGAGCAATTCACTTTAGAGAGTAAAAATGAATGCCATTAAAAAAGAAGAGTAAAATAGGCAATATCTACCATTGATATAAAATAGGGTCTTGTTACAGATTGCAAAATAGAAATAATTGATAACTTTCATGTGTAAAAAGTTGCTTTTTGATATTTCAATGTGTTGAATACACAAATTTTAAGATAAAATTTCTACTTTGAATTTTTTATCAAATGTCTTAAGGGCACTTGTTAACATTTTCTTATAAAATAAATTAATAGTTGATATTATATGGACATGCATAACAAATCATGTCTGATTAAAATATTAGACGTTAATTTTCTCATTTTACCAACTATTCATTTTATTCAAGTCAAACAAACCAAACTAGTTTTTTTAATCTAATTTTAAAATAAAATCGCACATCATTTTTGAATAAAAGTTGCAATCAAATAGGACCACGATAGCAAAATAAGAAAAAGGACTACCATAATTCAATATTTGTTTTGCAGATTGTGTGGATTCTTTTCGCTACAGAGGTAAATTAACTTTATCACATCTTCTTCAAAGTTTAATTCTATTTTCAACTCACTCAAGATGACTCGTGTTTACTGCTTAGTTATCCAGCTTCAGGCAGAGCAAGTGTGTGTATGTAGTTTTTATTTCCCATTTTTTAAGGTGTGTTTGGTTTGGAAGAGAAGTTGTGAAGAGAGAAATAGGTGAGAGAGTGTTTGAGAGGAGAGAAGTATGTGAGAAATAGAGTTGATTTGATGAGTTGTTTGGTATAAGATAAAGAGAGAAGAAAGAAGTAGTACTTGTTTTTCAAAAGTACTACAATGCCCCTAACCAAATCTAATTTAGTTATTTTATTTAAAGGGTAATGCTAAAGACCACCCACCTATAAATGAGAAGGGGTTCATTAGCATACTACACCTAGTTGTAAAAGACAAAAAAACCATTTCTCTTTCTTCATTAGTGATTGAATGCATATGGCTCTTTAAGACATTTCATCACATACACACATCCCTTTTCTCTCTCTTGCTGTCAACCGATCATTTTGTTGTTTTGGTACAAATGGCTTTGACTTTTAAAAATAAAATTCGTGTTCTTGTTGATCGTCACTAATGTAAGACTCTTTTCTTTTTTTTACGAACATCAGCTTTTTTATTTAACTCAATCTAATTTATTTTATTTTATTTGGAAGCATTGTTTTTGTTTTTAAGAAGTATTTGGAAACATTATTACTCATTTATGATAGATGTTAGTTCAAAATTAATTCCAAATTGCACTATAACATTGCTATCAACTTTTTTGAAACAACATATTGCAGTATAACATTGCTATCATAAAGAAGTAATACTATATAACAACTTCTTTTTTGAAACAATAGATATGATTAAGGACAAGGTCATGTACAAGGATTACAAAGGTCCGGGGAGCATCTAAAATAGTTACATAGCCAAAATCAAGGATGCCGCATATAGGCGTAACATCTCAAAATCAACCGCCACAAAATGAACGAAAACATAAAAAATAAAAGTTGTTTCGAAATTGCGTAAGCTATGACGCTGAATTCAAAAGTAAAAACTCCAAGATTTTAGTCCCATAGTTGTGCCTATTCAATCTCATTATAGAACACAGTATGTACACACCTGATAACACCATGTTGTCACAAAAAACAAAGCGCAGAATGAGCAGAAAATAGCCACAAAATGCGCATGACAGTCTACATATATTAGCAGAAGACTGCGTGCGACTCCAAAATAGAAATTAGGGAAAAAAAGTTGACTGCTAAGCACCTGCAATATACTTTATCCACACTTGGCAGAAGTGCAGTCACCAAAATATGTTTCAACAAGACTACTTCCAACCTTTTATGATCCTATCAAAGTACAAGAAGGAAAACAAGAAGTCAATATTGACATTCAATAAATGTAGACATGAAAAGAACAACATATAGCAATCCAAACTTACTTATTAGGAGATTGAGAAGGCAATACTTCAATTTTTTTCTTTTTGTTTGGACAATTTCGTGAGTCATGATTAGTTCCACCACAACTTGGAACATGACAGCGACGAGGCCTCTTTACAGCTTCAACTCCTCCTTTTGGTCTTGATCCTCTTGGCCGACTTTTGGATTTTGTAAACATGGGATTTTCAACATCACAAACATCGTTATTTGGAGCATCATGTTCCAAATCAATCACATATTCTTGAGTTTCTAGCATGCCTTTTATATCTTGAATGACTTTTTCTAATCCTCTAGTAGCAACTCGTTCTCTTTCCCTTGTCTTTAATGATTCAACTTCCAAACATTGAATTAGAGATTGAAACTTAGTAGAGGAAGTAGCATTGCAGTTGACTACATGGCTAGATTTGGGGATCAATGAACTTTCTTGTCTCCATCGAAAAGGGAGATATTTTGACGGGAGGCTAAAGTAATTTTTCACCATTAGCACACGAATAGCATGTCTACATAATATTCCAGAAAACTCAAATTCTTTACAAGAGCAGTGAATTGACTCTTTTTCTACTATCCAACTTACTTGACGCCCACCACCAACTTTTGTATGATGTTGCACAATATAAGAACCATTGTCAATTTCAGCTGCTGCATATTTTGTAGATAACTCAATCTCATGTTGGAGCAACTTAAAGGCATATGGCGTGGGTACAGATGCAACATGTTCCTCAATAGGAAAACATGTTATGATATGAGGATTGTGATACTTTTGACGCATTCTTGCCTCTTCTCCAACTTGATTTTTAATTTTGACAGCAACACCAACCTACACAAAGATATAATAATTATCCCTCAATTATAAGATAATGATTCAAAAACTAACGTGCTTTTAACAAGTAGCTCAAGTAAGTTCATATTTGATTTACAAAATCTGTCAAACTTGTATTAGCGCCTAAGAATCTTTATATATGCATTTATCGATTCTGAGCGCCCTGTTGTTGTCATCCCAGCAAAGAAAAAGTCCTTCAAATAAGCTAATGCCCAAAATTCTTGATTCGAAAAGAGCAAGTCAATATGGTTATCCTTGCACAAATCAAATTGTGTAACCATTGATTTCCACTCTCTTTCGAAATCATCCGCACATTCTAAATGATACACCTTGTGAAACTCTTGTTTAAAGTCATTATATCTCGAACCCAATGCAAAAGAAAACCAACTTGACAACTTTGCCACAATATACCATATGCAAAATGCATGCTTTGTGTTTGGCAATTCCATTTTAATGGCTTCCTTAAGTGCGGGATCTTGATATGTAAGAATAGTTTTTGGATATTTTCCTTGGGCAAAAGTTAGGAAGTTCTGAAAAATAATAACATAAATATAAAAGACTTCAATAAAGCTTCAAAGTTAAAAATTCAACAACAATAACAACTTTAAGTAAACAAAAATTTACCTTTAAAGCCCACGCAAAGGAAGAAATCTTCTCATTCTTCAATAGAACACAACCAAAGAAAATTGAATTTCCGTGATTATCAACACCAACCCATATTCCAAGTGGCATATCATAACGATTTATTCTATACGTGGTATCAAAAACTACAACATCTCCAGAAGATTCGTATGCTCGAATTGAATCTCCAAATGCCCACATAATATGCTCCAATTTGTTACTTTCATCAATAGTGAATTCATATTTGAAGGCATCATCAATATCTTTCAAATTTTTGCATAATTTGAGAACATCAGAAGCATCATTTTCTTTACCAATACAACCCTGGGATTGAATAAAATTTCGAATATCTTTATCTAGAAAAGGTAGATTGCCTGTAACTATTTTTTTTTCTCTAACTCAAGTACTCTCATTATAATACTTATAGAGCAACCAACTTTCGACAACAATAGGATACTACTTTGATCAGCAGTTAGGATGTCACGATAAGCAGGAAGAAATTGAACCTCTTTTTCATCCAATAACTCATGATTGTGATGATTGTTGAAATATGTAACCACCCATTTTTCCTCATAGCCAATTGTTTTTACAGCAATCAACATCTTTGCACCACAATTACATTTTGAAGATTTTCGTTTTCTTTGACATTCCACTTCGCTAATGTTGCGTTGTTTAACACTACCACCACGATGACAAACAAATTCCCTTTTATAAATACCAGATGAGTTCTTTTTAGACTCGTTTGTACAAGATTTGTAAATGTGTTCACGCCTGATCGAAAATCCATTTTTTCGTGCAAATAAAGAATAAAATTCATAAGCATCACCATCATTACTAAATATT
>Ga0315914_1004465_pt1 | contig 20931 bp, 16 predicted proteins | sample MpolenodulesMG_FD_203920 | JGI IMG/M metagenome (GOLD analysis project Ga0315914, IMG submission 203920) | Medicago polymorpha root nodule microbial communities from Los Angeles, California, United States - elongated nodules | ecosystem: Host-associated > Plants > Roots > Nodule | place: USA... | reverse complement strand
AAAATGAAAAGAACTAAAACATGTTTTGCTTTTTAATTTTAGTTTTCAAAACAGAAAACACGGAGAAAACTACACTTTTCATTAATTGCAATTGTTGTAATTATATTGAAGTTGTACAAATATTTTCTAATTATTTTTAAAATATATATTTTCTAAATATATTTTCCAATTATTAATCATTATTAATTGCACGTAATTGTTAAGGGAACGGAAATGTTATAGTATGATTCAAGGATAAGTTATTGAGAACAACATTCTCAACTTTTTGTATTTATATTTTTCCAGCTTGATTTTTTTTTCTTTTCGATTTTTAAGCCTTTAACTATTGATATTTCGATGAATTATTTTATTATTGGAAATCTTAATTTTATTTTATTTTTAAACTTGATTTATAATTATTAATTTGTCTAGTCAAATGTGGATAATCCGCAGAGCAATGGAACAGTACGCAAAGTCGTTTGAATTATCTGACCATAATCAAACGGTCATACATATAACATGTCAAGTAAGACATAACCATCTAACCACCTATATAACGTCATTTTTCTTTCAAAAAAAAAACAAACCACCTATATAACAGAGACTTGCCACTGACTACGAGTGGAATCAAACTCTAATAGCTTAATCATGTGTCATATTCGAGAAAAAACCTTCTAAATTTATTGATTACAAAAAAGAAATCAATTTATTAAACTTTTCTCAGGAACCTCATTTGTAATTATTACATTTATTTTATTTTATTTTATAAAAAAAACATTCATTTTTAAATATATGTATCAAACAAATTTTCCAATTTTTAGATTAATTTTAAATACATTCTAACAACTGTAAGAAAAATAAATTCAAAAATCAAATTTATCAAACAAGGCTTCTCAAATTCTCATTTCAAAAACAGTTTTTAAAAAAGAATTACCAAACACGTTTTTTTATATGTTTCTTCTTTAAAACAGTTTTAGAAAATTGGTTTTAAAAATTGATTTTGAAAACTAAAAAGCAAAACACAACCAATCAGTTATTCAACGATATAACATAACATGACATGTATATCTGAGTCAAAAGACCCAAAACAAATACCACTACTCATTGTTTGCTAGGTACGGTGAGAAAAAGAACATTTTTTTAGTTTCCAAAACTTAAAAACTCAAAACACTTTTCAAAAGTTATATTTTAAAAATAGGCAATCAAACAAGTTTTTAATTTTTGGCTTCATAGGTCATTTGGTCCCCTAATTAATTTTAAGTTTTCATTTTAATAAAACTCATGTTTTGATCCCTCACGTTTGTCTCCGTTGGTCAAATAAATCCTAACTGTTAAATTTAACCTCAAATGTCTATGGTGGGTCAACATTATATAAACCTTGTTAATTTTTCAATTTTAACTTTTTGATCTTTTTTTTAAGAGAGAGGACCTTTGAATCATGCAAGTCAATTGTATATTCAAGTGAATCATGAACAGTTAACTTTTTTCCATTTCTTCATCTTCTTCCCCAACTTCTTTATACAATCTTCAAGAACATTCATAAAAAAAATCCAAAAAAAAACCCAGAAAATCTAAAATCATTCACATGCTCTTAATTCTTCCACCATTCTCAATTCATATTATAAAAATAGGAACATCATTAATCATTATTAAATATTGTTAAACAAATTTCCGATTCCTTTTCCTCGTTCCTGGTTTCCGTTTCAACATCCAAAACAACCCTTTTTGCTGCTTCAACTTCATCAATACCCTGCCTAACAGGCAAAGATCTATGAAATTGAATACTCATTATCTCTTCAACCACTCCATCGACACTACTCAAACACTCCACTTCACAACCCAGATTCAAAAAATTCAAAACTTAACAACATAACGAGGGTGGAAGACGGGACGGAGGGGATCTCGCATGGAATTAGATGTTTTTTTTTTGCTGGGATTGAAACGAATTAAATCGAATTGGGATTAGGTTTTGTTGATGAAGAAAATTGAGTGAGAATTCAATGGAGTGTGGTAAAGATTGCAAAAGTTTGTAGGAAAACTGAATCACGGAGAAGAAAAGAATGAACTGTTTATTTTTTCAATTGCAAAATTGCTATGGAGTTGATGGAGTGTGTTAACTACTTCTCTACAATTGTAATTTTGCAGTTATGTTTCTTTTGAAAAAAATAGGAATTTCGATGGAAAGAATGATTTCTATTATGTTTATGTTCTGTTTCTTTTTCTTCAATTGCAACCCTTAACTGTTTCTTTTAACATCCTTTGTGTTTGATGATTGATTCCACGTTTGGATTCAACCTAAGAAGGAGAAGCTTGAGTTGTTGTTATTGATTTGGATTTTGCATATTATAAATTAACTATTTGGATTTGATGGAAATTGTTTTTTGGATTTTTATGCTTTTTTTCTTTTGGATTTCTTTGAATGAATGTTGGAAGAGACGAAGATCCAGATTTTTTTAGAAAAATAAAGTAAGTTTTTAATATTTAATAATTTTCTGGTTTTTTTTTTTGGGTTTGTGTTGATGAAGGTATGAAGATGGTAATGAAGATGATGAAGAGAATGAGAGAAGAAGATGAAGAAAGTTGAAAAAAATAATTGGTGGTGGTGTACAATTAGATATAGTAGACATGCATGATCTAATGGTTGTATTTTTAAAAAAAATGGTGTAAACTAAACAAATTAATAGTGTCTATGGTGAACCATAGACACTTAACTTAACAACGAGGGATTTTTTTGACCGACGGAGATACAATTAAGGGACCAAAACATGAGTTTTATTACTTATGGGACCAAAATGAAAACTTGAAATTAATCATGGGATCAAATGACCTATTAAACCTTAATTTTTTAATTTTTAAAAACTAAAAAAAGTGTTTCAAACAGCCCTAAAGTTTTCAAAAGAACTTGTTGATAAATCCCACAATTAGAAACAACTAATAAAAGTGTAGGAAAAAAAAATAGAACACAGGTAAATTTGAGACAGATTGTAGACGTAAAAGGTTGAATTTCATTTCACTTATGACAAGAAAAAGTGGCAAATCTTAAAACAGAACAAGTACTCTGTCTAACCACAAAATTAAAAGTTAAAACTGTGTCAAACTAGACACTGCTCAAATCTTGATTCCTGTTCTGAGTAAAAGTGAAAGCCTTCTGAAATCTAACATAATAAGGTTCTTCAATACCATTACCAACAGCCATAACTTTAGTACCATCAGTATCTGTAAAAGTTCCAACAGGAGCACAAAGAACACCAGGAACAGAAGGACAATATAGAAAGCTATAAATCTCGTAAGCATGTTCTCCATCAAGCCTTTGAATCTTGAACTTGCTAAAAAGGTTCCCAGGAAAACCACCAGTGCTCACAAACCAAAACCTAGCCCTAGTTCCCTCTTTTGAAATCTTCCACACTTTTCTCTCACTGCAAGGACTATCCAATATTGGAATCTCGATGGTGAGATCAGTGAGAGTTGGAATGTAATCATGTTCATATTCATAGAAATACACTAGCGAGCCAATGGCTTCAGGGTTACGGATAACATCAAGAGGGCATGTTTTGTTTCTTGTTTGTCCTAATGTTATGCCTCCATTGTCAGCCCAAAGTGGAAATACGTAGTAACCTTCACCTGGTTGAAGAGGGTTACCTTGTTTGTCTACTACTGCCTCTGGTTTATCTCCTTGTAGTGGCTTTGTGTTGAACAACGCTAAGAGAGAAAGGAAGCAAAAGAGTTGAATGAATTTCATTGTTTCTTGATTTTTTTATTTGCCTTTGGAATATTATAACATGGATAGGATGACATGAATGGATATTATAACATGGAAATGGATAACATGAATGGATGCAGGGGAAATAATAACCACAAAAACAACAAGTATTTTATTGATATTTTTAGGCTTATTTGATCCAACGTTTTCATTTTGGTCCCCCGTTTAATACGTTTTGGTCGTTCAGATTTTTCTCCGTTTACCAAATGATGTCTACGGTGAACCAACCTTAAGAGTGATCCACTGTAGATCCTATTAATATTTTTAATTTAAACCGTTTGATCTTTTTTATTAAAAGATGATCGTTAAATCATGTATGTCTATTGTATCTTCCGGTGAGTCAACAACACTTAACTTTTTTTCCCATTTCTTCATCTTCCTCCTTCTCATCTTCATCATCTTCCTCATCAATCTTCAAACTCAACCCAGAAAATCCAGCAAATCATTAAAAAACAAAATTAAAAAAACAAGGAGCCCCAGCAACAACAACATAGCAACTCAGTCAATCTTCACGCCCTATCAACATAGATGCAACAACAACCTCATCAATCTTCACTCTCAATCACGCTTCTCTCTTTTGTTCCCTCCTTCTCCTTAGAAACAGCTGCAACAACAGCATAGCAACTCAGATTAAACAATAGCAACAACAACATCACCATCAATTCAACAGCAACATCATCACCATATACCCATCCGCACCATCATCTCATCACTATTCTTCCACCACCATCAATCCATAAACAACTGTTCAATTTTAAAAAAAGAAAACCGATTCAGAAACTCACTAAAAAAAGTGACATAAGAAAACAACAGAGAGTGTGTGAGAATTGGAACTCATCGTCGAGGGAGAACCGAAGAAGAATCAGCTTCTTCTGACGGTGAAGATGGCAGCGCAGCCACCACCGAAACCAAAACGGCGAAAACTGACGGTGACGAAGGTGTTGTCGTTTTGGGTTCATCATCATATTACGAACAGATTAGGGAACAAAGGATGAAAGAGAATGCATAAGCTTGGATTGTTAAAGCTTTCTGGTAACCTCAAGAAAACACCAACACATCGTCCTTCCACCGTATTTTATCTCTTACATAGAGGATTCAATTGAAAATGATGAAGAAGGAACTTGAAAAAAAGAAGAGGGATTCGATTTTGATTTTGATTTTGCAGAAGCGGATTCGATTTTGCAGAGGGAGAGAAGAGGGAACTTGAAGGAAAGGATGGATGGAGGAAGAGGAACCCTAATTTCTGGGTTTTGGATTGCGAAGAACAAGAAGAAGATGAAAGATGGAAGTTCAGGTTTGGGTATGAATAATAAAGGGGTAAATTGGTAATTACCCATGTGTTTGGTCTCATAGAGGGCAAAACAGTCCATTCACATATGAAAATCTAACGGTCCCTTTTAAGATAGATAGATCGAATGGTTAAAATTAATAAGGTCTACGATAGACCACTTTTAAGGTTGGTTCACCATACATATTTGAAATTAAAGTTAATAGTCGGGATTTATTTGGCAAATAGAGGAAAAACTAACGAACCAAAAAGTACTTTTTATTAATTGTGGGACCAAAATGAAAAATGAAAATTAATTGAGGGACCGATGGATCTAATAAGCCATAGTTTTATTATAGGTCATGTTAACATGTTAAACATTAATGTCAAGCAAGAATTTATTGAAAAAAAAATTAATATAAAACATTTTGAACAATATATTAACACAATTTTCAATACATAATTTCTATTAATGAAATTCTTAACATGTGCCCTAAGGACACAAGTTAACATTTCTCTTTTATTATATTATACTAGACTCTAACCCGTGCGATGCACGAGTTTTTGTAGAGTTTCATATATAAAATATCAAATTGGCTATATTATTAATCCTAGAGTTACATTTAAACTCAGAAACAATCAAACTAAGTGACAATTAAGAGTGATTGACATGCACAATTTCAAAGAAGCAAATTAACAACGTTTAGTTTGCATCAACAAAAATTAATATGGAAATCAACAAAAATGAATATGGAGTCAAAGTCATTACTTTGCCAAAATAAAGTAATGTTATAGTCTACTATAGTAATTTTTGCAAATAAAAAGTCAGAACAAAAACTTCATGTAATATAATATAGGAGAAATAAAGAGGCCGACAAAATTACAGGAAAAAGTGAAGTTTCTAATGAAAAAATTATCATATGGATTAGTCAAATTATCTACAATTTTAAAGATGCAACTTCAATATCGTAACACGTTGTTAGCGTACACAAAAAAAATATAATAATAATAAAAAAGAACTATTATCAATAAAGGTATCGCTAATAATAAAAAATATCTGTTACGAGAGAGGAAACCGTTAGGGCGGTCGGGGCTTTAAAAAAAATGTTTTAGTCATGTATTTCATTTTTGGAAGCAACAATATTTCAACAAAAATAGAAGTGGCATAGTGGTTATAGTTGTAAATTATAAGCATATGGTACCTGGTTTGATTCCTTGCAAACTCTTTTTTTCATAAAAATTACTCAGAACCACTAAAAAGGCGGAATCAGATTAGGGCAAACTTTTCAGAACTGTTTAAAATTTATATATATCAAGATTTGCCATGAGTGACATACGGTGTTAGTTTAAAATGAAATTTTGTGAATTTCGTAGAACAGTTAACAGCGTAATAAAGAGCATCTGCATTCACAAGGGATTTAAACAAAATGCCTCTTGTTCTTTTATTGTTTTATGAAATTTTGTGAATTTCCATGTGGCTTGCAAAGTCAACATTTTCTTAACTAAAAAAACAAATAAGATTTATTTGTGCATTTATAAAGACAAAGAATATAAAAAGAAATAAAAGATAAAGAATTCAAGTATCACGAATAAATAAGATAAAGTATGAAGTAATTTTGCTTAGACCATTTACAATGGTGTTGAAAGCAAGATTCAACATGTGGTGTAGCTGCAATGATGTGTTGAGAGGTGAGTTGGAGGAGAGAGACGTTGAGAGCATTCAACATTGTTGAAGCTTGCCACATAGTGCCACGTGTTGAAAATCTGTTGGCTAAAACTGGAGCGTGTAAGCCACTCGCAGACAGCAGCGAGTGAAGCTGCAGGGAGCGGAAAGAGAAAGTGCTTTGTGTATAAGTGGCTGATTCTGATTGGTTGTCTGAATTTTTCTCATTTTAATAATTTAAACTCAATTATTTCATTGTAAATTAATTTTTTTTAATTTTTTTTTACCAAAATTCATGATTTTTTTAATCTATAAATAGAGACTTGGTTCATTTGATTTGGATACAAAAAAAACAAATTTTTTAGTTTATAGTATTGCATTTTTAGTTAAGAAAATAAAAATAAATTATTTAAATAAATTTTATTTTTACAAAAAAATAAAAAATAAATTGTTAAGTATTTTTTATTTTAATTTAATTATAATCGATAATTGTAATTTTATGTAATTGTAAAAACAAAATATAAAATTAAATAAGAATAAGAAATATAAGGTGGTCGGGTAGAGTGTTGAATGAAAAACCATTGGAGAGAGCAAAAGTTGAATGGGTGTTGAATAAAAGAGAGAAAATGATGTGAAGTGTTGGGAATTGAAAAAGTGGGTATTCAGTGTTGTTGAATCATCGTAAATGGTCTCATATATAAACTCTAATGCACTTTTTGCCAAAAGCAAAAGCCTATTATATCCACTTTTGTCTCCCTTTTTTATTTTTTTCCTCACTCATGATTTAATTTTGTAAAATTTATGATTAAAAGTGACTTGAATGTAAAATTATTTATGTTTAGAATATTTATGTAAAAGTGAGATAATTAATTTGAGTGTTAAAATCAATTTTATAATCAAAAGTTTCAATTTCTTGTTTCAAATAAAATCCATTTTGTAGACAATTAGTTTCACCAAACATGTCATAATAAATTTTCATCTCTAAAAATGAAACCAAATAGTTCCCTTAAATAGATAGATACATGAAAATATAAATAAATAATAAATTAAAATTAAAGTAAAGTAAATCCTAAACATAAGGACTAATCCCAAAAAAAGGACCATAAAGTGCCCAATTTCCTGCTAGAAAGAACAGCCACCACAACCCCTATTTAACACAACACAATGTCCCCCACCCCACCAATCCAAAGAAACCAACCCAACCATTTGCACATACAAGAGAAATTCATCCACTCCTAACATTAAATGGAAGAAGAGTCATCACCCACGAAAATGATGACAAGCTTGGTCCAAAACAACCAACTAATTTCCCTAATCTATACAATTTTTAAGGTGAAGAACCCCACAATATCTCAGCACTAACAGTGGCAAACTCTGCATCTGAATGTGAAGCCTCCTTCACCAATCCCAGTATCTCCAATTTCACCTCTCTTTTTTCTTCACTACTCAAACCTTCCCCAATTTCCACTTGTATTGCAAATCTCGAAACACAACCATCAAAAACAGATTCATCAAGATCAAAATCCACCCCTAACCCTTTTTCTCTAATCTCTTCCACATCACATAAATCCTCTTTTCTTTGCAAAATCATCAATATCTTAACCAATTCTTGCTGTAACATATCTTCAACAACTTCTCTTCTACCAATACAACAAAGTTCAAAAACACAGTCCAAAGCCGCAACACGAAGACACAAATCACTCGATAACAAAAAACCAATAATTTTAGGAATCATTCCATTAGATAAAATTTCATCAACTAAAGGACTACGAATTAATCTAACAAGCAAAGACAGAACCTTTATAGAACACTCAGAAGCCATTGCTATCAGAGCCTTAATCGTTGGACCCATCAAAACTAACCCAACAAAAACATTTTTGTTGAATTTCACCAAATCAGCTATAGCCATAGCTGATTCTTCTCGAACCCTTTTCGAAGTAAAAGGTTCAACCAACGTACGTTCCAAAAGGGTGAATATTTTTGCTCTCAAAATCAAATCTTGAAACTCCAAATCAAAATCCGACAATAACCTCTGTTCAAACTCAACAATAGCCTTAACCTGTTCCTCCTCGTTGTTCTGTTCTTGCAGAGTCTTCACAAGGTTTATAATGATTACACGGTCTAAATAAGTTTGAATTTCGGATTCTAAGGAAGAAGAAGCTTGTGAAATCTTGTAAGAGAAGATTTGGCGTTGAAGGATGGATTTGAGTCCATAACCTTTGCATTTATCCAAGTTTTCGATCAAGGTTTTAAGGGTGGTGAGAGAATGGGAGAGATTGTAAAGATTTGGATTAGATGAGAAGATAGTGATAGCTTTCGATTCAAGCTCTAAAAGAGATTCAATGGCGGCTTTAGAGTCGGTTTTGAAGAGAAAAGTGAAAGGGTTGGTTTTGATATGAAGATCTTTGGAAGCTTGTTTGAGGGAGTTGAGAAGAGTAAGAACACGGTGCTTAGAAGGTTGATCATGGTCCATGATGGATGTGAGAAATTCAGTTCAATTGTTTGTTTTGAAGGAAAGAAAAGACAAGAGTGGGGAGAGAAGAAAGGGAAAACAAACTCAACTATTAGTCATTTCATCGGTCCTTCTCATCAATGGAATGGAGTGGACCAAATCAGTCAGTCCACGTAAATGGTATGTTTATTCATATTTTTCCCTATAAAATTCGGTACTTTTTTTCCACACATAATTATTAGCTTTGATGATTTAAGCATTTAGTTGGTATCGCTTTGGTCTCTTTAAGTTTTTTAGTCTCGTTTTGGTCCCTTCTGTTAGGTTTCTGTTAGGGTTAAAAAAAAACGTTCTCATTGGTTCTGGAATTTTTTTTTTAAAAAATAAAATATATATATTATAAAAAAAAAAAATCAAAGCCAATGATAAAGTGACACGTGTCCACACTTAACGTTTTTTATTAAACATAACGGAAACCTAACAGAAAGGACCAAAACGAGACTAAAAAAAAAATTAAAGTGCTCAAACAATCTTTTTTTTAGTTAAGGGACCAAAACAATACCAATTAAATACATAAGGGACTGAAAGAGCATTTAAGTCTAATTATTATATGGTTTTTTTTGAAAGGAAACACATTTTTGGTGTAATATGATATGATGTTGAATACCTATACTCGCAGTAATATTTGTTGTATTTGACTATTTACGTATAGATTAAAAAAGATGATAAATGAATTTGAGAAAATGATAAGTTTATTAATTTATTTAGGAGTAGTATAAATTAATAAATGGTTTTATTAATTTGTTAAGTTTACACAATTTCTCAAAGTTTATTAATTTTTTTTTTTTTTAAGAAACATAGTGGATAGAGCTCACACATTTAAATGTGGAGAAGTGGTGTGTTTGGAGTTCGAACTCCGACCCCTACATATAATATGCAATATCATATTAACTGAGCTAAGTTCACGAGGATTTATCAATTTAATCTTCTTGAAACATTTTTTTAATCAGTACTCTAAGAACACTCGTTAACATTTTCCAATAATAAACTCGTGTGGTGTTAACAACGTTTGATACTGTTAAGGTTTGTGATTTCATCCGTAATGGTCAATGGGAGGTTCCACAGTTTCTTTCATTGTAGTTTTGCCCATAATTTATGGAGTTGGCTAGCTTCTGTTCTGAATAGGAGGCTTCAATTCAACTCTTTTGAGGATGTTTGGCATTTGACGGATGGAAGATGGTCCCCTTAGTGCAAAGTTGTTATTCAAGCCATTCTTGTCAATATCTTCCATGTTATTTGGTATGTGAGAAATCAATCAAGATTCTCAAACAAGAAAATCCACTGGAGAGTTGCTATTAATTTGATTGTTGCTAATGTTTCTTTGTCTGGTAACAATACAAGCAAAGCTGCTTGTAATTCTATAACTAAGTTTAGTATTCTTAAAACTTTTAATATTGTTATTCATCCCCCTAAGGCCCTAAAGATCATTGAAGTCTTATGGCATCCACCTATTTTTGACTGGATTAAATGTAACACAGATGGTGCAGCCGGTGGTATTCCATCGAAGGTTGCGTGTGGTGGTATCTTCAGAAACAACGAAGTTGAATGTATAGGTTGTTTTGCTCAAAATTTGGGTTTAAGCTCCTCTTTATTTGCTGAATTATCAGGTGCCATGCAGGCTATTGAGATTGCTCATAGTAAAGGCTGGTTTAATTTTTGGTTAGAGACTGATTCTATGTTAGTCCTGCTGGCCTTCAAATCTATCTCTTTAGTTCCCTGGAGAATCATAACTAGATGGGATAATTGTCTTTCTCTATCAAGGCAGATGAACTTTTTTGTCACACATATTTTTAGGGAATGTAATTGTTGTGCTGATAGATTAGCAAATGTTGGTATGCCGTGTAATTCTATTTTATGGATGAATGAAATTCACTTACAAGTTAGAGCTGATTACATTAGGGATAGGTTAAGCTTACCCTGTTACAGATTTGTAAATGGTTGAAAGGTTAGGGCTTTATGTCCCCCCCTTCTTTTTGATTTCTTTTTTAATTTATAGTTGATGTGTTTTGCGTCAACAACCTTATATAAAAAAACAACGCTTGATATTTGAAGTATATATATATTATCATGAATATACTTTTGATGGAATCGAATCTTTTGATAAAATAATAACGCATTTTAAGAAAATGGGTTGTTAATTTACACTAACCTAAACATTAAGGTGTAAATTAACAAGCTATACCCACCTAAAATTAGTAAGGTGCAAGTTAGCAATCCACACCCATTTGATTATTGATATTCATTTTTATAAGTTTTAGGGCAAATTATACTCATCTCCCTTAAGGTTTGTTCAAATATCACGCACACCCCCTCTATTTATTAAATAAACACTTACCTCCCTTAAATTTTCACTAAATAGGTATCTTCTACCCTTCTGTCCAAACGGCGTTAGCTTGATTCCGTTCTCAAATCTTCTCCCTTCCATCATCCTACTTCTTTAGTTTATCAATTCATTCATTTTGTCACCAGATTTGTTAACACCCCCACTTTCCTAGATAACTCAAGAACTTTTTATTGGTAAAGAGATAACTAGATTTTACTCATTAACACAAACAATCTCATATAAGTAACGATTAAAACCATACAAACCATACGTTTTTTTCTTCTTCTTTCTTTTAGAAAATATCCAAATTTGATATGGGAATAGTTTTAAAGTCAAATGTTGGTCAATTTTTTTTTCCTTTAACTCAATGAAAATCAGGAATACCAGAATTGAAAAATTTATTGAAGAATAAGGAACTTGTTTGAGAAATCTTGAATTTGTCGATTGGATATTTTCACTATAGTTTAAAGGAACTAACTTTATTAAGTGGAAATGGCCATGAAAACAATTGCTGAGACTCTAACTAGTTCGGTGGTAGAGTGTTTTAATTCTGGAAGTGAGTGGATGAACATGAGTGCAATATACTTGTTTGTTGGTAGTGCAGGAAAGAATTGCAGTTTAATAGAGGAAAGAAAAGTTCTCTCAAAATTATAACAGTGTTAACTTATAAGGGAGGTCAATGCTTTTTGAGAAATCAAGGGGGTGTCAATGACATTTGTACATACCTTAAGGGAGGTGTGTGTAATTTTCCCTAAGTTTTATCTAATTGTTTACATCCATCTCATTATTTTACACCCATTTGCATCATTTAAAATATTGTTTCTTTAAAAGTTTGTCTCACCTTGCACTCAAAAAACATGTAATTACATTGTTCCCGACTTCCCGTGAGTTTAGATCAGTTGATATGAACAATGCATAATAATATATGCAAGGTCCAAGGTTCAAACACCGGGCACAAAAAAAAATGCAATTACACTATCTTGTATCTACACTAATTCCTTAGTATTTTTTTTTTTTGAACAAGCCAAAATGAGATATATATTAACGACAAAAAAGTTTGCTTCCTAGCACAAGGAGTGCCTAAAGAAGCAAAACAAAGTTACAACAATCCAGTCTTAGGAACAGAGTCAGTAATGAAAGTAAAAAACATCAGTCAATCCCCAAACAAACAAAGGGATGTTGCCAACACATATGGTAACCAAAAGGAAAACACACTTTTTTAGCTTTCAACCAGCGAAGAGAGGACATCTTAACCTTTTCCAAAAGTTGCACGGTCGAATTAGCCTTATTAGCAAAGAGTCTGGTTTCTTTCGTTCCAAAGAACCCAAATACAACAAAGCCAAATCAAATGTAGGAATGACCGACGTCAAGCAAGACCACCTGAGGAGTGAACAAATTGATAAAAATGATCTGTAACCTGATATGGATCCACTGAGTACGCACCAATCAAAGATTTAACAAGTTGCCAGAGATTACCAAAAACAGGGCAATGAATAATTAAATGATCAATTGTTTCAATTTGGCCACACCCTGATACACATAATTGGTTATCCATATTAATAACGCCTCGGCGCACCAAGTTATTCTTTGTCGGTCATCTATTGTGAAAGAGGCGCCACGCGCAAAGAGAGACTTTCAAAGGAACACTTTTATGCCAAGGTGCCTCCGAAACAACGTCATGATCATGCATCTCTTGCCTCATGAGCATTTGATACACACCACAAACTGTGTAACCGTCACCTGTATTTGGTCTCCACATCCAGACATCTTCCACAGAATCCTGCAAAGTAACATTAGAAAGCAAATTCCTAATCTCCACCACTAGTTCCTCCTCCCATGCTAACAACCGACGCCTCCACCCCCAAGCCTCCCCATTTTTACCCCAACCTAAGGCGTGCATCGCGTCCACCATCAGGTCCTGGTGAATCGATAAATCAAACAGCCTCCTAAATCTCTCCATAAATGTCGTCGTCCCCACCCAACAATCTGACCAAAAATAAGTATTAAAATTGTTACCAATACGTTTTGAAATACTCTCTTCAAACCAATTCCCACCCTCTACTCCTATCCCTCCACGGATTTTTACTATTTCCCTCCACCAAGCCGACCCCATCCTACCACCCTCTCTAAGTCGCCCTCTCTCCTTTCCTTAACGGGACGACAACACCTTAAACCACAAACTGTCCCTATCCACTAAACACCTCCAACACCATTTTGCCAAAAGAGCAATGTTAAACTCCTTTAGCCTCCTTACCCCCAAACCACCAACCTCCTTACTCATACAAATAGTATTCCAGTCAACCCAAACAATTTTCCTGTTAACCTCAACCCCACCCCAAAAAAAAATTAAGTAAAATAGATTCAATGGAAGAGATTATACCTGCGGGAGCTCTGAAAAAAGAAAGGGCGTAGACAAGCAGTGAAGACAGGACGAATTAAGAAGAATCAACAACCTGATCCCAAAAATTCAAGCGTCTAGGATCCCCACCAATAGGAAGGCCCAAATACACAAAAGGAATGCCAAGATAAAATTGAAGCAGCTTCAGACAACCAAGAACCTTCGATATTAATTCCGAACAACATGCTTTTGTGATAATTTACCTTCAACCCTGACATGTTTTCAAAGATAACCAGAATAGCCTGCAAAGCACGAACATTTGCCCAACTCTTAGCGCCTATCAAAAGAGTATCATCTGCAAACTGTAAGTGGGAGATCACAGTAGGAGCCTGCGCCCCAACCAAGTAGCCAGTAAAAAGGTTCACATTCACTGCCACACTCATCAAAACGTTCAAACCTTCTGCTGCAAGGAGAAATAGAAAAGGAGAGAGCGGGTCACCTTGACGCAAACCCCTTGATCCACTTACGCCACGAAGTTGGAAAAGCCATTCTTCCCATCACACCATCCAAATATCCGCAGTCCACTGAGTCATGTGCTTCTTCAAAATCAACTTTAAACAATAACATCTCTTTTTTCATCTTGCGAGCTTCATCGACAGCCTCATTAGCAATAAGAATCTCATCAAGAATCTGCATATCTTTAACAATGGCTAATTGGGTCTCTGAATTTACAATTCCTATCACTTGTCTCAACCGATTAGCCAACACCTTCGCCAAAATTTTATACAAGCAACCCACCAAGGCAATAGGTCGAAAATCATTCAGACGTTGAGGGTTGTCAATCTTAGGAATAAGGGCAATGAAAGTGCTATTTATTCCTTTCGATAAACGACCGTGACGATGAAAATCCGAAACAAACCGCATAAGATCATTCTTCAATTCTGGCCAAAAGTCTTTGATAAACCCCAACGAGATGCCATCAGGCCCAGGACTTTTGTAACTATCACAATCCCAAACAGCAGCATTAATTTCTTCCTCGTGAAACGGACATGTCAACTGAGAGCCGTCAGCAAAAGATAATCTACGAAATAGTAACTCATCCACCTTTGGCCTGTTGCAGACTTGCGGTTGAAAGTGGTTCTGAAAATGATCAAACACAGCCTCCCTCACATTTGCGACACCCTCAACAACACGTCCACCAACTGTCACGGATGACATAGCATTTTTGCGGCGTCTACCTGACATGATAGCATGAAAATATTTGGAATTGGCATCACCCTCCCGAAGCCATAATACTAATTCCTTAGTATTGTTCCAAGCTTAATCGTTTTTAAATGAATTACGATTTCAACTTGTTTCTTTTTAATTTAAATTTGGATACAAAAACATGTTATTTTTTCATGAACGGTAAGTTAATTTTTTATTTTATTCTTTTGTTTTTTGAAAGAATAGTATGTTATTTTTTTTTTAAAGAAGAACATGTTATTGTAAACTGAAGTTTTTCATAAACTGATTTTGGTTACTAAATTACTAACCCTGGCAAAAAAAAAAAAAATTCTGAAAAAAACGCTGCCAAAATAAAATTATTAGTTGAAAGAAAGAATAAAACATTGTGCTCATTAATTAGTTGAAGAAAAAAAAACACCATGCTCGTAAATTAGTTGAAAGAGAAGAAAAAAAACACCGCTAATTAATTTGGACAAATTCACAATAGTATATTCGGCCGAGAAACATGGAGATACTATTTATTCAGCTACTAAACTGCCCTTCCATTTAAAATTAGGTTGAATAATGATAAATGGATTTTTTAGTAAAAAAATAAGTGGGTGTTGCTTGCAAATTTACACCTTAGTGTTTTTAGGTGGGTGTAAAAAAGAATTTGGTTACAAGGCTAAGAAAAAAGAAAAAAAAACGACAATAAGAGAAAAAAGAAAGCCTAAGCTCTAGGGAAAAAAATTTCCATGGCGTCGTTCCTGATCAAAGGGAGAAGGTCGCTTGGAGGAGAAACATGAGTAGAGAATTCCTCATTTGAGGTGGTTCCGAGCTTAGCTAAGAAGTCAGCACATTGATTCCCTTCTTTGAGACAATGATGAATGGAGAAGTTTCTTGAGGAGAGAATATCTTTAATGTCTTGGATTAAAACAACATAGACATGATAATTGGAAACATGATGAGGACAAGCTTTGTAGATAGCAGCGAATCAGACTAGCAGACTAAAACCTCAATGTCTGATCCTACTGCCAGGAGTTGACCATAGTGGATTGCAGTGAGCTCAGCGAACAAAATGTTAGTAGTTACTGCAATGTAGCCCGAGAAACCTGAGAGATAGAGGCCAACATAATTCCGGATATGATGCCACCATATCCAGCTCGAGTTGGAGTTCCCAAGCAGCTTCCATCCACATTGAGGACAAAACAACTGAAGTTTCCGTTGTTCCAACGAACCATACGGTCTGGATGAGGAGCAATCACGGTATGAAAGGTGCTCTTAATCATTTCAGCCGAGCTTTGAATGTGGAAATGAATCCGAGTGAGGGACCAAGTTTCATGACTAAGACACATCTGGTTACGGTGTCTCCACGTCCACCAGAGACTAGCAAGGAAGATGGTTGAAAGCGCACCTGTAGCATTAATTTTAACCTAGCCACGCACAGTTTCTTCGGAAAAGTAAACTTGATCTGTGAAGCCAAGCTTGAGCCAGATGTTTTTGGAGTATGTACAGTCTCAGAGGCAATACAACAGCGTTTCCTCCTCATCTTTTTGGTTCCAAAACTAGAGCTCCCATGGTCTTATTGGTTCACAAGTTCCTATCATTGACATTCATGACCTTCATCTCACCGTGAGAGATGTCTTCACTTATAATGGTCAACACACCCAGGCTCTTTACACTAACCTCCCGCAGACTATTGCAGACTACATAAACAACACACACATCAAGTTTAATGAGAGGGTTGAAGATACTTTCATTTGGAACCACAACATTAATGGTACCTACACCACTAAAAGTGGATACTCCTCGCTCCTTGACAATTCAAACTCCACCACCACTCATTCTCCTCTGGGTTCTTGGTCTTGGATATGGAAGCTAAAAATCCCTGAAAAATTCAAATTTCTGGTCTGGCTCGCTTGCCACGACGCGGTCCCTACTCTTTCCTTGCTCAACCACCGCCACATTGCTCAATCACCTAGGCGGGTGTAAATTAGCAGTCCTCTTAAAATACTTAATATTAGTAATAAAGTCATCATAATTATTATAACTCAGGTAGAGACATTGTAGTATGTAGGAGTCAGAATTTATTTTATTTTTTAACCAAAGAGTAGTGCAAAGTGCACTACCCAAATTCATTCAAAGAAAATAAGAGCATACAAAAAGAAAAGTGGGATATACCCCAAACCTTTTCAAAAGGTGGTAAACCTATAGTTGGGCATTCCCAACATATTTTTAACCACTTCCTGTCTAATGTTACTAGGAGCATCCTGCCACCAAACAAAACCATGTATATTTAAACTTATATTGACTAAGGCATCTGCACAAACATTGCTTTCCCTGTAGATATGAGACACCATGAAGTTCATATTCCTTGTAGCCTCCATGCGGTTTATCCACTTGTTTTTTAGAGACCAAGGAATCATATGATTGTTTTTAAAAGCAAGCATCAGAAGCATTGAGTTAGTTTGACATGAAACCTAGATTTTTCACTTATTTGTAGTAATGGATAAAATTCATTAGACTACTTAGACCAAAAAAAAGTCATCACAATTAATTGAGATAGGAAACCTAGTCAATCATATATAATTTATTTGGTTTTTGAAATCTGTTATAAAACAGAAATTTGGAGTAGGTTAGAAACCTCCACAAATTTAACCAAGTTTTTAGGGGTCTAAAACCCCTGCAAATTGACAAATAACCACCGCTAAATTTCAATTATTTTGCAACATACCCTCTATATTATTTATTTTTTTGGTTAACTTTTAGAGTTACGCACATGATTCATTGTGATGTACTAACACTAAAAAACTTTTTAGGCTAACATTGCCTGAAAATTAAACTCAATTTTAGTCTTATAATTCTTTTTAAGAAGTGTATGCATCTCAAATAAAATACGTGATATGAGCAGGAGAACGTATGAGACAAGTAAATGTTCTGTATAATTACCAAGAGAGGGCCAAAACTTTCCATAGTATCCGTTATTTCGAGAGTGTGCTTCTATTACAAACTTTATTCATTTTTAAATGCAATGTTTCTTTTCACAAGGAACATTTTAATTTTAATTTTGAGGAAATTTTCACAAAGAACATTAGACCATCCACAACAGAGCACCATAAATTAGATGTTTACATTTATTTCATATGTCCACATCACTTTTCTCCAACCCAACACATCAAAATAAATTATTAAATAGGTCTCACAAATAATTTTATATCATTACATTTTAACAACATTTATTTATTTTATTAAGATTTATTAAATGTGACTCATGAAAAATGAAGAGAGGGTGCTTCCATAGCCACCATTCTCCATAGTCACCCATATATTATTCTCCACAATAGGGGTGCCTATTTAATGTGGTGCTAAATATGTGAAGCATCCACCATTGTGGATGGTCTTAGTTTATTACTTTCTTCATTCCTAATTATAAGCCTCATTTGAAAGAAAAATGTGTCCATAAATATATGCTTCTATACAAGTTACTATGTGGATTTATTATTTACTCCATCCGGTCTCATATATAAGAAAAATTTCTTTTATTAGGTTCATTGAGTAGTTAACGTATCTGATCTACATTGTAAAACATATATATTAATTATTCAATTAACCTAAAAAATAAATATTTTCTTATATTTGAAACCGGAGGGAGTAATTTCTTTTCAAACATACTTCCTATTATTACTATTAATTAGTTTATTTTAAAAGACAAAAATATGACTTTTTGGAATGAAAAGAGCGTCCTTGAAGAAATTTGAAATGAAATAAACGACGACTTTTTTGACATTCATTGCTGATTTTCATGTTAATGGTAAACTAGTCAAATGATCAAATAAATCATTCTTCTTATTCTGAAAAACGATAATCCTTAATAGTTGAACATCTTTTTACCAATCTCCTTGGTCCGGGTGCATGTACACAATTTTGTTCCCTAAGTCTTTTAAAGTTGTGATTTTGACCTCCTAAAAAAACAACTTTTTTCAGACCCCCTAAGTTTACTTTCTGTTGCAATTTTGGCCCAGTCAACACTGTCGTGGGCGCCTTGCCAAGGAGAAGACGCGGGTTCGATTCCCGCTATCCGCCGTTGCTTATGTATTGAATACGAAAGTAATAGTATATTTATACTTTTATACTAAAAAAAAAAAACATAGTATATATTTCCACGTGTGTAAATTTTTAATTTTATAATATTTTTAATTTTGTAATTAAAAAATAATTTTTTTTAATTTTTGTAATAAAAAAACAAAAAACTAATTTGTAATGAAATTTTTACAAATAAAAAAACAATTTTTTTTTTGTAATTAAAAAAAACATTTTTTTTAAATACAATTTTTTTTAAAAAATAAAAATAATTACACACATGACACCCACATATCCGTTGACTAGATCAAAATTGGTGTGGGGGATCAAAATTGCAACAGAAAGTAAATTTAGGGGGCTTGGAAAGAGTTGTTTTTTTTAAGGGGTCAAAATCACAACTTTGAAAAACTTAGAGGGCCAAAAGAGGAGTGACAATTTGGAAGGTACTTTGATAGCTAATGAAATAGAGGATGGTTGAAAGAAACTAAAAAAAGAAGCTCTTAAGTTCAAAGTGTATTTTGAATACAACTTATGATTGATGGACTAGAACTACTTGAATTTTTTACAAATGAAGACCCAATTAAGTGGAGTAAATGGGTGAATGAATGTTTAGTCTTGTGCCAATACCGATTTTGAGTTAAGATCTTCTTCATTTATAAAAATAAATGGAGAATGTCATTTAAAAAGAGATACACATATAAAAAGGCTGTGAGTTTTATTATTGAGTGGATCTCACCATCATTAATTATTTTTTTACTTTTTATCCAAATGGAGAAAGACATAAATGGAGAGGATCTTAACTCCTAGAGCGATTTGGACTGGACGATAGATTTTGATTAATGTAGATCAACCATATTGTACCATTAGTTTTTTTTTTGGTAGTGACCCCTTGCATATTTTATGCATTGTCCCAACCAACTGAGCTAAGCTCACGAGGACATATTGTACCATCAGTTAATTTGTGTGTATTGTGCTAGCCTTTTTTAAACAAATTTTAAATTAAATAATTTTTAAAAAAATATTAACAATCATTTTTATAGAAATAAATCCAGTCAAATGTGTATGTAAGAAGTCTATTAAGGTTCCCGATACTTGTGTTGTGGAGTCCACCTTAGATGCAAATTAATCTTTCCGGATTTAGCATCATCCAAAATAAATGTTTCGTCGTATTCCCCTTCCAATATGACCTTGGTTAGTGTCATGATCACTTTTCCCATTTTTTCCTACAAAAGAAAAAGGAAAACACTCAATTTCTTCCGATTCATGAAAATACCATGTAAAACCAAGATGAATATGACAAAGTGGTCACTTGAGGAGAGGGGGAGATAACATAACGAATATCTTAATCAAACCACGCATACAAGAAAAAAGTTATGTGCACAACAACATTTAAATAAAATTACTTCCATTAACTTGCATAACTTCTTTGCAAAAAAGAGGAACATTGTTGAATTCATAATAAAAAGTTTCAAAGTCTAATTCAGAGTATTTGAAATTAATGATTTAAAAACAATATAAATAAAAAAAATGGCTATCAAAATATTTATATATTATATTGGACTATCATAAGAAACATAGCTCCATACCTCCGTCCTAAATAAGGGAGTGCCCTCGTGATATCCAAGGAGAGAACACCCTTAGTGTAGGGGCGAGTAAAAGGTCATGAAAGGAACATGTCCCCTAAGAGATAGCTAGCTCGCTAAAGAGTGGTTAGAGGGAGGTGGGAAGTTAGGATATCGGGTAATTGTTGTGCGGTTTGAAAATGGATGAAGGTTTTAGCATAAATGGAACAAGGGAAGAGAAAGA
>Ga0315914_1004464_pt1 | contig 20933 bp, 9 predicted proteins | sample MpolenodulesMG_FD_203920 | JGI IMG/M metagenome (GOLD analysis project Ga0315914, IMG submission 203920) | Medicago polymorpha root nodule microbial communities from Los Angeles, California, United States - elongated nodules | ecosystem: Host-associated > Plants > Roots > Nodule | place: USA... | reverse complement strand
CTGTAAGAGATATAATCATTACCCCTGGAGCATATTCCTTGTTTGGAGGAGGAGCCCATTCGTCTGGAACTTTCATGAACCGATCAAAATCATCGAACATACTCACAGAAAATATATGGGAACGATCCAGTTTGTATCCTTGAGTCTTCTCTTTAGCAAGCTCAGCTTCCTAAAATAGCCATTGCAATTTAACCTCATCAAACCGATGGTAAAACAAACATTGAATTCGACCTAAAAAAGAGTATCTATTTACCTGAGGAGTATTGTACTCAATGAAGCAGTAACCCAAGGACTTTTCAGTAGCAGGATCAACAGGCATCCAGAGACCATCCTCTTTGATAGCACCAATCTGACTATAAATTTTTCTAACAACGGTTACAAGCTTATCAAATTTCTCCTTGGGAACAACGGGTAGATTATCCACTAGAATAATATTGCCAAATCCAGAATCAAACTCCAGATTCTCCTCTTGAATAACATCATCGTCGTCACTACATGGCGGAAAAAAAAACAATTGAGAATCATAAAATCTAATTAACGTGCAAAAGCATTGATTAATATACCTGGGGATTCCGCAGTTGTCACCTGGAGGGAGGTGAATGGAATCGAGATCGATAGAGGATAGATCGATACCGAGAAGCAAAGCTTTGTCTTCAATTTCTTTCATCAGCATTACATCCGCCATGATTGCGGTGGCGAGTGATTATGGTAGAGTTGTCCCAGTGAAAAAGATGAAGAGAATCTAGGGACTCTTACCGTTTACCGAAAAGGTGTTGAAAAGAGAGTGTTGCTATCATTTCTCTTAACATAATGTACTATACGTAGTGTTATAGGGACAAAATTATTTATTGACGCCCACATGTATCTATTTATACTCATTAGCCACATAAATCATTTGTTTTTATGATCTTTATAGGAAAAGTGACTATTGATATGTATATTGATATATTTTTTAAAAATGCAATAGTAAATAAATAAAAAAATCAGTGATTTATTTGTCAAAAGTCAAATATTACAAAACTTCAAAATTTAAAGATATATCTTTATTAAATAAAGATAAGTTGAATTTGTTTTTATCTATTCTTTATATTTATTTATTTTCTATTCCACAAATACGTAAAATAAAAGACACATTTGCAAACACGCGAGCATAGGAAATTGTTACCTACTAATTATTTGACATATAATATTAAAAACAATTAATGCACACCTACATATTCCAATATTTGTACTATATATATATTGTTAAACAAAAATTGTATAAAAAAACACCGCTCATAGTTTACAAACGGAATAATAAACAACTTTCTCACTAAAAACCTTATTAGAGGAAAATCCAATTGTAGCGTAGGATTTAACAAAAATCAAACCAAAACACAAAGAGAACAAAATATAACTCTTAGTATTCATTACTACATCATCATCACGGCACACTAAACACGAAGAGAACAAAATATAACATTTAGTATTCATTACTACATCATCATCACACACACTATAGAAGAAAGAAAAAACTAGAGAATTTTTTTGATTTGATGATACAATTTTATGTTCACCGTTAATTATGAAATCAACCATTTGTTTTCACTTCATTTCATAATTTTCAAAAGTTTGTAGGGAAGTGTAAACAAAGTGCAATTTTATAATTATAGTTAAAATAAAAAGATTTGAACAAAGTTTTGTCAAATCAAACATGTTTTTATTATTAGTTTTTAATTATATTGTTGTCTTATTTAGCACAACAAGTTCTAAAGCAGAAATCTTAGTTTTTTTCTTGTTGCAGTAGAAATATTAGTTCAACTGTTTATTACATGCAAGATACAAAATTTTCATAAAACAAGATTGTGCGATGAATGTACAAATTGAGAATGCAGACAGCTTCATGTCCCTCATGTGTCTCTTATTCTTTTAAGAAAACCAATTATCTGGTTTATTGGTTTCTTTATTTTACATTTACAATAGATGTTATGCCTTCCGCTGTAATATGCATAAATATTCGATCTTTACCACTGATCAATTAGTAATTGTTTGTTAGGTTAACCCAATTTCAATTAACCCGTTTGCGTTAATGGTATAATTATTAAGATGAAAAGTCAATTATTTGCACTCACCTTTCTTAATACAAATGTATAAAAATATGTTGCTTCCCATTCATCAAATGATATTGTATTTGTTAAATAAATATGTCTATTAACCTATAAAATATCGACTCGACCACATCGAATAATTGAATGTAGATATATGTGTTAGTGTCGTGTCCCGTGTCGTTGCCAAACATCAAACACACTTTCAATGAGTGGGGGAAAAACAATGTTTAATAAGGTCCAATGGAAATTGAGATGACATAAGCACAAAGGGTTATACCTTGTTCTTGGTTGCCATACCCCAACACACAAAATCTTTGCATGACGTCCACAAATTCAGGTCGTTTCATATACGCATGGAAAAATTCTTGCATACGAGTTCGTTGCAAAAACAAATCCTATTGCAAAATTTAATCATATGTGAAACTTATAAATTTTAATTTTAGAAGTTGAAAAAGGGGGGAATTAAGGATGGATGAGATTCAGTGAGATTTAGCGATTTCAATATATACATTTTCAGCTAATGACTTGAATATGTGAAATGAGACACTCTATTAAAGACAATAAAAAACATCTTGCAACAAAAAGCAATGTATTTTGTGTCTGATAAGTTAAAAACAAAGATTGTAAATGAACTTAGCTATTCATATCTCTTCAAACATGGCTAGTGTTGGTAGCGTCATATTTTATGATCAAATGTTTTGTTTTAAACTATCACTATATACAAACAAAAAGTAAGAACATCTCATAGCTAGCATATTCTTTTTCCAAAAGAATACAAGATTTGATAATTAAGTTTTTTTTTTTTTTAATAAATTATACATTGCAGCTGATCATATGACATTTAAACTCTCCTCCAAGATTTTAAATACTACTTCCTCTGTCTCACAATGATAGTCTCTTTAACATTTTTTTTCTATCATATATATAAAAAATATTTGACTTTTTTGATTCATTGCATAAATTATGTATTTAATATATATTTTAGACAAAATACATCAATTACTTAATGAATCTAAAAAGTCCATTTTTTTTATAAATAAAACTGGAGGAAGTACATTTTTGATGTTTGAATTTAACACATTTTTGGTGTTTGAATTTTTTATTAATTTGTCAACTAATAAATTATACTTTTTGTCAAAGAGAGGAGCCTAAGCCTAACTAATAGACATTCTTTTATTTTTTTTTGACTAAATCCCAACTAAAAATAGGACATACTAGTAAATTATTTTTGCAGGATCAAAACTCAAAACCCTATGCAAAAACGACATCGTATAGCAACCTTATATATACAGACTTATCACTCATTTCAAACCCTAGTAGCCTCACTCATTCACTCTTCAAATCGAACTCCTCAATTTACCCAACAATTCCTTCTATCAACCATGGAAGAATCAATCCAAAGCGATGAAATCCCAAAATTCAGAGATATTAGACGCTATTACTGCCAATTCTGCGGTATCTGTAGATCCAAAAAAACCCTAATTACCTCACACATCAATTCTGAACACAAGGTACTGTTTTTGTTGAAATTCAATCTTCGATCTATAGTTTTAACTAAATGGGCCACTCAATTTCTTCAAAAAATGAACAAATTTTGAGTATTAGGGTTTTGTTTGTTAAGGTTTAAGAGCTCATGAAATCCCTAATTGTTTTGTTTTTATTGAAATTCAGTGTTTTTTCTACAGTTTAAACCTAATGGGTCACTCAATTTCTTAAAATTTCAACATCTTTTTAGTTTTATGATTTTTGGGTTTTTAAAATTCCTAATTGTTTAGGTTTAAGTTTAATTTAGTTATTTATGCAATTATATCTTCTATGTTCAAATGTGTGTGATTGATTATGAATGGTGTTTTGTATTGTTGTTGACATTTTGTGTATTTTAGGAGGAGGTGGAGAAAGCAAGAGTTGAAACTGAACCTGAATTAGAGGGTGGTTTGAAAGCTAATACTTGCGAGGAATGTGGTGCTAGTTTCAAAAAACATGCTTATTTGTTGCAACATATGCAAAGTCATTCCCTTGAGGTACGTGTTCAATTATAAACATCACATTGTTCTTTCTATTTGGTTTGTTGTGGATACTTGTGTATTAGATCTTTCTAAATTTAACTATTATACTTTATAATTCATTTAGGATTGTATGTTTGATTATAAATTTCAAATTGTTCTATTTGATTTTGCTTTGTAAACTTGAATATTGGGGCTTCTAAATTTAACTAGTTTATTATACTATATAATATATTTTTTAATAGAGATTAATGAGTTGGAGAAAAACATGGTTTTTGATATAACACTATGGCATTGTTTGATTCATGTAGCCAACCGTACTTAGTGGGATAAAGCTTGGTTGTTATTGTTGAAATTCAGTGAGGATGGATTTTATATCATTAAATTTGTTTGTATGGATAAATGTAAATATCATATGCATGTTTGTATGTTTGGTTTTGGACCAGAGTTCTATTTCTTTAAAAAATATGAATATGAATGAACTAAAGATACATGTTTTTGCAGGAAAGTAATCTTTTAGACACTAAAATGATCTATAAAATAATTATGGACATTATAGTGTGAAAGCATTGGATCCCAGACAAAGAACTCCAATATGCGCGAGGCATCACGCTTGGCCTTGGTGAAATAGTATCAGGTTGGGAGACCTCCTGAGAAGCTTCATCAAGGATTTGCCTCGGTCACGCTCAATTCAAAATGAGGTTTGCAGGTTGTTCATGTGTCTCTTGTTCTTGTCAAAGCTGATCAGTAGTTGTCGGATTTCTGTTCGCTTCTTTTTATAGTATTAAAAATTTTTGTGATTTGTTACAGAGGCCATTTGTATGTAGCCTTGAAGATTGCAAGGCAAGCTACAGAAGAAAGGATCATTTGAATCGTCACCTTCTACAGCATCAAGGGAAGACTTTTAAATGTCCTATCGAGAATTGCAAAAGTGGCTTCTCATTGCAAAGCAATTTGAAAAGACATGTTGAAGAGATGCATGATGAGAATTCTACCCCTCCTTGTAGTGGTGAAAATCAGAAGCAGTTTGTATGTCCGGAGATTGGCTGTGGAAAGGTTTTCAGATATGCATCACAACTACAGAAGCATGAAGATTCTCATGGCAAGTTTCCTTTCTTTTGATTTTGCTATATGAATTTGTTAGTTTTCCATCAACTGCTTGCAGTGTTGTCCTTTATTTAGATTTATGAAAGATGTTGTCATGATTTTGACGAAAACCTTTATTCTGCAGTTAGGCTTGAAACAATTGAAGTGTTGTGCTTAGAGCCTGGTTGCATGAAATTTTTCACTAATTCCGAGTGCCTTAAAGCTCATGTTAAATCCTGCCATCAATATGTGACCTGTGACACTTGTGGGACTAAGCAACTGAAGAAGAATATGAAGAGGCATCTGCGAACACACGAAGCCAGCAATTCTTCCGAAGCATTTAAATGTGAATTTGAGGGTTGTGACAGCACGTTCTCAACTGTAAGATACCTCCCCCGTGATACATTGGCATTGCATACACTATGCTTAATTCCAAATTTTTGTTACATTTTTTAACTTCCAATTGTGGATTTGCTTCAACAGAAATCTAATCTTCATAAGCATGAAAAGGCCGTACACTTTCAAGTAAAGCCGTTTGCGTGTGGGTTTCCTAATTGTGGGATGAGGTTTGCTTACAAACACGTGAGAGATAATCATGAAAAGACTGCAAAACATGTTTTTGCCCTTGTAAGTTCTCTGTCCTTGCTTATTCTTGTGGTGTACAAAATTTTGATGAACTGAAATGCTCATCGAGATTTACTTTATATGTATAGGGTGATTTTGAAGAAGCTGATGAAGAATTCAGGTCAAGGCCAAGGGGAGGGGTGAAGAGAAAATGTCCTCCCACTGTAGAAATGTTGGTTAGGAAGAGAGTTACCCCACCTAGTCAATTAGAGAACTTGTTATTTGTGCAGGATTGTCAGTAAGATGGATCATACCTCTCTTTAGGCTAAAAGTTATGTGGTGATCTGGTTTGATTGATTGTATTGTGTAGAGATTATATATTTAGGATTATGATCTTATTACACTAGATAAATGTATAGTCATGAATGATGGTTTTTTTTATATATATAAAATGAGGAATTATTATGACAGTTATATTGTGTGCTTTTTATTTGTTACAGTAAAAAAAAGAAAAGAATAGCCAATTTAGGTTTTAAAAAAAGAAAGAAAAGAGATTACTATTACTATTGATAATTAAGTTGCTTAAAACTATTTGATAATTAAGAATAGCCATATGATTCTCTTTGGTGCCAATTTAAGGGGGTTAGTTTAGCTTCTTCAGAAGGAAAAAAAGAATAGCCATATGGGTTATGTCACATTAGTAATCTATTTGATAAAATTGTTTCACCCAAATGGCATTGTGGCTCACGATTTCATTCACTCAGTGTCTTGTGCCCTAGCAGTTATCAACTTAACCATAACTATGTATCCATTGTTGAATTTGAATTTTAGTTCCAGTTACTGATTTTGATGTACCTTGCAACCAATTGGGACAGTCCAATTTATGTTCGTGATAATAGGGGTGTTTTAATCCATTTAAATTCAAACCAATAATGCTGCAAACCGATTTTACTAGATGTTTGTGAAAACTGTTTGGATTTGATGTAATATTAGATTACTTTCTTCGAATTAAAGCCATTTTTAAATAAAAAATGGCTTTAAAAAACGACAATTGTATTTTGAAAATAAAAAAACCGATCGAATTAAAGCCATTTTTTTTTTAAAATGTTGTCATCCAAACCGATCCGCACATAGTTTTTTTATTTGGGATCAGAATTCAGATAGTTTTTTACCCCAAAATCAATTCAAACTCTAAATTGTATAATGAAGTGTGATTTGTATTTTCCTTTTTAATAGAAAATGTCATGCATTAACGAAGACAAAAGCTGGGTACTTTAACCCAAACTTCATACATCAAAAGTGACTTCAGTAAGGGGAATCCTATCCTATAACTTGAAGACTAAATGGGTCTAATTGATCACAATTAACAAGAGTAAAGGGGAATCATATCCTATAACCTGAACACTAAATCTGTTTTCCTACAATTCCTACATGAGAAGTAAAGAAAGATGCTCTAGTATTTTCTTCAAAAAAAAAAATTGCTCTAGTATTTGAGTCGTTTGCAGGAGGAAATTTCACTAAGCAGATTAGCAAAATCCCAAAACTGCACTGTATTTTTGCATTTCCTGTTATGCTTTGATAGATTTTTTTTTGGTATTGTTTTGTGATGTATATGTAATTATAGTTGATTCTCTCCGTTGATTCGAAATCGAACCTAGCATTGTTGAACCTGAGGTGCATGTTGTTTGAATAACCGATGAATATTGGAAGAAGTGACCAACCCACAAGATTTTCATTTTTATTTAACAATTTCTATCATCTCATCTTATTTTTTCATGTCTCCACACGAAACTCTGAAATTTGATCATTTGACCTAAACGCACGTTCATTTGAACTTCTTCCGTCACCTTTGCCATTGATTTGTCGTAATTTCACATGTTCTTATTTAACTCAAATATTTAACTGGTACTCTCGACAAATGTTCTTTTTTAAACTTAACTGCAATTTTCGTCCCTCCATCATATTTTTAAACAAAACATTTGATAATATGACATGTTTTAAATAATGTGGTATATGATATGAATGATGAAAAACATCAACATCAATAAAATTGTAAGAAATTTTTCTTAAAACTTCATTTAAAATATGTCATATTATCATATTTTAGACGACTAAAACCGTCAAATTCTAAAATCAAAAGCCCAATTCCACAAAGAGGAATGCTAACAGCAACACACATTTTTCAACACGCTTTCTTTGATTAGTTAAAATTCACATAGGTCCCACCAAATTATGTGGGTCTCATATAAATTTGGTGAGTCCTGTGTGAATTTTAATCGATCAAAAAGAGTGTGTTGAAAATTGTATGTTTTTGAAAGAAAGAAGAGAGAAAAAAATGGAGTATGTATCCTAATAATGATTGACTGTTGACGACCACAGTGATATCGATACACGCAATCTCTTTCAAAGAAATTCATTAGACACGATTTTAGATGGCTCCTACACAGTCAAAAGTGAAACCAAAATTCTTCATTACAACATCTTGAGTTGTGACATTTTTCTCAAATTCCCTTAAAATTGTTGTACAAAGAATAGTTATTCTTTTAATTGGACTTGAAAATTCAATTCTATATATCTGATGAACAAGCACTCAACAATCTTTGATTAAAAATGAAGAGAGAGAGAGAGAAAATAATGTCATGTCATGGTTACATGTATTTGTGTTGGAGTGGTGGTAATTTTGAGCACGACACGAGCACCTAATACACTCAGATTTGGATGTATTTTAAATGTGCTGAAATTACAATAATCAAGATGTCTTACTTATGTACAATCACCTGTAAATAAAACCTTTACGTTTTCTTTAAATAACCATTAATGTTTCTAAATTGTATTTCTAATCTTTGTTGTTTTAGAAAATAATGAAACAATTTATTTACTTGTATTTTGGCGCAAAGAAAGTATGGCAATATCCAAGTAAAGTAAATTATATCATTATTTTCTAAAACAACAAAGATTGCCTAGCTTAGTAATTAAGCAAGGCATATCGATATAATACGTGATGTGCGCACCAACTTAGCAGAAGAAAGAAAAGAAAAGTGCAAAGTACTACATGCCTACATCTTTAAGAACACGCCAAAAACATGAGGGATTGATACGTTTGTACTATCTTGGTCCCAAAATGTAATCAAAAATTGTTTAACCAAAGTGAATACATTCAGTTTAAAATTTGTGTTAAATACATTAACTTATGTTGACCCATTTTTATTTATATTTTGTGACGGAAGAAATATATTTTCTTAAAAAAAAAAACCTAACCATAGATTCAAACAATCCCACACATTATTTCCTTGATAAATAATGAATTTTATATAATTGAACGTCCAATACAACATCAACCTAAACACACTTCACTCACCTTTTATAAAGAATTGCAAAGAGCCTACGTTATCATGTACTAGACAATTGGACCTAAACAAAATACAAGTCAAACTTTCAATAATCCCAACCTAGGTCATGCTAACTTGTGCCTTTAAAGCACATGTTAAGAATTCCATAAATGGTAAATATTTATTTCAAAGCATTAATTTTCAATCTTTAAAATAATAAATTGACACAATGTCATAAGGACACAAGTTAACATTTTTCATCTCGAAATCAATACACAATGTCACTGCATCCCACAAAGAAAAACGACTCATATAAACAATATAGTAAGAAACCACTACGCACACATATTGGCAAATAAAAACATAAAACTTTTATATAAAAATAGACCTCGTGTAAAAAATTATAACCTACTTATGTAAGTTTTATCTTACTTTATTTTTCATGACCACAGTACATGTTTACTTTCACGTTTCTTAACCCACCTAATTACTAGTTCAAAGTTTAAAGACAAACTAATTAAGAAAAACACATCTTTAACAACAAGACAAATTCAATTAACTAATTAATGATAGTAAATCAAAGATTTGAGTTTTCTAAATAGGGGGCATAGTGCAATGTATTAGTCAAACTTTAGAAAATGGAAAGAAACACATTCATTCAAGTAGCCAAGTAGCACACAAACTAGAATAATAATAATAATAATAAGAAAATAAAAAGGAGTTGGTGCATGATGTGGCAAGTAAAAGGCACGTGATTATGAGATACATTGCACAAAGCCAAAACAGATAATGACATATCATATGGGATTTGTACCAACTTGCATATATTCTCCCCTTTTTGCACATTTCTGCCACCCTCGATCCCATGCATTTTTGCAATTACAATCCATAATCATAATGTGATGCTCTTGTCTCTGACACGCCAGCTTTCATTTTAACCAAAGTTTACTTAAATCAATCTTCAACTTGGTCCTTCAATTGTAGGGTGACTTCTAGATGAGAAAGTATGTCAAATGGTTACTGTATCAAAAAAAAATATAAAAATTATTTGAAAAATCTAACAACCATATCTTTCTCTTGCATTTAATGAATCAATATACAAATAAGATTATCGTCTCAATTGTAAGACGTGGAAAACCTCAAACTTCTACTTAAAGACAGTGATATTAGGCACTACTGAAATTTCAAACACTGATATATCGTAGATTATATGTGATACTTCTTAAAAAAATAATGTGATACTTCTTCCCATAGCGATTGTTGTATCATCAACAAGACCTACATCTGACTCTGCTACTTTGTTAGGGGAGTTCATGGGAGAGAGGAAGGGAGAGAGAGGGAGGGAGAGGGGGAGAGAGAGAGGGATCTAATATAAACACTTGAACCCAACAATATTCTCCCCAAGTTGAATCTCCCACATCCTATATTTGATCCAAACACTAGGATCTCACTCCCGCTCTTGCACCAAGCCAAACTAAAACTCGAATACCACTCTTGGATCATGAGGGTAGTCTGAAGATCGTCACATTGAGCGACATGCAACCACACACGTGAATTGAACACCATATCCTTATTCAAAATCTTAAGTCATTAAACATATATGGATTCTCTTATATGTTGTTTAACATCCAACTTTTCATCCAATGTGAGACTTCTAACTCACACTTGAAGGCATATGATAATTTGCCTTTAAAATTTACAATTTTTTTTTTTAAAACAATCACTTATTTTAAATCATTGACTATATTATTCTAATTGGTTCATCAATTTATTCCTTAAACTTATTTTAAAGAGACTAATTTTATTATGAATTTTCAATTGTATACATAATTTTAGAAGTTATCCAATTGAAAAGTTCTACTTGCTTGAACAATAATTTTAATGAAAAGAATTAACAATTCATTCACTCATGGATTATGACAATAATAACAAAAGGCACAGCCCATTTCCATTTTGACACAATCTTAGGAAATGCAATGAATTGGGACATCCACACTACCTAATAGAAGCTCTTATCTACCGTGTTTTCAGAGATATCAATCTCATCTTCACTACTCCCACTCCTATTCCCATATTGATTCTTGTTTTATATCTTTTGGGTTGGCATTTGAAGTTTCCAACTCAAAGCATTCTTGGATTTTGGGAGCATCTTTGAAATAAAATCTCAATCTTGTACATATTTTAACTATTGGGACTTAAATTAAAAAGACAATTATGGGATTGTGTATTATTTTTGTGGGAGTTGGGAATTATGGTCTTTCAAGTCGTGATACGGTTTTGATTATCTCTGTTTCCCAATGATAAATTGAGAATAAATAAACATTTTTTAACTTATCTTAATAGGTTTGTTTATTTCTTCTATATTTTTTAAATAAATTTCACTACCATATAAAAAAAAAGTTGAAATAGTGATGTAAATTAGAGACAAACAAATTGATCTCAAAAGTTTCACTTTTACCACATAATTAGAGAGGAATTTCACATTTTCTATCTCTAAAAATAATAATATGATCTTCTTACTTTTATAACTAATCCATAGAGTTTTAGCATATGACCTAACTTTTAAGAAATAAAGTTATGTAGTGGCTCACACTAATAACAGTGACTACATATATTGCTATTTCCCAAAAGTTGCGATGAAGTTTTAATATGTATGACATAAGAGTATGCATCAGACATGAGTGGTTTTCGAGTTGATTTGATATAAGAATGTTTTGTTGAAGGTTTTCGTTTTTGTTTGGTGCCTCCTTCGGAATAGGCTGCCTACCAAAAATAATTTAGGTAGTGTCTTACTTGATGAGAGGGTTCTCTACGTGTCTATGGATGTGGTGGGGTGGAATCGGTTCACCATTTGTTTTTAAATTTTAATATTTTTGGTTTTTCATGCTACTTGGTTTGTGATTGGGTGGAGGTCTCGACAGTTGATCCAAATTCTATAGTGGATCATTTTCATAATAATGCTTATTTGTCAAGTGGTTCGAAACAGCGGCAATCTTTTATGCGCTTATTGTGACTGACTATAGTTTGGGTGATTTGGCAAGAAAGAAATGATATAATCTTTAATAATAAGGCAAAATCTATGTCTCACTTGTTGGATAAGGTCAAGTATTTATCGACGTGGTGCGCGGCTGAAGAAAAATGTTGTAAATGTTTCTATTAGGTTATTTGGGTAGTGGCAGCGTTCTTTAGATTGCTTGAATGTTGGTTAGATATTTTAACTTGGGTTAATACGACTTTTGGTCCCTGTAATATTAGCGAATTCCGATTTTAGTCCCTGCAAAATAATTTTTTTAGATTTTGTCCTTATAATTTTAAATTCCTCCACTTTTGGTCCCTCATTTAACCACGTCAACATAATCTGCATAAATTATGTCCCTGTAATTTCATATTTTTCCCACTTTTGGTCGCGGCAATTTCATATTCCTCCACTTTTGGTCCCTCATTTCACGTGCCATGTATGCAGATTCGGCCGACGTGGTGAAATGAGGGACCAAAAGTGGAAGAATCTGAAATTACAGGAACAAAATCTAAATTATTTTTTTTACAGGGTAAAATGTTGTATTTGAAATTTGTTGCTCTTCCTTGGCATACCTTGTACTGAGAGGAGCATCTTTTGTCGTTTAATATAAGTTCTATTTTGACTCGTTCAAAACAATAAAAGAAGGTAATGGTGACGAATGGCTTGGTGGCTTTGCTAAAAGCATTTGTGTGTGTAGTGTGTATACGACGGAGCTTTGGAGAGTGTATGAAGGTTTGAAGTATGTTAAAATTTGGAATTTTGGACGATTGAGTTAAATATTGATTCTCTTTTTCCCTTAGGAGCCGCGTCTCTGTAGTAACAAAAGTCTTGAAGAAAAATCTTATAAATCATTATATTTTTACATTATAAATTTATGCAAAAATTAATCTTTTTAGTTGAAGAGAAAAAAGTTTTGGTAAATTTTTTCTATCAAAATGTGGAGCTACTACCAACTTGTACCAAGCACTATTTTACCAAGAGAAATGATATTTGTACAATCATTCTATTATAATTGTTGACAACTTTCTCTCTCATACTTACATGATATTACTCTTTTTTTTTTCTCTCTTTCCATTGTTTTTTATCAATAAAAAGTGAGAAAAACAAGGTTGTCACTAAAGTTGTCAATAAATGAATGTACAAATATCATTGCTGATATATGTACCACAAAAGCCACAGAATTAAAACGTTGTCTAGTCATGCATGCATGAGTTCCAAATGTTAGGTTTGTATTGTAGTCGACCAGGTGAACAGCATTTAGTGGATTAAATGTCATTTTCAGACAAATGGGAATGATCCTTTTGTTTTTGTAAATTTCAATTTTTCGGTCAAAATTGATGACTTTGTGCTTCTTGGTCTCTCTTTCACGAAATTTTGACGGTCACAGTATGTGAAGAGAGAAAAAAAATAGTGTTTTTGTTTTTCCATAATCGAAAATGTGATGTTTCGATCTTTTGTTGATCCTGAATCATTTAACTTATTGTTGTTTTCGACGGTCTTTGAGACTCTTCAATCAATTCTTTTTCTTTCAAATACGACCGTTAAAGATGCTTTAAATGTAAGTTAGTCAACTCTTAGAAGACAAAATTATAATTAAATATTGATTTTTCAATATAATAAATAGAGAATTCAAATTTCTTAAGAAGAGTGTAACTTTTTTGTCTAATTACCTTCTTAAAAAACTTTTTTTTTTTGTCTAATTTCATTTTCATGTTGCGAGTATAATTTTCTAAGCAGACATCACGAATTGGTCATGGCTGCGTAAATTCAAAGCACATATCACGAATTGATCATAACAAGCTAGTGGTACTAATGGAATTTGAAAATTTTGACCATTTGAGGAGTTAGAAAATTCTGTCGCGGAAAATGAAGCATATACAACTACAACTAAAAAATAATGAAATATGAATAATTAGGAATTTTTACAATAAAAAAAATATATGGATCAACTTTTACCGGTGATATTAAAACTTTTATTTTGGGGTCAAATATAGAGAATTTTTACGTACTTTCAAGTTTCAAGTGTCAACCTATATTAAAATTAATTTCCTAATCGGTGTTCTAAAATTTCAATACAAATATCTGCGTGAAGGTTTTCCAAATATAATAAACACAAAAAAGAGAAAATAACTTCATGAATATGAAAATTAATTTAGACATGAGTACTTGAACTAAATTAGTGATCACTATCCGTAGTTTTGATGGAGAGAGTATTCAGAAATGAGAACCAACATTTTTTTTTTTATAAAAATAAACGATATTTATTTATTCAAATTGACAAAGTACATTCATACAATACAATTTAAAGTTACTAAAAAAAAGATAAATATGTGTACAAATTCACAACATCCATGTTAATAACATAAAATGACAGAGTATTTATGCCTACAAATATTCAAGCCTCCGGAATACTTATGTTTTCGGATTTGCAATGTTGACAACGCCAAAGTTATTGATTGGATCTACATTTGCTCAAAGTTAATATTACAATATGAATCAACTAAACATCGTACTAAGACGGAAAATAAAAAAAACACTACATAAAGACAGAAAATCAAAACAAACATAATCGTACAAAGACGACGAAATCACAAAAACAAACAAAAAGTTTCATCAGTGGTAAAAGCTCAGCCACTCAATCTTTTGAGTTTTCCATATTAAACACATTGTCAGTGAAAATGATTTATTTTGTGTTTAATAGATTCATGAGAGAGAAGAACAATCACCATTAAACAATGATAAATATTTTTGTATCTAAACATGATATAGAGATAGAGTATTAGTCAAAAAAAAAGAAAAAGAGATAGAGTATTTCCAAGTTGGAACTTTGAAAACAATATGAAAAGGAATTATTTTTTTAATTAGCCACTCTTGTTTTCTTCAATTTATACTTTTGACTACACGTGACTTAAAAATTAACTTCATTTCATTTTGAACATTTTTTTAGGAGGAAGTCATTAAATTATCCTTTGATTTTGTAGGACATTCTTAAATAAATTTATGAGATTATGAGTATTTAAAAAATGGTTTATGACTCTACTAATCTGTCATGTTGATATCTATACCTAATCATTTACTCTCAATTAAATCCATATATTTAACAATTTGGTCACTAAATTTATCTATTTACTATCAAATTAATCTCTAACACATTTTTTTAAAGGTGAGCTTGTTTCATCGATACTAAAATTATAATTTATCTATTTACTATCAAATTAATCTCTAACACATTTTTTTAAAGGTGAGCTTGTTTCACCGATACTAAAATTATTTGCAGGAATAACTTACCTGAAAATGTAAATACGAAATTATGATTTTTCGATATTTTTTTTCTTAAATAAATGTTTGACACATAACTTAACATTCTTAGAAAAATTGGAGGCCTCTCTCTCTCTCTCTCTCTCTCTCTCTCTCTCTCTCTCTCAACCACTGGCGTCATCATCGGTGTCGTCTTTCTCTGATGTACTCCTCATCGGCGTCGTCACTTGTAGGTTGAACTGGTCGTCACCAACGCGAGGAGGTGGTGGGAAGGTGGTGTTGCGAGAAGGTTGTCACCGGTGTCGTGATAATGATCTAAACGGTTTTCTGGTAGCGTGAGGGAGAATAGGATGTCGACGACGACAGCTTGAGAGATAACACATCTGAACAGATTGATGGCGGATGAGGACGATGGTGGTTGAGAATGGAGGGAGTGCTGGTGAAGATGGTGGCGGAGGACGGTGGTGTTGTGGAGGATGGTGGTGGTGTGGGGAGACACAGAGAAAACACAGAGAAAGAGAGTGAAAAGAGGAAGACGAAAGAGAAAGAAGTTTATGCTAAAAAGCCAACAATGCCCTTACATTTTATTGAAAACTACGAAAACGCCCTTGGTGTTGTATTTGTGTCTAAAATTATGTGTCTAGTTATCATTTCTCAAAATTTTATAGGAGTGCACATTCCTACCTCATCACATGGAAATAAGGGAAGTTACTTAATTCCTAGAACATTTATACCCCGGAATAATTTTTTCTCAACCTTGTAACAAACATGTGGTCATTCCCTAATCATGTATTATTGGAAATATTATTCTTAAACTTGAAACAAACAACCTCTGAATGATTAATATATGTAAAATTTGACAAAGTCATATATCTTTCTTTTTAACTGATACATTCAACAGACTTCTTTGAGAACGACCTACAAAGTCGGGCCAATTAAGTAGTGGTTTAATTTACTCAATTTTTCAAAATCGGAAAAAAATTCATTAATTGTAAATTACTCTCTCCATTTCACAATGAATGTTTTGTTAGTAAAATATTATTTGTATTAAAATAAATGTCATTTTTACTTTTTAATGTAGATTGAATTCTTTTTCCTTTCAAACATGCTCTTTAATTGTTGCTAGTACACTACCCCAAATAATTACATCTTTACTTTACATCTAGAATGATCAGATACACACTAACAGTTTTTTTTTTTTTTTTTGAATAAATTAAACTAAATTAGTTCAACCAAAAATCGAATCTTAGACCTCAAGGAGGAGCACACTCCCAAGTCCCAAGCCAATACCACCAGACCAAGATACACACTAACAGTTGATAAGGTTAATTTAGTAAAAATGACATCTCTTTTACTATTTATGGTATTTTTTAATCCGTGCACAACAACCTTCACTTATTTGAAATGGAGGGAGGTAGTTTATTTTTCAGCATCTCAATCTGAATGTGAACACATTAACTGCCTTTAAACAAGCAGATAAAACGTGCTAGTAGTACTAATAATACTCCTGATACATGCACGCATTTATACAAGCAGATAAAACGTACCAGTCCTTCTGAAATATGCGTGTTATACAGTTATGTCCATAAAAGTGATAGCAATGGGTATTTACTCTATTGGAAGAGAAATTCACCATTTTTAGTATCACTTCATTTGTATTATTTAAACAGCAAAGTATAAGATGCACAAGCACAGTGTGATATTCGAAGGAGTATGGATAATTCTTGGATTAGACGTGTAATGGTGTTGGACACGTGTCTTGTGCGACATCAACATGATACTTACATATATAATTACATTAAATTATGTGATTTTTTCAAATAATTAACGGTGTTGGTGTATCCGTGTTTGTATCATGTCTGGTATCCATGTCAGGATCCGTGTTTTATGGGTGATATTGTATTTAAATGTATTTATCTCTATTTTTATTTATATTTTATCATTTATAATGAGGGAAGCTCAAATGTAACATAATGCTTCCTTCTGCAACTAGTAGAACAGTACTCGTAATGCGATCTGTTTGCGCGATGATGAAGGAGCATTCGTGCTTGCAAAAAAAAAAAACTTGTGGATATCTTCTGTGTGTACAATGGAATTATGTGAAGCTCTTGTTCTATATCATGCAACCAATTGGGTTAACGTTATGCAATTTGACAATCTTGATTTTGAGTTTGACTTAAAAATAGTAGTGGACGTCTTCAACAAAGATCAAGTGAATATTACGGATTTTGGATATGTTATTTCAAGTTGTAGATGTATTTTTGCATTCGTTCCCGTGAGCTTAACTCAGTTGGTAAGAACAATGCATAATATATGCAAGATCTGGGGTTCAAACTCTAGACACCACAAAAAAAAAATGTAGTTTTGAATTCAACTTAAAACTCTTATGTTGAGTTTCGTCGAATACAAGCAAATGAAATCGTTCATGCATTATGTGTTAGCAGCTAATTCTACTACTTATTTTGATGCACCAACATATATAACTCTATTTCTTTGTTAATGAAATGTTATAAATATCTTTATAAAAAAACAAACAAAACACACTATTTCAATTCAAAGTTTTGATGTCCAATACTAATATTCCATTGAACACATCGTGTACGGTAGTACTGAGAATAAAGCATAGATTCTGCAAGCTTGCTTTTTCTTGTTTTGCTTTTTAAGCAAGTTGTAGGTGAGAAAGCAGTAATTATTAAATGCTACGCAAGAACATTGAACCATGTCATAAATTCAAATTTTGCACAGTAACAATGTTGTAACAATAACATACATTGAATCTAAACAAGACTTTATTTTGAATTTCAGATATTTCTGCTACACGATGGAGTAATTAAATTGCAAGGAAATGCAGTTCGAAGATTTAGCCAAAACTGAGCTTTCAAAAAAAAAAAATATTTAGCCAAAAGTAAGCTAATCATCACTTGAACTCTTGAAGGGTTTTAATCGTAAAATTTAGCCGAAGCTGGTACAAGATTTTACTTAGATTATTTACATTTACAAAGGTGCAATTTTGTTTACAATTTTTTTTTTAAATGAACAACATGATAAGAACCATTGAAAATTCACACACAAATAGAGAGGAGTCGGGATTCAAATCTCGATCACAATGTCTTATCTAACAATTTCGTTATTTTTATAAGTTGAGTTAGGATTGTGGAAGACTCGAGTGAGATTTGCAACTGTATGCATTTGGATGTCAAGATTGTCAAATTTAAATATTTAGGGTCTATTTCAGAGTTTAGGAGGGGAAGAAAGAGAAAGACTTAGTGCAATGGTAGAGGATAGGAAAATGGATGAAAAAATGGTCTATGAAATTTTAACTCGAGCCGGCCTAAGGGGGTTGCCACTAAAGCGAGGCTTTAGGCCCCCAAGTTTTTTAGGTCTCGCATTCGACCTTATATTTTAGGTTTTGAATATATGTTCGTATGTCAAATTTTATAAATATGTTCACCAAAAGCTCAAGTGGTATTTAAATGAAGAATTACGATTCATGTTGGAAGTTTGATTTCAATGCTAGCTAATACTAAGACAAGTAGCGTGTAATCAAAGTTTGTAAAAATAAAAAATTAATTTATATTTGTATCAATTCAATATTATTTTGTTATTTTAAGATCTAACAATTGATAAATAATGTCAATATTAAATATTATTTTTTTTCTTAAAGAAAAAATAATATTATTTTTAACACACACATTTTTTTTAAAAAGTCATGGACAAAATGAAGTTGGCTCTAGTGAAAGAGGATATAATATCACAATGCGACAAACAAATTTTTGATTTTCAGTTGGCAAAATACTTATATTTAATGTCTGACACGCATCATCTGTAGTTACTTTCAACTGAAGAAATTTTTTTCTTCTTAATTTTGTCTTATTCTCTTTAAACACAACAAAAAACCTCTATTTAAATTTTGTTTTAGGTCTAAAAATAAATTAGATCGGCCCAAAAAAAAAAAAACTAAAAATGTTTTTAGAAAGAAAACCGATCCCAATTTTATCCAAAATTGTGGTTGTTATAGACTCTCAAATACTATCACAATAACATGTACATGCCCATAGTGTTTGTTTAAACTTTTTTTATTTTTTTTATTTAAGACCGTGGGAGAAATCTCTATGGGATGTAGAAGTTGGTGCTTAATTGTTGATTAATATTTGAACTCCTTTTCACTCTTGGTGCTCTTTGAAAGTTGTTGGTGTTATCAATTAAAATGCCTAGTTTAGACAAATCATTTTAATAATGAGATTATTGAGATTCATTTTGGTGTTAAGCTACTTTGATATGTTTATTATGATATAATGTATTATAGTTTATTAAGCTATGAGTTCTCTGTCCTTCCTATTGTTGTGGAGTTTAATTAATTAGGTGTTTTATTAGTTAAAGACATAGTTAAATAAGCATGCAATTGGATTATGCATGATATCATTTTTAAGTAGACATGTCATATGTTTATTAATTTTTTTATTGATTTGCTTGTTGCAACAATCTCATGGGCAGTTGCATAAAGTAGGAGAAGCAAGAGCTAAAACAAAAGACACAAATTTTGAAGGAAAAAGGCCTAATGAAACAGAGTGTCAAATTTTTTGTAGCCACAAGTGGCACTGATAAGAAATCAAGTGTCTCTAGTTGTCGGATTTGATTCTCAAAGAATTTCGGCACTTATTTTAAATTGAGTTAATGGGGGGTGTACCCTATCTGATAAATTAGTTTGACACTTAAATTAATAAATAGATTTGTAGTTACACATAGACAAGGTAAAGTATTTGTGTATATATGAATTCAATCGAATCATTTTACGATGTCACGTCTTTAGGTTAATTGTTAAAATATTTTTAAAAAATGTTTATTTTAAATGATTTGATTGAAGGTATACGGATGAAAAGTTTTACACCATAGACACGTAGAAATTAATATTGTCAGCAATATACATTCATTTCCTACTTTCTTATTGTAAACAAAGTGCTTTTATGCATTGTCGAAACTTCAAGATATTTTTTCATACACCGGTTAAAGATAACTCTTAATCAAATGGTTAAGGGATTTCAAACATCTATCAATGTGTCAAACCAGGCTGATATCAATTTATTTCAGGGATGATATCAATTTTTTATTTTACACAATGTATTTTAAAATAAACTTATTATTAAGTGGGATGATATGACAAAATAAAATGCTTTTATTGAATGCCAATTTAAACTGATTATATTTGCAATACATGTTGTTTAAACACCTTTAAATTTGTTTGATATTTAATTTGATTAATTTTTTTTTTGTCAAGATTTGATTAATTTTCTTTTTATAAAGGTAAAGGAATATTTAGTTAATCATGCATGATGTACTGTATGATAGCTAGATAGATATTGTCTGCCGCATCATGTATTTAAGAATAGGGAGCTTCTACGGTGTAGTCAGGAAATTGACTTTTTTGAAAAAGTTAATTTTAATTTTAATGTTTGATTTATTTTTAAATTGTTGATTAATGATCAATAGTAATTTATCTAGTAATGCTTGCAACATCTTGGACTTACAGCTACTATTTTATCGTTGACATCTTTAACATGCAAACAGATTTGATGATATTATGTGATAG
>Ga0315914_1004463_pt1 | contig 20937 bp, 9 predicted proteins | sample MpolenodulesMG_FD_203920 | JGI IMG/M metagenome (GOLD analysis project Ga0315914, IMG submission 203920) | Medicago polymorpha root nodule microbial communities from Los Angeles, California, United States - elongated nodules | ecosystem: Host-associated > Plants > Roots > Nodule | place: USA... | reverse complement strand
CTTATGATTCTATTTTTTTAATGAAACTTAGCTACACAAAAAGAATTGTGTTTTGATTTTACTGGTGCCTATTTTAAAAATAAAACCGAACCTCCTATTTCATAGGAACAGCCCTCAATAATGGTGTTTGAAACTATCGGGTGGGCAAAACTTGAAATTTAATGGTGTATTATTACGTTGTTTGCTATAATAAAATCGAGGATTGGATCTTTTGCAATTCATGATGTTGTTGCGGTTCATATCCTAAATGAATGGAGTCTCCCTTGTGCTTACTTCTTAATTTGAAACATGGCTACATGAAAAGTTCCATCATTATTCATGGTGTTTTTAGACGGAAAATATTTAAATGACTTTGAGATTTGGTGATTTTGATGGCTTTAGTGTATTTTAGGTGAGAGATAGTGATAGATGAATGATTAAAATAAATTATTTCAATGAAAGAGAATTATTGGTTAAGAGAGCGATAGAAACAAAATCATCAAAGTCACCACCGAACACAAAGTCGCTCAAATGTAACCTGTTGTTCTGCAATGACATATGGCTATTTGACAAAAAAAAAAAGGATAGGGTTGAAAAGGAAAATGCTACGTCAAAATTTTGTTTGATATAAGAAAATGTGATGTTTATTTTAACATTTGATGGGTAATAATTTATAGTAAATTGTACTATATATCAAATTCTCCAAATAAATTATAACCAAAAGCATGGGAAAAAAAGTACACACGATAATGACCACAAAAACCACGAACCTATGCAACTTGAATACAATTTAGTCAATACAGACGTCAATCTTTTAAGTTGGCTTTAATTTATATTTATTTACTTGAGAGTAGTTCTATTCTACTGTTATATTCAACTGTAAAACTGATTTATCAAGCTGCATTCTAAGCAAGTGTTTGGTTTGGCTTTATAGTTAACTTTTATATATAATACCATATTTATTTGCTTTATGTAGATTTTGAAAAGTTTTATATTTGTGTATCTGTGTGTTTTAGATCTTTATTCCTTAACTAGTGTATGTGTAAAGAAGAACGAAAACATAGAAAAGAAAATACATAAAACGAAAAACGAAAAAAATCATCTAACCAAAAACATGTAGAAAATAGGGACGATGGGTCACGAACACTCCAAACTGTCTTCGTCGCAATCAGGAGTATGAGGAGAAGGGAAAAAAGGATCGCATCGTGCTCGCTTCATAAACCGTCTTCACTTTCATCGCCACCGTAAAACTCCTCTCCGCCGACACCTTCACCGGAATCGCTTTTTCTTCGCCCTCTCTCTCTTTCACCGTAAAACTCCTCTCTCTCATTAACTAGTTTTTAATTAAGCAAATGAAGAGGCAACCAACAAAATCTGATGAGGTGGCAACAACCAAAATCCATAAATTATGAGATTACAAAAATGCCCTAAGGAGGGCAAAATAGGAATATCACCTTGTGTGAATATTAATAAATAGTTAGTAGATAGTTGCAACAAACTAACAATACATTTATAAAATACGTATTATTTTTATATTCTTACATCTACAACTAATAATTAAAAATAGGATAATACTTGGGTGATATTGTGGTTGATGATATTGGCCAACCACGATGTCATAAGTGTAAAAAGAAACAAAAAAATACTGCGAAAGAGAAAGAATAAAGATACTTGTGATATTGTGTTGGACAATGTCACAATGTCACCAACCACATGTGATCCAAGTGCTATCGTATAATGAAAAGTTTTCTATTTAGTTATTTTTGAAAAATTCTTATCATAGAGATTGCAAATATAGAAAGTGAGCGTTGTAATTAATAATTGAAATATTTATAGACTATTTTTTTTAAAGGAAAAAGATGAAATTTTGATTTGATAAGATTTGCAATATTTATTGGGGAATGGTAACTAATACCATCGGGTATTAGTTTTTTAAGGTGTGTCTGGAACACTGGTTAAGAAGACCCATATTTATTTAAGTGACAGGTTACGACCCCTCCTCGGCCCCACCATGAAGGCGCGTTTTAAGTTTTAAAGTAACGAAACGGCTTTCATACAATGTCGTTTTGAAAAGCTGTTTACTTCACGCTCTTACACTAGAGTAGTAGCAGAGAGTGTGAGTGGCTGCATAGCATGATGATTCAAAAAAAAAAAAAAACAGAAATAGAATGCGTTGTGATTCAACAACACTCTCTCCACCAACATTAAATTCTCTCAACTAAACTTCCTCTCTTCCTCACACTCACTCTTCCCCCCTTTCTCTTCTCAACAACATCTTTCTCTCTCATAAACACTACTTTCTCTCTCTAACTTTCTACATATCTATATAGATTTGTTTTCATAGATCTTCTACCGCATTTCATGGATCCACTAACCGACACTCCTCCATTTCCGTTTCCACTTTCTCTCTCCTAGGGTTTATATTCTTCAGCTATGAATTTCAATTGCTGCGGTCACGTTTCTGAACTCCAAGCTGCTTTTGTCTGATCATGCTTTTCGCCGGAATTTGTGTCGGCGACAGAGAATGCCGCCGTCGGTCCTCTTCCTCTTTGCTCTCCTTAACTTCTTCTTCTTCTCTTCCCAAGGTACGTACGGATATATATATATTCAATTTATGTAGTTTCTGTTTCCTAATCTAATTATTCCATTAAATTCATGCTTCTAAACTCAGCATTCACTAATTTTGAAACATATTTTACTTACCTAATCAAGATTATTAATAATAATAATCTTTTTCGATAAACAACTTAATTTGTAGCGTATTCGCTTATCATATACAAGCGCTTATTATGTAACAAAATATTAAATCAAGTCAATAAGCTTAAGCTATAAGTTGTTTTCATAGTTTATCAAAGAGTGCTAATTGAAATAAGTTGAAAACATCTTATGGACATGTCATAAGTTGTTTATGTGAATTCTCCTAAATACTCTGTCAAGTGCTTATGTCAATAGATAAGCTCAAATAACTCAATCCAAATAAGCACTAAATTGGTTAGTATAAACTCAGTCTCTGCTGTAATTTTGTAAATTTCAACAAAAACGTTATTGTAGGAATAATTTCTTTTATTGTGGGAATAATTTGGATATTGGTAGTGCTGGTTTAAGACGGCGGTGGAAAACCCTTCTACTCAATTATCGGCTTTGATGAATCCAGTATAATATTTATTTTCTATTGGGCTCCTGTCCATATTGGATCATAGTCTCTTTCATTTTGTGGTAATACTAATAATAAGAAAAGCAACTAGAACCAGCAAAATCCACATCAAAACATGGGCACATTCCTAAGCAAATCGTCTGCCAGATTGTTGATGATTTCACTATATTGAGCACCTCATTTGTATTTAGCAAGAAAATCCACTAACTGACTGCGTTCATCAAAGACCTGTTCCAAACTTAAGATAGATTGTGGTTTGATATTTTACTTCAAAAAGATTCCTTTGCGATCTTCTATAGAACGTAATGTACATATACTGTGCCATTATGTATGACATTTAGGCTCTTTGTGTGCAGTGGAGTCATTTTATCTGAGTATGTCATTTGCTTCATTGGAACAAACTAAATCGTGGTTTGTTAAGCCTTCTTCTGCACCAACTTCTGCACCAACTTCTGCACCTGTGCCATCTCCATCCTATCAAGGTATTGTTTATACATTTCAATAGCTCGTTGTTAAATTAATATATTAGTTTTGACTCTAATGACTAATCTTATCTTACAGGTCCTACTGTGACTCCAAGACACAAACATCACCACCGTCATCGACGCCATCATAGCACGAGACCTCCTTATGTAGGGGCTCCACCCCCTTCCACGGACCCAGGTAATTTTTGGAATTTAGACACCCATCATTCCATTGTACTCTTTCTAGGGGTAATTATAATATCTCAACAGTTTTTGGTCTTTCTATTTTCTAGTTTCATTCTTATTAAAAATTATGTTTCTCTAAATCACTCTTTGGCTAATAAGTAAGATTGTCAATGGAGTCATGATCGTGACTGCTTTGTAACCTAGTATCCTGAATTTGACAATTCTGCTTCTTTCTTAGTCTTTTAGTGTGTACTGACTACTGATGTTAACCATGGTAAGATGATATAAATAGAAATAATGTCAAACAATTATTTGGAAGATAAATCTTAATGCAATCAGTTTTCTTCCGTAGACCACCAAGCTTTCTGAGGCGTCCAATAATGGTTTTTTTGCTTCTAATTCATGGTATGAATTATTTTAAACTATATCTGTATGTTGCACAGCCCATGCTATCTGAAAATTATTTCATGCCTTTCAAAGTTACGAGGTTAGTTGGTTTAACCGATAGAATAGAGCTAAAATTTGCTTACATGCACAAATCAAATTAGTGATTTCTTTGAATGAAACCTTTTAACTTATTGATTGAATTTGTGAACCTAACGTTTGTTTTTTGGCCCTCCTTGTCAACATCTCATACCATGTACTCAATCATAATGAAATCCATGCAGCTTGCGATCAAATATGTACGGATCCTCTCACATCAACTCCCTTTGGTTCACCCTGTGGTTGTGTATTTCCTATGAAAGTCAGACTTACACTGGATGTAGCTCCTTTTGCTGTTTTTCCAGTATTGAACGAGTTAGAGTATGAAGTTGCGCTAGGCACATATTTAGAACAGAGTCAGGTGAAGATAATGGGTGCAACTGCTGACAGTCAAAATCAGGGAAGAACTAGTGTCGATATTAATTTGGTTCCATTAGGAGAGAAGTTTGACAACACAACTGCCGCCCTGACATACGAGAGGTTTTGGCACAAAAAAGTTCCTCTAAATAGGAGCCTTTTTGGTGACTATGCTGTCATGTACATTACATATCCAGGTAGTTGTTTTTCTCTTAATAACATCTTACTTTACCAATGCCATGTTTACTGCTTGAGACTGAAGCTGTTAGTATCAGGACTTCCATCGTCACTGCCATCTGGAACACCAATTGGGAGCGGTCCCAGTCAAAATGATGATGGTATACTGCCAGTTAGCGCTAATTTTGATAGCAAGAGCCAGAAAACAAATCTTAGAACCATAATCATTATTGCTTTGTCTTCTTTTGTGCTTTTGCTGGTTTTGATTGGAGCATTTTCTGTTACTTTGAAATGGAGGAAGACTAGGAGACCATCAAGTGCTGTTGGCCCAGCATTTACATCTTCTCTGAACAAGAGATCTGGTATAATTTTGAACTTCTTTTTGACAATTTTAAAATAAGTATTTTTTATGTTTAAATTTTAAAATAAGCATTTGTGATGTTTAAAATTTAAATTGGCGTTAATTTTTGTCAGTGTTAGATATAAAAACCATTCATGTAAGTGTAACTTCATCTACTCAAGCTTTTGGGATAGTTTGTTCATAACATGATATTAGAGCCTCTATGGCCAAGCGGTCTATTCGATCTTTGTTGTCCCTATTCTTCTTTTCTTCTATGTAAAATTTAAATCTCAGAACAAGGTTGGGCTAACATGTCACTGCCCATGCTTCATGCCCAAAGAGAGCTTTTGTATGAGGGTGTCTGTTAGATATAAAAACCATTCACATTTTTTTCACCCAATAACTTGAGCTTTCCGGATAATTGGTTTATGACAGTCTGATTGTTAATTATTATTGTCCGTTAACCCTGGCCAATTGCTCAACATTATTCCTCAGTTTGATTGTGTCTCTGAGTGTAGTTTCTTTCTTTCTTTTAGTTTACTATGCTGTCCTTGTAATCTGCAGACAATTATATTGGTCTAATTAAGCTCTGTTTTGTGGGAAAGTGATATTTGTACATTATGAATTTGGATTTTGTTGATCTGTTTGACTTTGAAGTTTTACATACGGTTACTACTTGTTGAAGTTGCTTTTGTGCCACACTTCAATTAGTTTTCAGTTATTTTCATGTGTGTGACCTTAGTGATTTTTTTTTTATCATTGTTTGACAAATCGACCACGGTAAATCAGAACTTTTCTGTCAAGTACATGTTATTATTGTCACGTGTAGGATCAATATTACTGAGATGTCCTCCGCAGGTGGTGGTTATTGATTTATACCTGCAGCCCAAATAAATATGATGGCGATGTTTAAATTTACGATTTTTTTTACTATCCCTCTCTCTGGCATTAATTTATCTTGACTTTTATTAGTGATTTTCATGTTTCTTGGTTATTATCTATTATATATTATAAACTCAGTTATATAATAGTTGGAAGTAAATCTAAATGGATCAATGCTTGTAATGCAGGTTTGGGGTCTATGCTGTCAAGCAGTATTACAAGCTCAACATCAATGTCCCTCATGTCCACAATGCCCACTTCCATTCTATCTGTTAAAACATTTTCACTTTCTGAGATTGAGAAAGCAACAGATAAGTTTAATACAAAGAGAGTATTAGGGGAAGGAGGATTTGGACGTGTTTATAGTGGGACATTGGAAGATGGGGCTGTAGTTGCGGTGAAGCTCCTTACAAGGGATAATAATCAGAATGGAGACCGTGAATTTATTGCAGAAGTTGAGATGTTAAGTCGTTTGCATCATCGCAATCTAGTGAAACTTATCGGTATATGCATTGAAGGGCGCAGGCGTTGTCTGGTATATGAGCTTGTTCCTAATGGCAGTGTTGAGTCCCATCTGCATGGTAATATATTATACCAGCTCAGAAGCCGACGTCACTTTATATCTCTTTGCTATCTGCAAAATTAAATTATTTAAATTACTTCATATCTCTTTGCTATCTGCAAAATTAAATTATTTAAATTCTCATTAATGATCCTACAGGTGATGACAAGAATAGGGGACCTCTAGATTGGGAAGCACGTATGAAAATTGCCCTTGGAGCTGCGAGAGGATTGGCGTATCTTCACGAGGATTCCAATCCCCGTGTAATTCATCGAGACTTCAAAGCTAGCAATGTGTTATTAGAAGACAACTTTACCCCTAAAGTTTCTGATTTCGGCTTAGCAAGAGAAGCAACTGAAGGGAGTAATCATATTTCTACACGGGTGATGGGGACTTTTGGGTAAGCGTGAAATAGAATTTGTCTGCAGCATTTTGTTTTGGGGTGTGTGTGTGTGTATTGATGCCAAATTATAAAGTTGTTCAATAATTTCCAATATATACTATTTTAAAGTTTTGGACTATATTTTATTCAGATTGTCTCTTCTCTCATGTGAACAATTTAGCTTTAAGAATGTATTCTGCTCCATGATTGCAAGGTGTAATTTGTGTGTGCAATGGATTGACGGTGGTTGAATTCAACTTTTAATGCAATGCAAATTCCTGGCCTTAACTTGATGTTGTTCTATCTATTCATTTTTGCAGGTACGTTGCCCCAGAATATGCAATGACGGGCCATTTACTGGTTAAAAGTGATGTTTATAGTTACGGTGTTGTGCTTCTTGAACTTCTCACAGGCAGAAAACCAGTGGATATGTCTCAACCTCAGGGACAGGAGAATCTTGTAACCTGGGCACGGCCACTGTTGACTAGTAGAGAAGGTTTAGAGCAGCTAGTGGATCCATCTTTGGCTGGAGGTTACAACTTTGATGACATGGCAAAGGTAGCAGCTATTGCGTCAATGTGTGTTCACTCCGAGGTCACACAGAGACCTTTTATGGGAGAAGTTGTGCAGGCTCTTAAATTGATATACAATGACACAGATGAGACTGGTGGAGATTATTGTAGTCAGAAGGACTCATCTGCTCAGGAGTCTGATTTTAGAGGTGAGCTTGCTCCTTCTGATAGCAGTTGGTGGAATGGTGGAGGGTTAACTCCTCGATTAACTTATGGTCAAGCATCTTCCTTCATCACAATGGAGTACAGTTCTGGTCCACTTGAAGATATGGAAAACAGACCGTTTTCAACTTCAAGCTTTAATGGAGATGAGCTATCTTTACCAATTAGGCATGGGAATAGGTCAGGTCCCTTAAGAACGGTCCGAAACAAGTTATCCTTATATAGATTTTCAGGAAGTCGGAGTGAGCATGGGGAAGTTTCTTCTAAGCGAAATTGGATTTGATGTTACTGGGTGGTTTGGTGTATTTTTAGTGATTTTTAAATGTACAGTTCCTAAAGGGATCCGAACAATTGATTTGAGTGACTGGTTTAGCTTAGGCGTCTGAAATTTCTGCAGTTTTCATGTTAAAAGGTTGGAGAGATACAAAACATTGACTAATTTTGAAATATTGATTCATTATTATACAAGGAGGAAATGTAACTCGAACAATGTTGTAAATGCCTTGAATTGTATCTCGTGGCTCCATTCGATTTCAGTGTCTATTAAAGAGGACTTCTACAACAAAACTCCTCCACTTTCTTTCTTTGACGAGACTAGATGCAGTCTTTGATCACTTCATTTGTTATGCCTTTTTAAAAAAATGATTTTTAGTGTTTCATATTTTTGTTATAACTATTTTAAAAAAGAATTGTTATAATCAAACTAATATTAACTTTATGTGTATTTTTATACGGTTGTCATAAAATTTGTCAAATTTTAGTTTTTTTTATTTTTTTATTTTTATGGTAGCCGGGGTTCAACCCCAGACCTTGCATATATTATGCATTGCCTTTACCAATTGAGTTAAGCTCACGATGACACATTTTAGTTGTTTAAATACAACTCCTATATTCTCAACAAAAAAAAAACTAATAAGTTTTCTCAAATAAAATTGAATGATTATCTTATAGTCGAAAAAAATTCAAGTTACATATGAAAACAATTTATTTATAAAGAGTGACATTTTTGATTTACATGTTGATTTTATAAGAATATTTTTTTTATGACACAATTTATAAGAATAAGTTAGGCTTAGGCATAATATATATTTAAGATGGTAAGGGGAGGAGTTTATATATGAAAATACAATTTATAAAGCTTAAGATGGTAAGGATCGCATCTGACATAGCAGAGGCTAATGAGTCATGGTTTGATCAGCCAAAATATATAAAGGGTATTACTTTCTACAATAACTAACTCATTTTATTCAATTGCAAACAAAACACAAGTTAGTTAGTTAGTTTGATAATAATAATCCAAGCTCAGTTTCTACCTAACTAACTTTTCCTTCCAATTCTTAGAGTACCTTACCTGCCATATATATTTGCATATTCATTCAACACATACTTGCTTTCTTTCTTCACTCCCACGGAAACAATATTTCGTTCTCAACAAGGCAAGTGCAACTGCATCATCACCTTGTAATCTTCTAATTACACATATTTTTATCATCATATTCTTATTTACATTATTCTCCTTTGTGTTACAGTACAACTAGCAATATTTCCCTCTTTTACTCTGAGAATTCTTTTGAGAAGAAGAAGGAAGACAAAAACGAAATTCCCACTCTCATTATTGATCAAGGTATGATCTTGAGCTGAAAAGTGCATACTTGTTTGTTATATGTATAGTGTCTTTCTTGTCCAGAGTATGAAATAAAGTGTGTTACCATTTTCTTTTTCAATCTTGATTTTGCGTAAGACAGAAATGTGGTAATCAAGGAGATAATGAAAGGTCAATCTTGATTTTATAGAGTAACTATAACTATTCTTCTCATCAATGTTTTCTCTATAAAATCTGCAGTCTTTTGCTCAATTAATCTACTTTATCAAATCAATCAAGCATGGACATCTTAAGTGCTATTTGCAAATCATTGAGACGTATACTTTCACTCGTACTGCCATGTCAACAGCCGGAAACACCACCACCGGTACTTGAAGAATCTTCGTGGCAGAGTAGTCTTCGTAAACATCTTAGCATGCCCAAGAAACAGAAGTGGACAGAGACAGTAAACCCACCATTCCCATGGGCCACTTTCAAACGTGCCAAAGTTTATACCATTCACCAATTGCTATCTGAGGGCTTCAACACAATCGGTGGAACGGTTCAATGCAAACAATGTGGTTTCCAACGTGTTCTCCAATTTGATTTGAAGGAAAAGTTTAATGAAGTTGTTGAGTTCATTGAAAAGAACAAGTACAACATGCATGATCGTGCACCTAAGGCTTGGATGAATCCTGTGCTTCCCAAATGCGACAAGTGTGGACAAGAAAATGCTATGAATCCAATAATCACAAAGAAGAGAACAATCAATTGGTTGTTCTTGTTGTTGGGTCAGATGATTGGGTGTTGCAAGCTTCAACATTTGAAGTATTTCTGCAAGCATACCAATAATCTTAGGACCGGTGCCAAAGATCGTTTAATTTATCAGACTTATGTCGACTTGTGCAAGCAACTCCAACCAGATTTGGTTGTCTGATTCTTTCTATTCTAAGAACAGTTACATCTAGCTGTTGTTACATTTTGAACTTTATAGGTTTGATTTGCAGAACATGCGTTTCAGTGTGATCAATATTTTGCTAGCTTAGGCATATTTTGTACTTGAGATTTGGGTTTCTTTATTCAATAAATAAGTTTATTTCTTCTTATAAATTAAGGGTAACAAACAGAATTTCAATTTTGGTTTTTTAGAATATTTATTTCCATTTTTAATAAATTATAGATACATCATCCATACTGAAATTTGTCAGCTATTTGAGTTAATTATGACTGAAACAAAATAAGTACTAACATTGTTATTTTGCAAAGGCTATTAGTTCATAGGGTGGTTTAATATTACAAGAAAATAGTAGAGGAAAATTCATTATGTATCAGGTTAGTTCTTCTATTTTACTACCTTGTTTTTTCAAATACAAAGTCACCAACGACAATAACCAACTCACTTTAATCACTTACAAACAAAACATAAGTTAGTTAATTAGTTTGAAAATAATCCAAAGTCAATTTCCACCTAACTAACCTTCTTTTTTCTTTTCCTTCTTAGAGTACCTGACACATATATAAACCTGTATACGTATTGTCAAAAAAATAAAATATAAATCTGTGCTAGAAATGCATACCAAAAGCCAAGACATAGTTATTAGGACTAAATATTGCGACAAGAGAATATATCCACTTGAGTTGTAATTTTTTTTTTTGAGTTGCAATATTTAAATAGCAAATAAATATTGAATTCTAACAAGTGTAATTTTTTTTATTTTTTTTAAATTTTTGCATGAGAAGTGATATTTATACAACCATATTGATAATTTTTTTGACAACTTGTCTTTTTCTCTCATACTCACATTATATCTTTAATTTTCTTTCTATTGTTTTGATTTTTTGTGCCAATACATAATTTTCTTTGTAAATTTATGGTTGTCCCATAGATTGTCACACAAATGGTTCTCAAATAACACACATCTTTTTATATATTTTGGTTGCACAAAATCTGTTTTAATATATTTCCAACCGTTAATATCATATTAACAGAAATATGAAGATTTCTTTTTTTTTTTTTTTAAGATAGGATAATCAATAAAACATTATCTTTGGGATCAAACTGGCATTACGAACTATAATTCTACAACACTCTACTAGTAATCTAGGTCAAAAAATGTTTAAAAATAGAAGTTATAAAATATAGTTAAAGCGAGAAAAATTTGAACCTTAATATAAGGTTTGAAAAATTTGAGAACCTAAAACCCTTGTTTTAATGTCAGAGCCAGTTCCCTTAGACCGGCCATATTATCATGTGGTTCGTTTTGATTGACGATTCTTATGACTCCTTTAGTTAGCCCAAACTTCAACATCATGTTTTTTTGGTTGTTGTGAGATTCAACATAATGTTACTCCTCCCGCTAAAACTAGTGCTATATTTGCCCCATGAAGTTGTAGAAGCATAAAAAACCACGATGCCTCAATTGAAAGTCAGAAAGGAAGTGATCCATCTTCATTTTCTCCCTTGACACATACTTGCTTTCTTTCCTCAGTTTAACTAAGGGGTGTATTGGATCATGATTCTAAGGGATTTTAAAAGACTTTTTTATCATGAAAAAGTTTTGTGGTATTCAATCAAGACTCTTTTCAATTTAAAAAAAGTCTTGTGTTATTCAATCAAGATTCTTTGTCATTTAAAAAAAGTCTTGTGGGATTCAATCAAGACTCTTAATCACTTAAAAAAAGTCTAGTGGTATTCAAAATCATTCAAATTTAGAAGGATTGTTTGATAAATTAGATTTTGATGGATTTTGTGGGATTGTCTAGTGAAATTTTAGCATGAAAAAGTCTTTCATGAAAACATGAGATTTCTTGGGATTGTTTTTTCTTTTAAGATTTTACTATCTCTCCCTCTCTCTCCTCCCTTCTCTCTTTTCTTCCTCTCTTTCTCTCTCCCTCTCTCTCTCTCTCTCTTCCTCTCTCTCTCCCTCTCCCGTAAAAAATAAAGTAAATAAAAGTCTTTATTGAGATTTTGTGAAAGAGAGTGTGTTATGATATTTTTTCAATTATTTCTTAAAATTCATAGAATCTGTTGAAATCTCTTGAAATCCATAAAATCATTTCAAATCCTTTAAAATCTTATAAATTAAAAATCCATTGAAATCCTTAATAGTCCTTTAAAATCTTCAAAGTCATCAAAATCTGTAAAGTCTTTTAAAAACCTCAAGATTTTTTCAAACAAAAATTGTCCTTTAAAATCTTAATCCAATACACCCTCTTAAAAAAGGTGTTCTCAATAAGGCAAGTGCAACTGCATCACTGTCTTTTTTTTAATGACAAAGATAACATTCACTATGAATCTTGGTGATTGCGTTCGTTGTGTATAACATTTAGCACTCATGATTGTCCCTTTTCTTAACATGGCGGTATGTAGATAATAATTTTTTAAAATAAGCCTCAAACTTTTTTTCTCTCGAAATATTTACCAATCTTTTACACATTCAGCAAAAGGTTTACTAGTGAGGCAGGGGTGGACATGATATATATTTTCGATGCCTTGAAATACCATGATCAATGTTTTCTTTGAAAGAATATAATCAATGTTCTTTGCTTATAAAAAAAAAGTTCTTTATAAAAATTATTTTCCTATAAATCAAAACAAGACCATTTTATCCATCTTGTTACATAAAAGATTACAAATTAGATTTTAAAAATTTAAATTTAAGAAAATGTCTCTCACTAGACCCAATGGTAACATGATTAATTAATATTGTCCCACAAACATACCTCGATTGATAGGGACATTGTACTATATAATATATATGCAAATATTGGAGATCGAACCTCGGACTCCCCACAAAAATAAATAAATTAAATACTATAAAAATTCAAAATAATTATCTACACATCTCGAGTGATTTGAAAGTGTGAGAGTAATGCATATTGAGATGGGTAGGAGGGTGAACCACAATGTAATTTTCCTTAAAGTCAAAGATATTTTAGTAACTTTCTCTATAACAAAATTTAATTTTTTTTGGTTGGGTTGAAGATAGCCCACCTGAGCCCTAGAGGGGTTCCCTACTTATTCACCTTAATGGTGAAATTCTAACCACTAAAATCCTTGACAAAAAAAAACATGATTAATTAATATTAATCTATAAATCATGCATGCATTAGGAAAATAATTAAATGTCTTCAAACATGAATACTTTTACTTTCAATTATTTCATACGATTGATATTAATATTTGTTTTTTTGGTTAGAAAACTTTTCATTTTTTGTTTTTTTTACAAGATTTTCATTTTTTGTTATTAAGTGTTCTTATTATTTTTAAACGTCTATATTTTTTTTATAATTTTTTTTGTTTATTATACTCCTTATGTTTTAAAAATTGAAAGGAGACTCCAGTAATATGAAATTCAATCACAAGGTAAGTAAAACATAGTATCAAATATTATTTTAATTAGAGATCAATCTTCGACCTGCTTGATTAAAATTTAACTTTAAACTTTAATTATTAGGTAACTCTTATAGGATTGATTATATCTTATTCTGATGTATTAAATATGAGTATTAGAATCAAGCCTATCAATCACTAAGAAACACCAAAAACCAAGTACATTCATATCAATCACCAAGAATACCACCTATCAACTACATGCATGACTCTTGAATCCATTATCCGTAATTTCTCATATACTAAATATGACTCTTGGATTCATACATATCATGTGATAATGAATATTATATATTTGTATTTTTTAAGAAGAATATTATGTATGTTAGAAATATATAATGATGGTAAATCACTTATGTATCAAATCAATTATTTTTAAAAATAATGGAATAAAATTTTGTAACATTCCATTTTTCAGGTAAATTATAAATTCTTGTAGTTACAACTTTAAACATAGACATGAATTATCTATTTGATATTTTGTGTATTTTTTTTTCTTTATTTCTTTCATCTTTTTTCACATATGCGTAAAATTAAAAGACAATTGTGCAAACCGATGGCTTGAGCTTTAATTTTTTTTTACAAATCATGCTTAGATCTTATAAATTCTAACTCGGTCCATCATCTTAAAGCTCAAGCTTGGGTTGTATCATGTCATAAACATATTTTTTAACCATGATACTGAACATTTGAAAGTTTGATATGACATATTGACATGTTTTTTTGTTTTTGAATAAGACATATTAGCACGTTTAAAAATATATTATATATATATGAACATATTTAAATATAATAATCTTAACTATCTTTGAATAACTAATGAATTGATAGAGTGGTGAGATTAAGCTTCCTCTTGATATTTGACATGACATTTTAGAGAATATATGCTATATATAAAGAAAATAACATGTTTTGGCTCTTTTTGGCTGATTTTTTTTTTCTTTCAAAACTATCATCAACTTTCAATATAAATAACACATATAATAAATAGATAAGAGTAAATTCAAATATTAATATAAAAGTGTATCAAACACGATATGAGTATATATATATATATATATATATATATATATATATATATATATATGTAAAATTTTTTTTCCTTTATCATTTAAAAAGTGTAACAAACTATATATGAGTATATTTATACTTACTTTTTCATTATCTCAATTAAAACCTTAAACAACTTTTTCTATAACAAAGATTGTTGTTGGTGTCATTAAAACAAAATAAGAATTTAGATTATATTTGTTTGTTATAGCTCACTTCCTAGCTGTTGAAAGAATCATGAGAGTTATATAAATGACACACGCATTATGGTATCATATTTCATACTGGCAGAACAAATGAGCAACTCAACATGATAAGTTACTCAGATGTTGATTGGCGTAGAGATAAAATCGACAGAAGGAGCACATTAGGGTTTGTGTTTAAGTTACACTCTATTTCATGGTCATCTAAGAAACAATCCATTGTTGCACTTTCAAGTTGTGTGAAGTTGTTGAGTATGTAGCAAGATTTTCGGCAGCATGTCAAGCTAATTGGTTGCAAAATGTGATGGAAGACCTCATAGTTGAGCCAAAGCAACTTGTCAAATTGCTTTGCCGATTGAGTTTGCAATTAACCTTACTAAGAATCCATAGCTCATGGGAAGAGCAAGCACATTGAAACAAGGTTTTATTAACTAACTGATCAGTTCAATAAAAGCCACATAACTGTTGAACACTGTTTAACAAAATAACTGATGTTTTCACTAAACCAGTCAAAAAAATCTGTTGAACTTTTGGACATGCTCCACTTAGTTAGAAACAATTTTTAACTCCACTTAGTTAGAAACAATTTTTAACTGCTTCTTTGTTGTTGCCGAATAACCGAATATTGGTTGTATATATATACATATATGAATAAAATAATAAGTGTGTCTTTTCACATTTTCTTCGAAAAAAAGTTAGATATTTTTTGTCTTTCTGTCATATTCCTTTTGTTACAATTCTTCTTGTTTTCTCAAAACCAAATCAATTTGTTCACTAACGTAAACTAATTTAAATTATATAATCTAAACCAATAAAATATGGATTTTTAGAGGTGTGCGATAGGTGGGTAGATCGGGAAAGAATTTCACTATCTCAAAAGTATATTTCATTTTTCTTACGTTAAATGAATTTCGTAAGGATTCTTTATTTTACTTTTAACAAAAATTGCGTTAGGAATTTGATAACTCAGTTTCCTCGTGCAGAAAATCTGGAAGATTAATAGGTGTGAGCAATTCAGTTTTGGTCACAAGAGAATAGTCCACGAAACATTAGCAAGGCACGTGTAAGGTACGAGAAGAAGATATAATTTTTTGTGTGGGTTAAAACATGTAGTATATCGGTTTCACGAACATTTTTCTTTGTTTGTTTATGATAATAATGCATCAACATTTTTCTTTGCTCCTCATGTAATGGTTGGTGCAGGACTACTTGGCCTCATGTTCTAATTTTATCATGTTTTATATTATGTGACAAAAGGTAATGACAATGATTTTTCCAAGTACTTTTCATTTGGACCGTCAACTCTTAACCAAGCAAAACAGCTCACTAAGTATTTGATGTTTTGCTTTAACAAATTGAGCCATACAAACTCATCCAAACACCTTGTCCACCACTCAATTGATACCCAAAAATAAACCTTTTATTTCGTTTTAGAAGGAAGATTCATTTTAGTCGTTTGCAATTTTCCTACAAGGCAATTTAGTCTTTAACAAAATTTAAACTCGGGTAATCCCTGACATTTTTATATTAGGGATAAATTAATCTTTATGTTATACGGAGTTAGAAACTATTCTATTCCCCTGTAAAAAAGATTTGGAGATTCCTTTAAGTTTTATTTTTGTCAACGACTAAATTGGCTGTTGCGAAAATTGTGAAGGACCAAAATAGTTCTTCACTCTTCATTTTATTTTATTTTTAAAATAAAAAATAAATCCTTTTTTTCCAGAATAGTCCAATAAGAATATCAGGGGTTATCTACAGTTTCCCCCTATATATAATAAGATATCACCCTAGTTTTATTTATAAAAACCAAATTGTTCGGAGTTGTTTTCTACTGCTACAAAATTCTTTTCTGTCATCTGATAACTCTCCACAATCTAAAAAGGTATTGCCTTTTTCTTTTTTAATTAAATGGTATTGCTTCTTTCTTCTCCTTTGTGTTGTAGTTATGCCAAATTCCAATTAGTCTTTTCTTTCAAAAAGCAATATGTTTTTCTAAGTTCTAGTTTTTCCTTGAAAAAATTATTTCTAACTTTCTTTTTTCCATTCTTCTTCAGTGTTTTTATACTTGTATTCCAAAAGCAAAGAATCAAGGGACAACCTTATAAAAGTTATTCTCAAACTCAATCATCATTAACCAATCAGAAAACATGTTGCTAAGAAGCTCTTCAACACCAGTTCTTGGTTCTCTCATATCTTCCTTCACAGATAATACTCCTACTCATATTCAAAGTCTTCACCTTGAAACTTGTCATGCACTCAAGCATCTACCACCACCAACCACTTCAATCCAACATCATCATCATAACAATCACAGACTCTCATGCAGTTCTTCTCCAATTTCACCCTCCATTTCTGACCTTGAAAGACAAAACAAAGGCTTAATAAGAAGAGTTCAATCTGAAGGAAACTTGGAAGACTTAGCCTATGCTACTTTCAACAACAATGAAGAGAGATTCAATTATATGGAATCTTCTTCTAAGAGGTATTCAGCAGCTAGACAAAGAGGCTTGGCACTTGAAACCATTCCATCTTTCTCTCTTTCAAAGCGAACTGGCTTGCGTGAAGAAGAGGAAGATGTGGAAGAAAGTGATATTGAAGATGAAGAAGGCTATGATGAGTTCAGTGTGATGAATAGAATGATGCTGAGTGAAGAAGTAGATAGAGTTTGCAGGGTGAGTTTTGATGAGGAGGGAGAGTTTGGTGATAAAGAGATGTATCTTGCAAAGGGCCTTGGTGTTGATTTCTGTGGTGGTGATGGCATAGGTGGTGGCTGCAGAGGAGGAGGCAGTGGAGGTGGTGATTATAATTCTATGGATTCTGAAAGGAATGATGGAGATAATAATCATGGGGTGGAACAATATTACAAGAAAATGGTTCAGCAAAATCCAGGAAATCCATTGTTTCTGAGGAATTATGCTCAATTTTTATATCAGGTAACTTATATTTCCTTCTTTTAAAATAAACAACTCAATTAAGTACTTATAACACAAACACTTATAAGTAAGTGTTTACATATAAGTTATTTTTATATATACAAAAATAAAATCAAACTGTTTTGATAAAAGTTATCCTTGAGAGCTAACATAAATAAGCTGAAAACAACTTATAGACCATATTTTTTTTCGCAGCTTTTTTTTCATAATAATAAACAAAACAGACCATATTTTTTTCAACACACAAACTTGATTTGTTAGTGGATATACTATAGTACTATTGGTGATGAATACAAAATTGATGTTGTTTTGATTTGACAGTGCAAACAAGACCTTGAAGGAGCAGAGGAGTATTACTCCAGAGCCATACTAGCAGACCCAAATGACGGCGAAGTTTTATCACAGTATGGGAAATTAGTTTGGGAGCTACATCACGACGAAGAAAGAGCCTCTAGTTATTTTGAACGAGCAGTACAGGCCTCTCCTGAAGACAGGTATAATATCATCTGCTTCATTCATAACATTCAATTCAGATCATTGTTGTACTTTACATGTTGGGAAATGTATTCTAACAATAGCTAATGTATTTGATATCAGTCATGTACAAGCAGCATATGCAAGTTTCCTTTGGGACACAGAGGAAGAAAATGATGCAGGTTGCAATGATTCACAATGTCTACCTCAACATTTTCAGTTGGGAGCTATGGCTACTACAGGTGCTTAGAAGAGATATGATGCAATGAATCGGTGAAGAAGTTTTTGTTGAGAGTAACAAGCACATTCTAGTCTAATAACTGAAATAACAAACTGATGTGTAGCTTTGAGTTTCTTCTGCACAGTATGTAAATAATATAGAAATGCTACAAGTTTGTAAGCAAACCGTTCGGTTTAATCAATTAAATGTCATGTTTGCATCAAGTCGCTCGAACTTCAGAAAGAAAAACTGAGATTAGAAAGAGGAGATGGAATTGTTTTTTGTCCTGACCTCTAGTTTTAAAGGGAAATAAATCCTATAGCCTAAAATTGAGTCCAGCAAAATATAAAATCTGTCTAATAACTAACCTGAAAACGAACTCGGGTACAAAGAGGAAATAGCACAAGGACGTATATTTCATCCAATATTGTCAAATATCGGCCACGGCGGAGTGTGGCAGAAGATATTTTGACAACTGTCATGACCAATCCGTGGACGATGGTGGCCCTTGGCATCTTTCCGCCATCGAGGACACTGATCTCATCATCATCATTCATCACTACAAAGATAAAATGCAGAGGAAACAACTGAGGATGTCTTTCTTACAACAATTATGTCCAGAGACGTGTAATGTAACGTCCTATTTCTATTAAAGCGATAATACACATACACGCGAATAATATAAATATTCAAGAAATAGACTCTACGTCTTCACATCAAAATTCAAACAACATCCATATATAAGATTTCTCAGCAGTCGCAGCGGATATAAGTCATACATCTCCAAAATATACATGCCATAAGATCAATATACATCATCATATCAAATCTCCAAATCCCGACAAATGGGTAAAATCTCAACAACATAAACCAACGTCAAAATAAAAGACTAGACGACATCCTAATCAGAGCCCTAAGTTAAGACTCTAAAACCAGATAGACGAGGTAGCTCCGCTATCCCCAAGCACTCACCAAACAAGCACCAAAACTAATCTTGCATGTCGTCTACCCATTCATACAAATAGGTAGGCGGTTCACCACAGACCACTGGGGATTAGCTTCACATCAATCATAATCAACATAAACAAACATAAGTATTTAAGGATTTCATGCATAACACATATATATACTCATCCCTCCTAGAATACTAACATCACATGATTATTATCCCCCGTTCCATACATCTCAAACTATCACATTACTAACATAACATAGCAAGCATATTCAATCTCTAATCAAGTCATCGACATAAACTCATCATTCATCAACAACAATTAAATAAAGAATTACCCACCTTATTCTTCATCTAGCATACTTAACTCAACAAGTACAATTCATCATTTCAAGGTATAAGCAAACAATTATCATTATTAAAGAAAATCACCACATCATATATATATATATATATATATATATATATATATACACATATATATATATATATACATATATATACATATATCATTCTCACCTCATTACTATTACCAAAATAGTTATCATCAAATATATTCACCAAGTGTATAAGCACAAACAAGTAAGACATGGAATTAGAGCATAGTTCAATTATTTACAACCATCAACAAAGTCCGCTAATGTACATATACACCAATCCACATAAATCATAACATTCAACAAATTTCACCAATGTACAAATTCACCAAGTCACATATTCAATTATAACACAATTCATCAACCATTCAAATGCATGCAATGTTCTTCTAGATGCATGCGGTACCGTCACCAACAACAAAGTTCGTCACCTCAAAATGCCAACAGAATATCTTATGTAAGAGTACACCTCCTCTTACAATTCATCTATGTAAAAGTACACCTCCTTTTACAATTCTCATATGACTCAATATGACTATGATGCATAGACATACAAGCAAAATCCAATAATGCAAAATCTCCAACACATATATCCACCAACAACAATGTAAAAGTACACCTCCATTTACACTGATCAACTTCAACAACAATTATATTATGAAGTATTTACGTCCACACAATCAATCAAGTCATAATTCAATTAAGAGTCATCACCACATTATCATCATTCATTTAACATATATGCAATCACCAACAACATCACCATCACTTAACATATATGCATTCTCCGACAATATCATAATCAATTAACATATATGTATTCACCAACAATATCACAATCAATTAACATATATGTATTCACCAACATCGATTTTATCATATAATTCAACAACATCATATTATTTCTCACAATTCAAGTGAGGAGAAAATACATCATACCCAACACCTAGCAATCATTCACATATCTTCATATAATCATATCAAACTATCCACAAAAGATTTGTCAAGTATTTGGTCTTAAAGATTATTTTCGACAAAGTTCGTCTCTCA
>Ga0315914_1004459_pt1 | contig 20954 bp, 13 predicted proteins | sample MpolenodulesMG_FD_203920 | JGI IMG/M metagenome (GOLD analysis project Ga0315914, IMG submission 203920) | Medicago polymorpha root nodule microbial communities from Los Angeles, California, United States - elongated nodules | ecosystem: Host-associated > Plants > Roots > Nodule | place: USA... | reverse complement strand
TAGAGAAGTTTTTTGGTTTCCTCCTCACTCCAACTGGATCAAGTGTAACATTGATGGAGTTTCATCTGGTAATCCTGGCAATTCAGCCTGTGGAGGTATTTTTAGAGATCACAACTCTGATGTAATTCTTTGTTTCGCTGAACCCCTTGGTATTTGTACAGCTTTTCAGGCTGAGCTCTATGCTTTTATGAGAGCTGTGGAAATTATCTCTCAAAACCATTGGAACAACATTTGGATTGAAACTGATTCTTCTTTAGCTGTTCTTGCTTCCAAAAGTTCTAACCAGGTTCCTTGGCATTTAAGGAACCGTTGGAATAATGTGAAAGTCTTGCTGCTAAGCCTACATTGTATTGTTTCCCATGTTTATAGAGAAGGTAACCAAGTGGCCGACTCTTTGGTCACTCATGGTCTATCTCTGAGTTCCATTTCTTTTTGGCATGATGTTCCTGACTTCATTAGCCCTGCTTTCTTTAGTGACAAAGAAGGTAGGACTAACTTGAGATTTTCTTCTTAATCTGGGAGTTTTGACCTAGTCCATTCCCTTTTGTATCTATCTCTTTTTGTTTATATATATTGGGTTGGTTTGCTCTTTGCTTCCACCTTTTTTCTGCTAAAAAAAAAAAGAAAAATATAAGTTTAATTTGTCATAATATAAAAATGCAAAATATTTATTTTATATACATATAATTTTAATCATGATCAAAATTTCATAAAACTATTGTTAGTAATTTATACATACTAAAGCAATAAAAAAACGTAACATTGAGAATTCATAAATACAATAGATGTTAAAATTCACAACAACTTTATATTTATAAAGTATAGTAACATGTGTTCTCGTATGACATGCATGACTCAACGAGACATGCACAAAGAATGCGTGAGTAACTGATGTTGTTGTTTGTGATTAAAATATATAACTTCAATAGTCATGTTTATCTCATGATAATGAAAAAAATCAACTTAGTGTGATTATCTAATACAATCAAATTTGTTTTTTTAACTATATTAGTTATTTAGCTGAGGATATTTTTGTTATTTCACTGATATTTTATTTTATTTCTTCTCGTTCATATTAAACCAAACAAAAGAAAATGGAGTTATCGTTTTTTTTTATGGGAAACAGAGCACTTCTATTTATTTATTTTTTCCCTTAGGCCAGGGCCGTTCCTAGAGTTTTACGGGGCTTATGAGAAGGGGCCCTTATATAATACGTCATTAAATTTTTTAGCTCACTGTTGTGATTTTATTAACTCTTCATTTTGTTTTTTTCCCGCTTTTTACTACCAAATAATTTGTTTAGGCAACATTTGAAAATAAATCAAATACTTTATAGACACCAAAACAAACTAAAATACCGTAGAAGAGAACAATAGCACGTGCGAAATGATCATGAATACGTCTCACATCAGTTTCATGATCATGAATGCGTCTCGCATGATCTTGCAATATTAAATTCAATTTTGCAATCCTTTCCATCAATTCAAGAAATTTGACATTATAATATTGATATAATTTATTTTTTTGGAACCTTAGAAAGACAAGATTAAGAATAATTTCGTAGGCTCATTTTCAACTAAAATATAATTTGTTTTGTTATGAAAACTATTCCAATTTCTTGGATAATAAATATCACCAATATTTTTAATATTAGTGAGGCACATTATTAGGAACAAAGGGCCCGTAAAAATATCGTCAATTTCTTTGACAATAATTTTTTTGGCACATCATTAAAAAAAATCAAATTTTTTATAGCAAGGGTGCATATAGCAATTTTCTGTTATTTGAGGGTATATATAGCAAATCTCGTCAAAATGGCCTAAAATATAAACAGACCTGAGCCCATCCGTTCACAATGTCAATATTTTGGGCCTTTTAGTGAACTTTGCTATATAAATCCCCCAAAAACCAATTATTTCTACATACACCCCCCATAATATTTTTTTTAGAGCCCCCTAGAGCATGGGCCCTAGGCCGTCGCACCCCCGGCCTATGCCTAGGGCCGGCCCTGCTTAGGATATGTTTGGAACCGAATAGAGTGGAGGGAAAGATAGCTAAATGGACTGAAAGTTTTTTGAAATTTGGGCTTTCATGGTTTGGATCCACTATACTGTAGCAAGGAAAGATTATTTTCCACGCATGTACTTGTTTCTGCTCTATTTTTTAATGAATATGAAACGTACTTAGCTAACAACACCAAAAAAAAAAATCAAAAGCAATTTTTTAAACTCATTTATTGTTTCTATTGTTTATCAAATTATATTTATTTCTATTTATTAATAAACTCATTTATTTATCTAATCGGTGTATTAATAAAAAATATTATATTATTTAATTAATAATGAAATCTATATTCACATATTCCATGTTTACATAGGGATAGTTTTGTCATTTAACAAATATACATCTTTCGTTTCTCTAACTTTCCTTTCACTTTCATTCTTACCGAACAACCCAACAAATTATGTCACTTTCTACTCCCTCTCTTTCTTTACTTTTCAATCCCTATACTTTCTCTCCACATCCAAACAGACCCTTAAGCCAAACAATTAATACATTAAATATTCTCTTTTAAGATATGTCAATAAGTATATTGAGAGACTGATATGATATTATTAACAGAATATTTCAACGTTAAACACTATTTTGACTAACAAACGCACATTTAAAATTATTTTAAAATTTCAATACATTGAAAGGTTAGTGTGTACTTGTTGCATATTACCCGATGAAAGCTGAAAAGGTTGAATGATATAGGATGAAAACAATAAAATTTAATTAGTTTTTTTTAGGGATAATTTAATTAGTTATCACTCCATTTCATGGGATACCATTAATTCAAAAGGTAGTGTGTTTGAAATAGCTTTTGCGATGTAAATATCACGTCTTGAGGCAAGCTGGACGTAGAAATCTTGAAGCTACAAAAGCGAGTTTTTATAAAAACGTGAAGATCCACATTGTTTTTCTAAAAACCATCACTAAACCAAACAAACAATAATGGGGTGTTTGTTTCATAGATTGCAAAGGAACGTGTAATTGGGAATCCTCGGTTTCCATGTTTGTTTCAAGTTTTCATAAATTATGCGTAGGTATATTTTATTCGTAAGAATAAAATTTACAGATGAATTTTTCACTTATTATTCCCATGTCAAAGTATGAGAATCTTTTATTCCCATTAGAATAAGAGATAACCACTCATAACTTCTCACTCTCACACTATTTTAACTCTTTTATTTTTTGTTTTAAATTATAAATTAAATATATTTAAAAATATTTATGAAAAACTAAATTAATTACCAAACATTTTAATAGGATTAAGATTTCTAGGAATAATGTTCTAAGGAATGTTATTCAAAAAAATTGAGTAAACCACCAATTTGATCGATGTCTTTGCAAGTGATTCTCAAATTAGTCTATAATTCTATAAATATTTTAAAATAATCTGCATCTTTGTTAAAAGTTTATCAATTAAGTGAGTCGTTATAGAAAAAACATTTGAAAAATTGGTTTGAAATTTAGTAAAAAAAAAGTCAAAAGACATGAAAGTGGTTTCATCGTCGTACATAGCCGCGTACCGTATAACAAACAAAGACTATTTCCCCGATCTCGATTTCAAAATCGTTGATGTTGCAGTTTCTGTATCATTGTACATAACTTAAACTCCTTCTCCAATCATGGGTGTAGGCATATCAGTGTTAATCGCACTAAAAGCAACAACCCTATTACTAATCTTCGCATACCTAAAAAACCTAGGTTTCTTAATTCTATCCATTCCATTCCTCTATTCATCCTTAGTCTCATTTCTCGTTTCAATCGCATCACATCCATCCATTGATCTTCCCTTACTTCTCGGCAAAACCTCCGACGGAACCTTCCCAATTGTTTCACTCATTATCTTCAGCCCTTATCTCTACTTCGTTCGAATCTTCTCCGCGCTTAGGAGACGAAAAAGCGGTGAACCACCTTATTCTAAGGTTCATGATGGACTTTATGTTGGTGGTTGGCCTTCTTCGCCGGAAAAGATGCCGCCGGGTGATCCTGCTATTATTGATTGTACTTGTGAGTTTCCGAGGTTGAAAAGTTTGAGTGGTGGTTTGCCTTATCGATGTGTTCCTACTTGGGATACTAGGTCTCCTCAACCTGGTGATATTGAATTGGCTGTTAAATGGGCGCTTCGTAAGAGGGATCTTAATCGTCCCATTTTTGTTCATTGTGCTTATGGTAAGTAATTACTCTTCTCCTCAACTTGTTTTCTACTACATGAATGTTGTAGTGTTGAATCTCTGACATAATCAAGATATATGATAGGACATTATAGCATCGTTTGATCCATGTAGCTGACCCCACTGAGTGAAATAAGGCTCGGTGGTTGTGGTTGTTGTTGTTATTGCTGTATGAATTGAACTAGGTAGTAAACCAGTGGTTATGTTAGTTTTCCATGATTTGAACCTTTAACCTTTTCAAAACTCCGTAGGTTTCTTTTGGTTAACATCCACGTTCACCGGAGTAAAAACAATCAATATTTACCTTGTAACATTTTCAACCGGCAATTATATGATAACATGGTAGTATTGAACTACCTGTCCAAACAAACGTCTTTTCTTAAGTTTTGAACTTTCCAAATTTGTGCTTTGTCAAGGAAAAAACGTCTGATGATAAGAGAATGTTTAGAAATTGAAGAAACAATTTACCAATATGCACACTAATCCAAAGTCCAAATTCTCCTATCTAAATTGGAATTGGGACGAGGTCAAAATATAAGTCATCTATGACCATTAGTTTGTGACCACATTCTGATTTATGTGAAAGTGAAAATTCTAAATCACATTTCATTTTACGAGGGTTATGGAAACTAAACTTTTAAAAATGATCTCTTTAATTTTACGCTAGATCATAGAAGGCCCCTTACAATTTTCTATGTTGTTTGGTAAAGGGAGTGGTGATAAAGGGAAACGTTGGATAGGTAGTTAAAATAAGAGTAAGCAAACCAACTAAAGAGAGAAAAGAACCCTTACGTGTCTAAATGTTTAGATATCTTTTGTACCGTGAGTCCTTGAAGGAACAACAGATAACTGAGATAACCATTGAAAGAAAGAATTTGACTATTACAATTTTGCTAGTTTTAGCCGTTCTACACTATTGGCATCAACAACACTGCTTGTTTTGGTGATCTTACTTTCGTGTTCGTTATCTTCAGTTGACAGTTTTAAGGACTCCTTGTCATGTTTACTGGGTGTTTATCACTCTGTGATTGCTCTTTCATCACTATTATCAGTACTTGAGCTGCAAATCTATGTATATTAATGGTAGTTGCTGTTAAGCCAGACTATTATGCTTGCCTATAAGAATGTGATATAACCAGACATCATTTTGTTTTGTTTTACCTTTCTTGTGTAAAGGTCATGGAAGAAGTGTTGCTGTGATGTGTGCACTGTTAGTGGCACTAGGTGTCACAGAGGATTGGAAAAATGCTGAAAAGCTGATAAAGCAAAAACGGCCCTACATTCGCATGAATGCTCTCCATCGCAAGGCACTTGAAGAATGGTCAGCGCATCGATTATCTATGCCAAAGCCAAAGAAGTGATTCATTGACTAAATCTGATTATTTTGTCAATCCCAGTTTGATAATGGCAAAAAAACTTGTGTAAAATAGATTCTCCTTGTGCCTCTACTTTATTAGCATTCTTGTTTTCAAATTAATCTAGAACCTATTATCTGGTTACAGATTGCTCTATAAATAGCTTCTTCTGATCAAACATGTTTAGTGAGAACTGATGTGTTGAACAATGGGATGCTCATATTATGAAAAGTTGGAACCACAGTTGAGACCATTGCATCGTGTAATGCCCATGGATAATGATTACAAGTGTAGTTTGTTGCAAAGTTATATTTATGACAACTGTTAAACTGTCTGTCTCAAAGCTCAAGTTTTTCTTTGCATAAGGTTTAGAGATGCCTGCAAAGTTATATGGCAGTAAATTTTATTGGTGTAATATTGTACGATAGTTTTAATGTTCCAAAGATCTTAGTTGAAAAAATAAACTGGAGTTGTATGTAAAGCTGTGGTTACTATAGTTTGTTTCCATCACTATTTTTGAACTATAGTGATGATTTTGTCATATTCAACTACAACTAATAAACTAAATATAATTTGTTTCCATCATATGTTTTGCACTCATTTTTCTTCACCACCAATGGTTTATCCCACTGGATTTTCGTTGGTAATTTTTTTAATGGGATAGATATATGTTCACTTGGGTTTTGTTTAATCTTCCAAGTCGTGTTCTCAATATTTCCTTTTCCTTTTTCTATTTTAATGACATTTTTTTTTTTCGAGGTAAATGATTGCAAGGGGTTGCGGTGCTAACCTTGTTGGGTTGCTTTCTTATTTTGTGACGAGCCTTTTATAAAAAATAAGCAAGGATGTAATTTGATATCCAGCTGTAAAAAAATAATATTAAAATCAAGTATCCATATCTATATCATATCTTCATGATGGAAGATTGAATGATCAAAGGATATACAATATTTTGCTAGTTAACTACTTTTGTACCATGGTACCAACGGTAATTAACTACTACCGCTACATGCATGCCAATAGAAAAAAAATTGGCAGAATAATCAATCAATGTAAACGAGTTAAAGAATGCATTACCTGTTTCTTGACATCAAATTTATGTAGAAACCTTCTAGCAATCCTTCTCCAATGATATGAAACTAAAATTTTGGGAAAAAAAATATTTTTTGGAGTTTTTTGAGGTATGGTGATGGAAGGTGACGGATGAATAGGAGGTAGGGGTGTGAGTCTATCTGAACTGCATCTACGGAATGATTGTAACAGTAGTTAACTACCGTTGAGGCTAGCGGTAGTTAACTGCCACTATTTTTCGCTCACAGTAGTTACGGTAGTTAACTACTGTTGAAGGTAATGACATCATTTCAATGTGTATTTAGGCAAATATTGATGTTAGAAAAACAATTTTCTTAATGTGACCTTAATGAAACAATAAGGTGATTCATTGAACTCTAGAAATTGGAAAGGACAAGTTAAAGTGAAAGACAATAATTCAACAAGTGGACTTAAGAAACCTCAGAACTATACGAACTCACATCTGTGTTGTGTCCCGCCGAACTCTCTAAAGGCCACTTTCCACTCCAATATAAACAAACACATCTCCAAATTCATACTTGCTCTTTCAAACTTTCCACTTCTTTTCAGTTCTTTCTCATTCACTGACTTCATTCTTATTCAAACTGTAAGTTTCTTTCTTTACGACTTTACCCCTGCAAATCATTATTTGATAGATGTGTATGTAAAGTAAACATAGTTTTTTATTATTCTAGCACCCTCTTTTGATCCATAATATTATAGATCACTAATTTAGTTGATGTTTTCAATTGTTTGACTTTGATCCACACTCTATTGGTGTTTTACATCTCTATTAATTTTTTATTCAATGAAATCATCAATCAAATTCTAATATTCATAAAGTCAACAGTCACTAGTTTTTTAGCACAGTATATACATGAAAGGATTTTTTGGACCTAAATCCCCTTTGTTATATTTATACTTCAAAGATTTACAGCAGAGAGTGAGATTCTTATATCCTATGTTATCCGAAAGTGGATGCAAGTGAAAAACTAAAGGAGTTGAGAAACTTGAAGGTGTTAGGTTGAGAAACTTTTACAAAAGTTGACTGCACAAAAGTTAATGTTTTCTAGTTAAACCAAAAGCTACGGGGTTAAGGGATGCAACGAAAACTCGAGGGGGCGAAATTGTAGAGGAGTAATGTGTAGTTTATCCTTATTATGCCATTGTTCTAGTATACAATGTATGTTTGAAATAAATAATGTCATTATGATGATTGGCCAATTTTAAGTCATTGTATAATTAACCTTGATTCTTTAAACTTCCTTTGATTTACATAGTTGTTTTCTTCCTTTCCTTTCTGTTCTACCTCTATTGATGTGTTTTAATGCAGCCAAATTTACTTATTTTGATACTAAAAGAAAAACTTGTTATAAAAAATTGATTGTTGAGCTTTAGTTGCCAAAGTAATTTTTTTTTCAAACATGCTCATAGTTGTTTTCTCTGTGGTTAACTCTAAAAAGTAAAAACACACTGTCCATATTTATTTTGATTCAGATATAAAAATGTCAGCTGTGAATATGTCCTCCATGAGACTTCCGACAGCTTCTTTGCGTGGAACGGTTCCCTCTAGGACATCTTGTGTTCTTCTGAAGAATCCATCAACTTTGAGATCTGTGAAGAATGTGTCCAAAAGATTTGGACTAAAATCTTCCTCATTTAGAATCTCGGCAATGGCAGTATACAAAGTGAAACTGATTCAACCAGATGGTACAGAAAACGAATTTGATGCCCCCGATGACTATTACATTCTGGATTCGGCTGAAGAAGCTGGAGTGGAGCTACCTTACTCATGCAGAGCTGGTGCATGTTCTACGTGTGCCGGCCAAGTGGTTTCGGGTTCTGTTGATCAGTCTGATCAATCTTTCCTTGATGAGCAGCAAATTGAGAAGGGTTATCTTCTCACGTGTGTCTCATACCCGAAATCAGATACTGTGATTTACACACACAAGGAGGAAGAACTCTGCTAAGTGATATATGACTTTTGTTAGTTTTGTCTTTCTTGCTTTGATTATGTGTCATGTAGCTGATTATTGTGAAACTATGTTGCTGTTTGCGTAACTTATTGAATAATTTTAGGAAATAAAGAAAGGAAACAATTTATAGGACATAAGTTTGTGTTTAAAATGTACTACTACTAGTAGCCTAGTTTGATGCAGTAGAAGATTTCTTCTTGCTGCTGTGGCAATTGAACTTTGGTGTGTAACTTGGTCTTCCTCTTCTTTTATATGTTATTAAAACTTGGAAGCATCGGATTCCATCAAAAGGTGGGTGCATTAATATTGATTTTTTTTTATACAACATTAAAATTGATTTTGGTCTAACACAACCAAGCTGACTGAAATTCAATTGGGACCCGGCTCCCCTCCAGTTAAGGCACCCCACTCATTCATGAAGTCGGACTGTTTGATAGACTGTTTGATAGACTGTCAGATCAAGATCGGACGGTCATCAATATTATAAATGCGTGCACGCGGAATTTTTAGAAATTTAGAGCGTTGAGAAGGTTGAAGAAGTGAGAATATCGTTGATTTCTTTATCCTTACAACATTGTTAATTTATGTGAGTTTTTTTTCTCTAACCTTCGTCAAGATTAGCACTTATATCTAATTTTCATTAAAGTATGAAAAAAAGTGAGCATTTCAACCGTGGCTTATAGTTGAAACCTTATGTAAGGATTGCACAAGAGTGAACCTACCACGGATCTCAATTTAAAAAATAACATACTTGTGATTAAAATACAGTGTGTAGAGTTTTCCTATCAATCAGAAACTATTTGTATCCCTATGTTGGGGTATATCAACAAAAACAACACTAATATTTTTAAAAATAAGTCATAAGTTCTGTCTAATGTTAATTGATTGAATACAATTTATATTTGTGATAAAAACACAAAATATAGAGTTTTTATAAATCATAATCTAATTGTATCGATATGTTGGGATGTCAACAAAAACAACACTAAAAAGAATTCAAAACAAGTTTTGTCTAATGTTGATTGATTAAATTTTTTCTCAATCATTATTATCATCCATAAAAAACACGATTTTTTAAGTCGGGTTCATCAAGAAATAAGTTTACTAATCCAAGAAGTCTGGCCCCATTTTGAATTGAATTATACACAACTTAAGTGAACAAAGGTCATGCTAATTATTGCTCATTAGTTAAGAAATAAAAAAAAAACATTTTTCACTACACAAATTATAATATATTATTCCCTCAAAAAAAATTATAATATATTATTACTATATTTGTTTCCACATTTTAATGCTAATTATTATTTTCCATTACTATATATATATATATATATATATATATATTGAATAATCCATTACTATATATTTATTTATTGCATTTCACTCATCTAATTACTTCATTAACTATAATTAATAAACATATTTTACAGTAAATAAAATACAATTTACCATTAAAATCAACATTTCTTAATAGAATAGTGTTATTTGAACAACTATTTAGTTGACAATGACAATTTATGAGACAACCATAATTTACAAAGAAAAAGTAGGTATTTATATGAAAACCGAAGCAATAGAGATTAAGTAAAAAATAATATGAATATGAAAAAAAATAAGCTGTCACAAAAATCGTAACAAAATAGATGTTCAAATATAATTTTTCTTAATAACTAACAATGTAAAACTCAAAATAGACTATTGATTTAAGACGGAGGAAGTAATGAATAAATTGTAGATTTGCACCAGGGAGAAAATGGTAAAGTCAGCAATACTTGTTTCCCGCCATAAAGAAGAAAATCGATCGTATCTTTCCCGCTTCTATTATTTATAAATTATAACCTTTTCCGTGTGTAGCGCTCTCTCAAGTCAAATTACGCAAACGCATTTTAGGGTTTCTCTTCCATTCATTCATTCTTAGGGTTTCAATTTCAATCCTCCGAAGCAACAATTTCTTACGGTAATTCTCTCTCAGTTCTCCTTCTGTGATTCAATCTATGTCTTTTGTTTCAAGTGATTCATTCTTTATACGCAATATCCACCTGATTTCCCTTTTTTTATGCACTTATCATGTTTGTTAAAAGTCCTCACAGATTTTGTTTCGCATATTGTTGATTTTTTCCTTTCTTTTTTGACATATTATTATGCTTGATGACTACTTAATTATGAATTGGGTTCAAAGTTTATTTTTTATTTTTTTTAAAGGAGTTGGGTTCAAAGTTAAAACCAGAAACTTTTGTTTTAGATCTTGTTGTTGATTTCATGCTTTTTCCATCAGAAATTTCAGTTGATTAATTCTTGTTTGAGTTAAGTCTATAAAGCTTGAATCTTTTTTTATATAGTTGGTTTTTTTTCTTCTTCTCTGTTTCAGATCATGGACACTTCAAATCCTGCTGCATTTGTCAATGCCCAAGTTCTTCCCAATTTCATTGGAAAGAAAGTAAGAACAGTGGTTCAGGTGAATCATTCTGATGGTGCGACAATCACGGGAAAATCCACTGATGAATCTCAGATAACTGTAAAAGGGTTATCATCTCAGGTCCCTGTCATGAATTATGTTGAGGTTATTGGCATTGCTGAAAGTAACAACTCTATCAGTGCTGATATATTGACTGACTTTGGTGCCACATTTGGTAAGAAGCACTTTTGTTTTTATCTATAATAGTTTTCTTAGTTGTTTTCGTTATGGTAGTTTTGTTGAATTCTGTTTCTGTTATCAATTAATTAGAGTACTTTTAAATTTTGAAAAAGAAGCAAACTGTCACATAGTAAATGGTGTTTGTCAATCATTTTGTTCACAGCTTAAATCTCCAAATTGGAATAGGCCCTACTAATCTGTGTTTTAAATTTCTTTTGTTACAATGTTTAGCTACTTAAGTTGATTTTGATTTGGCTTTCTTTGTAGATGTTGACTCTTACAATCAGTTATGCCAACTGGCAAATGGTGAATGCAGAAGTCTGTTTCTTTAGGGATCTTGAAGATTGCTGGGTCAGCTACTGGATGTTATTAGGTTGCAACGTTCATGCTAACGAACTTGCATATTTTTTAGCATTTTATGTAGGAACTATATTACGTATATGTTTATTCTGAGGATCAGACATGTGGACATGTGTTAGACATGTTTTTGAAGTCCCCTTAACTTACATCTATGCGATCTCTAGTTTGGTTTATATCTGTGCCTATCTCATAATCTTCATTGCCTTTAGCAATACTCATTTCATTAGAATGAATGAAGCATTAATGTTTGGTTCTTTCGTATCTAAAATCCTTCCCTTCAAATCATTGTAAGAAACCACTAATCCTTTTTGACAACATATTATGCTATCTATGACCTTTTTTAAAGTTAATCGGAGAGGGAGCTGGGGAGCGTTCGAACCATCCTAGGTTTTTATTTAGTAAAATTTGATTTTATTAGAAACAGCACTTTATGATTATACAAAGTTTTAACTGCATCTTTGGAATATGAGAGGGAAAGGGAGACTCTCTTTGGTTAACAATGAAATGTCTCTGTGATCTAATTGAGTATTATTATAAATAATTTTGAATATGTTTATAATTAAAAATAACATTTTATAAAACAGAAATAATCTAAAGGCAAACTATTAGAAATTTCCTCATTTCTCTACACAAATTACCTGAAAAACTCACCTCTAACCGTGTCTATAGATCGTTGATTGAAGTAACTAATGGTTACATCTGTGAATCTTTAAGCCTAAGCCTAAGTTTCAGTTTGTACAAAAACAGAAGTATGAATTTGATGATTTGAAGGTAATTCACATTTAGGAGTGCAATCAAGTTGAGTTGAGGGATAGGATTTTGAGCTAGTGATTGGCCCGGAGATTATCATCAGGAAGGCCAATAGTAAAAAATAACGAAAGGCCAAAGACTCCCTAGAATCTAGAGGGTCAATGTTTAATTAAAACATCAAGCCAATAACTAATATTTCTCCACCTTATGTTGGTTTATTTGATCCCGCGTTTTTGAAAGCCGATGCATGACATCCAAACCAAGAAACCCAACCAACAAACCAGCAGCCAATAACTTCTATATGCCACACCACACACTAATAAAAAAAGAGAAATAAAATAGTCCAAAGTTTTGCGGATGCCGAATGGCTGTGTCTTTGGTGTTTGAAGATACGGCGGAGGTTGATTGGGTTACGCATCCAGCCAATAACTTCTATATGCCACAAACCGTGTGCAGACTGGATGCGTTTGGTTGAGGTTGAAAGTTGCTGATGGGAAAGCATCAGGACTGTAAGTGGCTTGGTGGTTCATGAAGCAAGGACTTGGTTTAATAAATGACTGGAAATGGAGCTACTATTGGTATTGATTACAAATAATAGAGTCTCATTTGACAGGAACCTTCAACCTAGGGAGTGTAACCAAATTGGACACAAGTTGGCATCAAGGCAAAAGATGCTGCGAGCTTTTTGGCTATCATGACAGTAAATGGCCTAAAAATAGGTGTTGATGGTAGTGTTGGTGTAATATGTTTTGTTCGAATGCATATTGTTATTGGGAAAATATTTGTTAGACACCCCATAGATGTATACACCATAAGCGAGATAGAGACAAGAGAGAGCGATGATTTAGATGTGGTAAATTGATGATGTGATAGGAAGAGAGATAGAGAGAAAACAATGTGTTAAAGTAATGTATGAATTTTTTAGATGTTCAAATATCGTTGATGTTAGATAAATGATGGACATCGTGATTATCTTCTCAATAGACATGATATTATTGGGGTTGGACAACTCAATTGTTTTGAGTTAAATGATAAGGAGTTGAAGTTGTTGAGTTTAAACTCGAACAAAAGAGAAAAACTGATCTAATAACTATAAGATGTGATATTGTTTTTCATCATGGCACTTGTGTTCAAAAAATAATGCTACAATTTTATTTTAAAAGATTTTCTAAAATTTAGTTTTGCCAAAAACAAGCTTAAGAATCTATCAATGCTTATTCCTCGAGTATTTTGCTTGTAAATAAAACAATATGTTTCTTCCTACTCAAAAATGTAAACTGTAGAAGAACTTATGTAGTTATCTATTACAAATAAATACTCATACACATCCCTTAGTCTGTCCACCGATAAACTCAAGTACATACTTAACTCCACTCTTTTGTCGAAGCATGAACTGTAAAGTGGACCATTTTACATAAGAATCTCAAATTACTCTTCAAAAATATTATTACATCTCTTTCACCTCACAATTTTTCAGTTGTTAAAGGTATATCCCTACCAGTGTCTTTTAAAAGCTTACTCTTTGTTCTACAACCGATCCACAACAAAGTTCACATTTCTTGTCATACAAACGAATACGAATATTGTACAGAGTGGGAGACAAAGAGCTTAAAGGGAAGGGGAGATAATAATCAATGTATCAAACGTGGTGTCTTGTTCCTATCTGTGCTTCAAAGTTGATATTGTCGCTGATCGATTTGAAGTGCACCATGATCTTTTTTTTATCTGCTGCTAAATGCAACTGCAAAACTTAGCCACCAAAAACTCATACAAAATAAAAAATGCTTGCCTTCTTTAGAAAAGGTTCAATAAGCAGTTTAATAATCAGGACACTCTGTTCTGATTATCCTGAATTAAAAGTAAATATAGTTTAGCAAAGTTGATAGGGATATTGCATATTATATACTTGACAATTAAATTGTGTGAGCTTTAGCCACTAGGTTACTTAGCAAAAAAAAAAATAGTAAACATGTCAAATTAAAAAAATTTCTCCAAAGATATATGTATTTTCACTCATCTTGTAGTCTAAGTATCCTACTGTTTCTCTTCCTAATCATAGGTTTAGATTTTTACCGATGAGAATTGAACCTGAAACCTTGAAGATGAGCACACTCTCAATTCCAGGTCAATATCATGGCCAACCCAAGCGAAATGTTATCTTGACAACTTTTGTATTGTCCAACACCATATTTAATTATTATTTAATTTTTTAATTACTTATTTCTCTCTTCTAGTCACATCATTAGTTATGAATTGTATATTTTTATATAAGTTATCAAATAATTGTTGTTTTTTATGTTCAAATAACATTGTTCTTTATCTAAAACAACAAAAATATTAGAAGCTCGTGAACGTGGTTTTCATAACGTGGAGCTTCATGTTGATTCAAAAGTGGTTGTCTCCAACCTTGTGTATGGTGAAGGTGGATCATCAACGAGGTTGAGGTTGTTGACAAATATTAGAAGCTTGTTGAAATTGAATCGGGAGGTTTGCATTTGTCATACCTTTAAAGAAGCTAATTCTTGTACAAATGCTTTAGCTAATTTGACGTGTGACAGCGATGACTCTTCTTTGATTATTTATGAACAATGTTATGTTCAGATGAATCATATTTTTTAGCTGATTACGGTGGTGTTGCAACACTTTCTTTAATTAAGCTTTAAGTTTTCTTTCTTTTAGACTAAGGCTCTCTTGTTCAAAAAAAACAAAAATATTGTTTTTGAGGGAATAACCAAAATATAGTTTTTATTTTGGTAAAAAAATAAATAAATAAATATTAAACTCTAGAAAGGACAAATGAAAGTGAAGGAAGTCACATTCGAGTTGTGTCCCACCGAACAATCTAAAGGTCATTTTCACTCTCTCTCTCTCAAACACTTCAGCTCTCACTTCCTTTGACTCCCTTCTCTCTCAAACTGTAAGCGTCTTTCTTTTCCTTCCTTCCTTTTCGCATATCTTTTCTATGCTATGCTTTCAGGTTAATCGTAATCATCATGTTCATATTATTTTTTTGATCCCTAATATTATAGATCACAAATTTCCGATCATGTTTTTCAATTCTTTGATTTTGATCCACACCCTATTGTTGTTTTGCATCTCCATTAATTTATTATTTATTATTATTACTTTAATCACCAATTCAATGAAATCATCAATCATATCCCAATATTCATGAGTGGGAAAGATAGAAATCAATATCATAGTTGCAATTCATAAGTAACATTCATTAGTTTTTTTAGCGTAGTATAAGTTTCCTAACTTGAACTCATTAGTTTGCTCTCAAATGATACAGTCTTCTTAATTACAGTTTCGAATTTTTCCCAAGGATGTGGACTAACAGATCCTTAGTTCAGGTTAATGGTTTTTGTTGAACTATAGATTTTGGATTTTGTTTGGTTGCATAAATTGTTGTCGTCAATTTGTGTTTACCCATTATTTGTTATTATTGATGTTATCGTTACCCCCTGACTCTGCGTATGCAGGAGCTTTGGTGCACTGGGCTGCCCTTTATTGATGTTATTATTATCATCATGGGTCACAACTTTCCTGGTTGTGCTGCACAATAATTGATTCTACACTTAAGTGAACTAAAATGGCTATACATAAATTTATAAAATAACATCAAAATTGTGACATTTTCTACTCAATGGAAAGTGAATCAATCATTTGATTATGGAAATGATGGCTATTTAATAAACCGTCGCAGTTTTTTATGTAAGGTTGAATAAGTTTCTTTGATTTGTTTTTTTTTTTCCTTTCCGTTTCCCTTTTATCTTCACTATGAGGTTTGTAGGGAAATGACTTTCTTTGTAGTAAAAAAAGAGATAAGACAGTGGCATAAATTGAAGGTAAGGAGATCATAACAGCTACTTGGTAATAGACATGTTGGGTCTGCAAGTGGTTCATAGAGAACAAGGAAGGTTTAGTGGGGAAAGAGATTAACAAGGATGGATTGGGTGAAGGATGACTTATGTGTTACTCGTTATTTTTTAATAGATCTGAACTCTTCAATTATTTTAATTGATTCAATGGTACACTGGTCAGGGACTAAGTTTATTACCTATGTTATTTCATTCTCTCATCCTATAGTACTTTTTTTTGACCGGGGTAGAAGATTGGTGATGTTCATTCTTCATGTATTTTACGGATACTGCTGTTTTTTTTGGCTCTACAATGATTTAAGATGCAAATAAAAGCATGTTATGACTCTATCTATACTGTATTTTTACACCGTATTTGATACTTATCTGATTCCCGTGATTGTTAATAAGATACAACTTCTGACAACCGGAGGCACCCTAATTCCTAAAGTGGATAAAAGGGAAAAACAAATGAATTACTTGAACATTTAACCTCTTAATAAAAAAGTTTTACAATTCCGTAGTTGACAAAAAAGTTAATACTTAAAGCTAAGTAGGTTAAGTGATGCAAAGAAAACTTGAGGGTACGAAATTGCTTAGGAGTAATGTGTAATTTATCCTTGAGCATATGTCATTGTTCTAGTATAGACGGTGTGTTTGAAATAAATATCATTATGATGACGGGCCACTTGTAAGTCATTGTGCATAATAATTGAGTAACCTTGATTCTTTAAATTGCCTCCATACACATGATTTCTTTCTTTTTTGTTGTAGTTCTATTCTTGAGTTTTGTTATGGCTGGATTTGCTTATTTTGGGATCAAAAGAAAAACTAGTGGAGGATTGTGGTTGTTTTTTTCCTGTGTGCATTTGGTTTTTATTCGTCTGTTCTGAGCACTTCATGTGCACTTAAGTACTCCTTGTGCTCAAGGATGTTGTACTTGATTCCATCCGTTTTGGAGGTTATTTATATATAATATTTTGCCATTCCAAAAATTTAAAAAAACTTGTGATAGAAAATTTCTTGTAAGAACTTCAAGGGGCAAAAAGAAGTGATTATTTCTCAAAAATAATATTTTTCAAACATGCTCATTGTTGTTTTTTATATGATTAATTCTTAAAGCACTTTATTCATATTTATTTTTATTCAGGTATGAAAATGTCAGCTGTGAATATGTCCACTGTGAGACTTCCAACAGCTTCATTGTACGGAACAGTGCCCTCTCGGACATCTTGTGCTCTGGTGAAGAGTCCATCAAGTTTGAGATCTGTGAAGAATGTGTCCAAAACATTTGGACTAAAATCTTCCTCGTTTAGAGTATCTGCAATGGCAGTATACAAAGTGAAACTGATTGGACCAGATGGAACAGAGAACGAATTTGATGCCCCTGATGACTCTTACATTCTGGATTCAGCCGAAGATGCTGGAGTGGAGCTACCTTATTCATGCAGAGCGGGAGCATGTTCTACTTGTGCTGGCCAAGTGGTTACGGGTTCTGTCGATCAGTCTGATCAATCTTTCCTCGATGAGCAGCAAATCGAGAAGGGTTATCTTCTCACTTGTGTCTCATACCCAAAATCAGATACTGTGATTTACACACACAAGGAGGAAGAACTCTACTAAGTGATATATGTTTTTTGTTAGTTTTTCCGTGCATGTTTTGACTATGTGTCATGTAGCTGGTTATTGTGAAACTATGTTGGTGTTTGTGTAACTTATTGAATCATTTTAGGAAATAAAGAAAGGAAACGCGATATAGGACATCAGTTTGTTTTCTATAATTACTATTACTGGTAGCGTATTTTGATGAATTTGAAGATTTCTTCTCATGTAGTTGCCAGTTATTAATGATATGCATGCTGCTGTGGGAATTAATGTTTGGTGTGTAACTTGGTCTGCCTCTTCTTTTATATGTCGTTAAAACTTAGAACCGTCGGATTCCATTAAAAAAAGTGGATGCATTAAGGTTGATCTTGGTCTAACAAGACCAAGCTGATTGAAATTGGGACCTGGTTCCACCGCACCCAATGTATACATGCATTCACACAGTTGTATATCGGTGTCCGCTTGATCAAGATCAAACATATTAGATTTAAGCCTGGTATTGGATTTATAAAATCATTTTTATGGGCTGTCTGATCAGACAGCCACCAATGTCATGAATGCCTGAATACATGATCCCCTGGCGGTAGGGAATCCGCGTTCCTTAAATGGAGAGTATCAAGAAAGCTGAGAAAGTGCTAATATGGTTGATTTCTATATCTCTTATTTTTGTTGATTTATGTGAGTTTATTTTCCTTTCCTTGATGAAGATGAGCATTTATATCTCATTTTCATTTAAGCAAAACATGTTCTGCTTCTATCAAGAAAAGTGATCGTTTCAACTGTGGCCTGCAGCCTTTAGCATGTAGGGATTGCACAAAAGGAGACCTACCAGGCTGCCACTACTATATACTGTACTACTTTTTTTCCCTCCTGGTACTTATTTTTTTCGAAAGACAGGCCCTACTTATTCTGTCTCTTGTTCATGGGCTGCATTGCTTTAGTGGTTCAAGGAATATATACCAACATTTGCTGTAATCACTTAGAAAAGTTGAAACCGGACTTGGTGACGTAATAACCATTTATTAGGAAGAAAATGGTGGAAACAGCAGCGTATAAGGTGCCAGGTAATTGGAAGTTGCTGTGGAAACTGGTTGTGCCTCCAAAATTTTGCTCTTTTATGTGGCGTATGGTGCGTTACTTTGTTCCTATCCGAGTGCGTTTACAAGATAAGGGCCCGCACGTTCCTGAGCTGTGTCCTTGGTGTGGTGCTGGACAAGAGACGTTGCCTCATTTAGGAATGGCCGAACTGCTTAATCAATCAGTGAAGCAGTACCCATGCTTTAGGGAGTGTGTGTTTCAAGTTTTGGAGCAACTGCCGTGGCATATTTGCTGTCACGATGTGGAGCTTGTGGAAGAGTTGGAACCTGACAATTTGGGAAAATAAAGTCAAAAGTCCAGCTGAGGTGGTTTGTAGAGGTCGAGTGTTGTTAGAAGATTGGTGGGCAGCAAGAGGTCTGGACAGTGTGATCCCGAGGGTAGCAGCTCAAGCAAGGCAGTTTGGTTCGATGGTGTCGTCCTCCTACCGGCTTTTTGAAATGCAACATGTATACTTCATTTTTTTCTCATCATAATAGAGTTGGTATTGGGATATGTATTAAGGACGAGATGGGTTTGTTTGTCGGAGCAAAGACTCTATGGCTGGAACCTTTGATGTCAGTCCGAGTGGGAGAAGCAAAAGCTTTGTTAGATGCAATTTTGTGGAGTATTGAGCTGGGATTTGACAGAATTATCTTCTCAATCGATGCCAAATATGTTGCAGACAGTTTCAATTCATGGACCCATGACAGAACAAAATACGGAGATATTATCCGTCAGTGTCGATGCCTAGTTGAGTATAGTCGTTCTAACTCTCATGTTGAGTTTTTCAAAAGAGAAGCTAGCTAAGACAGCCATATACAGTGCTAGATCTCAAGTTTATTACATTCCTACATGTATTGATCCCTCTTTATTTAATGAAATGAATTAAGATTTCTTGTGTCAAAAAAAAGGAGGAAAATGAACCTAATGAATCATACATTTAATTTCTTTCTCCATCAAATTTGCCATGTTTGTACTGACTTACATTTCCCTCTCTGTCCTCCTTTCTCAGACATATTGATACTGAAATACATCGAGGTACTTGAATGGTTTTTTCCACACTAACAATTGCAGAATGATTGGATATAGCATATAGGCAATGTTTTAAAAAGCGGATTAAAGATTGAACTGGTAAAACTTGTGTCATGGTTCAGTTGGTACAATTTGACTTAAATCACAATTGAACCAAATGATAAATAAATAAATAAGTTAAAAAGTATTAAAAAAAGGAAATAAAAATAAAAAATTTGTTGAGCCAACTATGCTTCAACCTATTCAACCAAAATGGCAATTGCAATATATCCGAGATCAAACACCAACCAACTAATTGGTCCGTTCATGGCTCAACAAGTTGTGTGATTTTTAAAATATTGAATATATGTAATTATGTTGTCAAAATAAAATAAAAAATTACTCGTATTATCTAAGAGCCTACTCTCTTAAGTCTTGATTAAACGTTAAAACAATTGTCTGAGTAAAAAAATATTTCATGGCTAAAATATATGTAAAATTTAACTACTTTTATAATATTTAACAAAATTATTCTTAAAGTATCCTTTAATTACAAATATCCCTCAATTTCATTAAAAATAAATTACAATTAACTAAAACATTTATTAACCTAGATTTAATTTTTTATTGTTTACTTTTTTTTTGTGGTGGTCGGGGTTTGAACCTCGGACCTTACATATGTTACACATTGTCCCTAACAACTGTGTTAAGTTCACGAAGACAAATGGTTACTGTGCGTGTTATAAACTTTGAAATCAAGTTTGATTACCACCTATAAATTTGTGGTTTAAAAATGATTTTAGTCTCTAAAATTATAAACTTTTGTTTTGTTTTATTTTCTATATATTTTTTGTTTTAATTAAGTTTTATGGTTTGTTTATAAAATATTATATTAAGAAATTGACGTCAATTTATTAAACTACACTAGGGCCCCGTTTGGATAAACAGCTTATATAGATGCTTATAGCATTAGGGCTTATAACAATAGAGCTTACATCATAAGCTCTTATACTTGATAATCTATTTATGTT
>Ga0315914_1004456_pt1 | contig 20959 bp, 7 predicted proteins | sample MpolenodulesMG_FD_203920 | JGI IMG/M metagenome (GOLD analysis project Ga0315914, IMG submission 203920) | Medicago polymorpha root nodule microbial communities from Los Angeles, California, United States - elongated nodules | ecosystem: Host-associated > Plants > Roots > Nodule | place: USA... | reverse complement strand
AAGAGGGGGTGAAAGTGATATGGTGTGAGGAATTAGGGAAGTATGGAGGGGTATTTATAGGTGGGAATGGTAGTATATGTGTATAAACACCATTAATGTGGTAAAAAAAAAGAGTGTATAATGAGTTAAAAACGTGTAAATTGATTGTTGAAAACCTGACCACAGTGAAAAAAAAAAACGTTTGTTCTTCAGCTCTGACCACCGGCCAACGTGCGTGAGTTAACTCGCGCACATGCCAGTGGTGGGTGACTTAAGTCACGCAGAGCTTATAACGTGCGTGAGTTAAGTCACGCAGCGTGACTTAACTCACGCAAGGGTATAAAAGAAAATCATGATGGGCGCGAGCAAAAAGTGCTGGGGGAAGAGTAGAAATCTAAGACTAACTCTAACAAGTTTCGGGTTTGATAGGATTTGGCCAAAAAATCTTATTTAAATATGGGCTCATTTCTTACTACCCCAAGCCTGGCACTCTATAAGTTGCGGGCTAAACAGTCGGCTCATAATTATTTTTAATTTTTTAAAATATTATAAAAATTAGCAAAAAATTTCTTATAAACATTATTTTTTATTTATGCAAAAATATAATTAAAAATACAAAAAAGAAAAAATAAATAAATTTTTTGGAGTCATGGAACCCCATTTAAGCATATCAACTTTGATCTTAAAAGTTAAAAGATGATTTTTTTCAAGTAATAAAAAGTTACGGAGTGAATTGCATAATATAATATGTGTAGAGATGGGAGTTAAAAATCGAAACACCTACTTTTTACTTATTTAATTACTTAGAGATTTTGTTATTTTTTAATTGTAACACAAGAAAAGCGTGCGAAGCCGTACAACGACAAGAACCAGTTGCCCCATCGAGTCAGCTAGGCAGCGCAGCCGGAGAATGCGATATGCAATTTCCCACTTGCACCAATTTTGGTCAACACCACCATTTCTATTATTCAATTTTCATTCATACACTTACCATTTACTAGCTCTTAATTAAACTCTTAATCTTAATCATCATGGACAGTAAAAGAATCATCGAATCTTCTTCTTCTTCTTCTTCAAGTCCTCTTCTATTCAGAGGTAACGCTGAATCACAATCACAACGCTACGATTCTTCTGATGACGTTCCCTCCAATCATGAACAACACAAACATAAAATTACTCCTTCTATACCACCTCCTACTCTCACATTTACCACCCTTGTCGCTGTTTTTGGTTCCTACGTTTTTGGAACTGCTGTAAGTTTTTTCCACCATTTTCTTTCCAACTTCTATAACAATTCTCAACATTCAACAATCATCGCTCATTTTACAGATCGGATATTCATCTCCTACTCAAGCTAGAATCATGATTGACCTCAATCTTACTGTTGCACAGGTTTCAATGAATTTCATCAAACTTCTTTTTAATTTCTACTTTTTTTCTTTTTATTTATTTAGCTCATTCATAACTCTTTTGTGTTAATGTAGTTTTCAATTTTTGGCTCAATATTGACCATTGGAGCTATGATTGGTGCCATTGTTAGCGGTACAATAGCAGATTACGCTGGTCGTCGTCTTGTAAGTTTCAATGATGGCTGCATTTTATTTTAAACTCAATGTTGCTGTTTTTCAACTTAATTAAATTTGGTTATTTTGTGTTATGCGGAGCAGGCAATGGGATTCTCGCAGCTATTCTGCATTTCGGGATGGCTTGCCATTACAATCGCAAAGGTCTGCCATTCATTTCTTCCATTTTATTCATGAATCCCTGTAGTTTTATGTTATGACTTAAGCCCATAAGGAGAGTCCAACCTAAAAGACTAGAAGATTAGGTGTGAGAGTCTCATAGCTTAAGTACTGCATTGAGCTTTCTTATGTACTGAACGTGTGATTTATAACATTTTCTTTATGTTGATTGAGTAATTACTAATCGAACATATCTAATGTAATTTATATTAATTCCAAGGAAGGGGGAAAGGACTTCTATGGAAAAGATTTATTTATTCTAACTGTTAACAATTTAAAGTATACGTCATATAATTAACCGAGATATTGCAGTTAGCTCCCTTGAGATTTGTTACACACACACCTACTCTATTTTCTGGAACAGATACTCACACCTTGTTGAAGAAATTGCACTCCCCTCCTCTTAGTTATGTTTAAATTACACCCTTCACTGAGTGTAATTGAGGGGACATCAATGTCATTTACAAAATATAAGTATATGTATCATTTAGACATATTCACCCCTCTCGATCAACAACATAGCTTATTTGGCTGACAAAGACAACTATTAAATCTCATAACAAGATTTAAAAACATTTCTGTTGAGTTGTTGTTTCTCTTAAAACATTCTGAAACCGATAGATAAAGTTGGCTACAAAATATGGAGTACTAAGATTCTATCAGTTGAATGTTTTTCTAATTTCCACAGTGTGTCCACATGCACAGTTGCTGATATCTATCTAACCTTTGGTGGTACTTGTTTAAAGGATGCTTGGTGGCTTTACATTGGAAGACTGTTGGTAGGATGTGGGATTGGCCTGCTATCTTATGTGGTAATTTTTCACGACGTGTTGTTTGTTATAATTGCAATTAAAACGATGTTCAGTTACCGAAAGAATACAAATGAATACTTCCCTTGGTGTAATAGGTACCTGTTTATATAGCAGAAATAACACCAAAGAATCTTAGAGGGGGGTTCACCGCAGTTCATCAGGTGAAACAATCTTGTCTAATGATATAATATGAATTCGCTCTTTTTTTTTTGTGGACTTCGTATAGTGCATGTGTCGTCATATCACTTGTAGGCACATATCAAATCTCTATTTGGTATTATTTTGACAGCTAATGATCTGTTGTGGGATGTCATTAACTTATCTTATTGGTGCATTCGTGAATTGGCGGATTTTGGCTATAATAGGTAACATTCTTCTTTCTGGTGTTCTTTTCACAAAACAAAATTCTGGTGTTCTTTTCACAAAACAAAATCAAGTGTTTGATGTAACTCTCATGTCTCATCGTTTTTGTCTTTATCTCAGGAATTGTTCCATGTCTTGTACAACTTCTGAGTTTACCCTTTATCCCAGATTCTCCTAGGTGGCTGGTGAGTTGTTGACGAGTTGATTGTTTGGGGATGTATGTGTTGGACACTGTCTACACAAGCATTCGTGAATTTAAGACATGTCATCAAGTGATACTTGTGATCTTCTGCAGGCAAAGATGGGTCGCTTGAAGGAGAGTGATTCTTCTTTACAGCGCCTTAGAGGGAAGAATGCTGATGTTTATAAAGAGGCCAATGAAATCAGAGTATGTAATTACTTTTTGTTCATGTGAATGCCCACTCTTGTGTTAAAAAGGAAGGAAGAAACCCAATAGATTTGTAATTATCTTATGAATCATACTTTTATTTGTAGGATTATACAGAAGCCCTTCAGCAACAAACAGAAGCTAGCATTATTGGCTTATTTCAATTGCAATATTTGAAGTCACTTACAGTGAGCTTTCTAAATTAGTCCTATTCATGCAGCATATCTTCGATTTTTGTTTTGCAGACTCTTATAATATTCAGTTGCTTTGCTTAGGTAGGACTCGGCTTGATGATACTACAACAGTTTGGAGGGATTAACGGCATTGTTTTCTACGCAAATTCTATATTTATATCAGCTGGTATGTGCAGGATCTTCTCTTTGCTAATACTACTTTTATTATATGACAAAGAAAGGAAGGCGAATGTGAGAATATTAGATTTATGATGACATAATTTACACGACTGCAAAATTTCCTATCTATGACAGGGTTATCGGAGAGTATTGGAACTATAGCAATGGTTGCTGTTAAGGTTCTTAACTCTCTTCATACAATTTCATCATTGATGTTGTCCTAATTTTGCATAAGACGATGAATGCACCCTCAATTCTCTTCAAACATTTTCATCATCTGTGTTTGTAGATTCCAATGACAACTTTAGGAGTATTTTTGATGGATAAATCTGGAAGACGACCACTTTTACTGGTAATAAGTTTGAGCATTTATTCCTTCTTATTTTGCTGCGTTTTGTAAATTCTGAACCCAAAATTTTGACTATTAAACAGTTGTCTGCAGTGGGAACTTGCTTAGGATGCTTCCTCGCAGCCCTATCATTCTTCTTGCAGGTTCTTTTAATACCAAAACATATCCTCTAATTAATGTTTTTCAAATGAGTTACTAGTAAGGATCTGTTTTGATTGACTTATTTGAGCTTATCCATTGGCATAAGTATTTGTGAGACTGTTATAGAGAGCTTATGGTAAAAACCTATGACAGCTTATGAAAACATTTATTTTATCTTTTGTTATAGAAAAAGTTTATACATAAGCACTTATATGATAAGTGCTTTTGTTATACACGCTTAATTAAGTTGTTTATTCAAACAGAACTTAATAATAGTTACACTTATCTTATGCAGGACATACATAAATGGAAGGAAGTCAGTCCTATTTTGGCGCTTGTTGGTGTACTGGTAATGCTTATGCAATCATCCCCATATACGTTGAATTTCGGACTAAAATGTGAAATCTCATAAATTTTAAGTCAGGTTCTAAATGATGGAGTAAATTGTTACTCTATTTTGAGTCATTGAAATCTTAAGTCAATTGCACAATACTATTAGCATTTCTAAGTTCTTGCTAAAACATTGATGATGTACCTCGTTCTCTTTGATTCTTTCACCGGCCTTGTATTTTCGTCATGTCATAAAAATGATTTTAAGACTTGAATCTATTGACAAATAAATGTAATTTTCCATTTAATTTTGTTAATGGCCAGGTATATGTTGGATCTTACTCGCTAGGCATGGGAGCAATTCCCTGGGTTATAATGTCTGAGGTAGCTTCATCCTAATATGCCGGAACTCGTTAAAATTTATATGCAAACGTAGTGAATCCTCACTTCCTCAGCATGATAAATGGTTATATTTTATTTTTCAGATATTTCCTATTAACGTTAAGGGTTCTGCTGGAAGCTTAGTAACCTTGGTTAACTGGTTGTGTTCTTGGATTATATCATATGCTTTTAACTTTCTCATGACTTGGAGCTCAACAGGTATGTTTGCTTTTAATCTACATATTCCTCGGTTCCTGATTCCTACTCATTCATTCCCTAAAAAGATAAAGCATAAGGTCAAAATCTTTTGCTATAATGTCACGTTGTAATATTATTTCCTAAATATGTGAATTGATAAATATTTATACTGTAAATTTTTTGACTCTGCCATTGCACAGTAGTTAAATTCTGATTTGATGACTATGTAAAAAGTTTATACTATCATTGCATAATGTTTAAAGTCTTCATTTTAATACATTATTTACCACACTTCAATATACTTATTTCATGAATGAATTTAACCTTTTTATTGTGTGGTACATATAAAAGAAATGAAATTAATTATTATGTTATGCTGGTCAGGAACTTTCTTTGGATTCGCTGCCATATGTGGCTTCACTGTTTTATTCGTAGCAAAACTGGTTCCTGAGACCAAGGGGCGTACACTAGAAGAAATCCAAGCTTCCTTGAATTCAAATTCAATGAAGAAATGAATTCCTTGTACAAAACATCCATTAAGAAGCTTCCAAAAATTGCAGACTGATTGTAAATAAAGGTTTCATGAAACATCTGGCCCATAAAAAGATGGGAAAGCAGGAAAATTGCATTAGGCAAGTCTCACAATAAGTCTCACAATATATCACTGTACTGTAATAGTCTGAGATTTACATATCTTTTTTTTTTGACAGATACACATCCGTAGAAATAGGCGTCTATACCAAAACATCATCAGCTGTTTTTTTGGAATTTTATTTGGAGGATCGGGTTGTTTAGACTTTAGACAATACTATGACTATTTGAATGTTTGATATTATACTCAACTATTTCATAGCTTGTGTAAATTATTTTGTATTTATTGCTTATTAGTTTTCCTTTTCAATGACTATTGAAGAAGTATCCAACAAACTAATATCAAGTCTCCTCTCCTCTAATTTCTCCACCACAAATTTTGATAGCATGTGCTACATATGGTATATACATTAAAATATCTATAAATTTGATGATAAAAGGATTATACCGCTGTGTCATTCTATATCACATTTTTCATGTGAAACTTCGTATATATGGCTCCAAAAAAGTTCACTGTAGATGAATCTGTGATCCGTCTGGATGAAAGTTTTTTTACAGATAATTTTTTTTAAAAAAATCTATCTCTAAAACTAAGGGATTCGTTGTGTAGTAAAAATATAATAAGTTAAATTGAATGAATATTAGAATCTTTGATATTATTTAATGTTACTGCAATGAGACAGGTTTAGTATTTGAGTTTGCAAGTATATTATTTGTGTTTGGGTGAATCTGTGATAATAAAATACAAACATGGAAGAGTGAAGACGCCAGCTTGGGAGCTCTTAACGTTTTCTGCAACTATTTCTTATATGATAACAACTTGACACCTTCACAAGAAAACCAATGCCAATCGTTTAAGCTTACACAATACACACACATCACATCATTAGTATTACTACCCGCAATCATATACACTCGTTTTTTCTTCTTCTTCTTGTTTTACACTACCCTTTTCATTTCATTTCATTTTATTCTGATAATAATATCACATAAGTCAAAACTCGTACTCTTTATAACCTTAAAGCATCTGTGTAGTTTAGTTCTTGCTTCAGAGTTCTGAGTGTATAATATCATGAAGAATAAGTTTAAAGATTTTTCTCGTCTACTTTCTTCCATTCGCGAAGAAGCTAGTTCGGTACCAACTAGTATTCTTGTACTTACCACCCTTGCTGCTGTCTCTGGTTCTTATGTTTTTGGCTCTGCTGTAAGTTCTCATTTACATCATTTTTTGGAGGGATTTAATTAACAAGTTTATGATATACTATATCAAAATTCAATTCAGAATGAAAACTATCACTCTCATCTTGCAGGTGGGTTATTCATCCCCTGCTCAATCTGGAATCACAGATGACCTCAATCTTGGCGTAGCTGAGGTTTGAACTTCCTCTGATGTTTGAATCGTTGGCTTCATTTGACTCGGAGTGACTCTCTCTATGGCTTGTTTGGATTGACTAATTTGAGTTTATCTATAGGCATAAACACTTGTGTGGCTGTCTGAAAGAGCTTATAGAAATAACTTATTAACATATTTATAAGTTGTTTACAGATTATTTCTATTGACTCTCCATGATAGCTTATGATAAACGTTTTTACTATAAGCGTTTAATTAAGTTGTTTATCCAAACATAGCTAAGTCAAACTAGTTGCTTTTATGCAGTATTCACTTTTTGGTTCAATACTGACAATTGGAGCGATGGTTGGTGCCATTGTAAGTGGTGGTTTAGCAGATTACGCAGGTCGTCGAGCTGTAAGTTTCTCCAATTCTGTCTATTTCAACTATAATTAATTAAAATGGTATGCCTTTTGTCTTATTTATTGTTCTTTCAATTTGATGTTATAGGCCATGGGATTCTCCGAGCTATGTTGCATCTTGGGATGGCTTGCCATAGCAGTCTCAAAGGTTAATGTTTCTATGACTCCATTTCTATATTTAATCAGTTCAAGTACGTCGGGACCTATAATAATAATAAATGGAAGATTGTAAATCAGTTCTTTATTCTAGTTTGAATTAATCCTCTGCCTCTTGAATTCTGTCCTGTTTTAGGAATTCTTTCTTATACCAAAGTAGTTGCTATATGATGGTTTAGTTGGTTTTTGTTTGAAGGTTGCTTGGTGGCTTTATGTTGGAAGACTATTATTAGGATGTGGAATGGGCATTCTATCATATGTGGTACCAATTTATATAGCTGAAATAACACCCAAGGATCTTCGAGGGGGATTCACTGCAGTTCATCAGGTAAATCAATCACGTTAAATAATATAAAGGGTCAATAGTTTAAATTACGGTTGCGGTTAGAACCTTTATATTGATGTGGTCCGAATTGCGGTTATTATACTGTTGCGGATACATATTTCTCTTATTTTGTGTGACTCACTAGCCACCACCTATGTCTTACATAATATATGATACATATAGGCTTACTTTAAATCCTTATTTTGTATGATCTTGACAGCTTATGATTTGTTTTGGGGTATCATTAACTTATCTTATTGGAGCATTCTTGAATTGGAGGCTTTTGGCTATAATAGGTAAAGATGTTCTTTCTGGTTTTATATTTACAAAATTAAATTAAAAAGTCTTTGCATTAGCTCAGATTTTTATTTCTTTATTTCAGGAACTATTCCATGTCTTGCACAGCTTCTGAGTCTATCCTTTATTCCCGAGTCTCCTAGGTGGCTGGTGAGTTGTTCACAAGATACTCTAGATTTATTGTTTGTGCTAATTGCGTTGGACACAATTCAAACAAGCAACTGAAATTTTTCATCATTTTTGTCAAATTGTAGGAGTCAACTTGTCGTTAGACAAACTCAATCCACCGACACAGACACGGCACCGACATTGACACGTAAACACTAATAATGATTTGAAAAAATAGAGGTGATTGTATGTAATCACAAGTGTCTGTGTCGTGTCAGACACACTTTCACTATAAAGTTTCAGTGCTACATTTACAAGTGATAGTTGCATTGTTCTGCAGGCAAAGGTTGGTCGCTTGGAAAGGAGTGAATCAACTTTACAGCACCTTAGGGGAAAAAATGTTGATATTTCTGAAGAAGCCACTGAAATTAGAGTATATAATAAGAGTTTTTTCATTGGAGTGTTGACTTTTGGGTTATCATCTAGCTAGGAAGAAACTGAAAAGTGTAACATATTTTTATACACTTTACTTTCTGTAGGAATTTACAGAAGCCTCTCAGCAGCAAACAGAAGCTAATATCTTTGGATTATTTCAATTGCAGTATTTGAAGTCACTTACTGTGAGATTTGTAATCCAAATTCATGCATCTTATGTCAAGAATTTGCAGATTCTTATGGTATTTAGTTACATTGTTAGGTAGGAGTTGGCCTGATAATACTACAACAGTTTGGAGGAGTTAACGCCATTGCTTTTTATGCAAGCTCTATATTTGTCTCTGCTGGTACGTGTACATTTTATTTATGCTTCTATCATATGACCTATGCAGCATTAAAACTTCACATTGAAGGCGTGTCAAATGTCGAATACCAACAGAATTGAATAACTATTTTCTCAAATTATTACTGGTTGACTATCAGTGGCATGTCTGGGGTTCGTGCTTCATAGCATATGACACGTAAAGAAGGTGATTACAATAACTAACATTATATTTATTATATGATTCTCATGAAAGGGAAAATTCTTATCCATCACAGGGTTTTCCAGAAGTATTGGAACAATAGCAATGGTTGTTGTTCAGGTTCATAGTTCTCTTCATATAATTTATTTATTTTTGTCTTCTTTATATGATGAATAAGATGAGATAGGTGTCAATTTTGATGAGTCTTCATTACTGAGCCCCTTCACATTGTTCAGTAATTTCTGTCTTCATAGATCCCAATGACAGCTTTGGGAGTAATTTTGATGGATAAATCTGGAAGACGACCCCTTTTACTGGTAAAACGATTAAACTTTTGTGCCTTCCTTTTCATGCTATTCTGTAAATTCTAAATCTAAAATTTTACGTTTGTACAGATCTCTGCGTCAGGAACATGCTTAGGATGCTTCCTTGTATCTCTGTCATTCTTTTTGCAGGTTCTCTGAATAATAAGATCTGCTCTTGCTAGGTTGTTTTTCACAGTAGTTATTTCTAAATCAGTAGATTGTTTGCTTCCAATATGCAGGACTTGCATAAATGGAAGGAATTCAGTCCCATTCTGGCACTCGTCGGTGTATTGGTACTGATTTTGTCTGATCCTTTCTATTAAATATTTATATTGCTTCAAACTCATTCCTACAAAACCGATTTATAAGTTGAGGAGTGTCATTTTTTTATAAACTTTCTCTATTTTAAATGTGGAACTTGAGTTTTTCCCACTAATACTTTCTCTAATTTTTCACCGACCTTATATCTGCATTCATGAAATAGATTTGTTTTAAGAATACCACGATGGTGGTAAAGTTAAAAGGTATATGGTAATATTCATTTTCACCATTTAGTTACCATAATAATCAGGTATATACAGGATCTTTCTCACTTGGCATGGGAGGAATACCCTGGGTTATAATGTCTGAGGTAATATGCTCCTTCACTGCATATGCAAATTTTGATCGTAAGTTCATAACAAGTCCTCATCTTGACTAGATAATCATTTTTTTACCAGATTTTTGCCATCAATGTGAAGGGTTCTGCTGGAAGCTTTGTAACATTTGTTCACTGGTTGTGTTCTTGGATTGTATCATATGCCTTTAACTTCCTCATGAGTTGGAATTCAGCAGGTAGGTTTCCATTTACTTTTGATCCCTCTAGAAGAAAACAAAAAATCAGAAAGGACAAAAAAAAAGAATGAAGTCTTGAAAAGTAGGGTATGCTTATTAAGTGTGGAATAAGTTCCTTAGTTAATGTATTATTTTTTATACCAGGAACTTTCTTCATATTCTCTAGCATTTGTGGCCTCACCATTCTATTTGTAGCAAAACTAGTACCAGAGACCAAGGGGCGCACACTAGAAGAAGTTCAAGCGTCTCTGAATCCATATCAGACAGTATCCAACAAAGAGATGAATTTGGCATATGATCCTGTAACAGAATTGCATGCATAAGAAATCCCAAGTAATATATTAAAAAATGGTATATGATGGATGGTGTAGAAAGGTTCAGGAAACAAGCTTGTGTCCATATTCTGTTTTCATTCACAAGATTTGAATAACACCATGCTCGAAAGGGAGTGTTTCTTATTCTTCGAATAAATACTATGAATAGAATAAGGGTATTGCTAGCGGATGATCTAAGAGCACATGTTAAACAACTAAATATAATATAATATAATATCATTTTGAAAAGAACAACTTATTAACTTTCTAAGAATTGAAATACACAATTTCTCCGACAATATTTCTATTTTTTTTTATTTTCAACACGTGTCTTTAGATTACTTGTTAGCATTTGTCATAAAATATCGGACTTTGAGCTATGCCGAGTCCTGTACACGTGGCATCGTCATCAAACTCATGAGTGTTCTCCCATGTTTCTTGGGTTGATTGATTTAATTTTTAATTGTACTGCGGTTAGTTACTTTCTAAGACGCTGTGTTTGTCTATTTCAGATATTTTGATGCATTTGCAGCCAAAAAGATCCAAATAAAACCACCACATGCATGCAGCACTACAACTGTGTTGATTTTGCCACCCATATTAATAATTTGAAGATGTCTCTCTCAAATAGTTTGAAATTTTTTCAAATTGACTAATGCAAACGCATCAAATGACCTCAAAAAGTTGCATTATTGTTTGAAGTAATGTCAAACATAATTTATTCAATTAATCAAAATTTTCTATCTTTTTTTAATGTTGTTATTGGTGCAACCATCTTTATCAACACTAATCTCCGTCAAGAAAACTTCTAACTAAATATTGGGTGAATTCTCCACTCTCAACCACATTTTTTCCATCAACATTCATTAAAAAAACAATTTACAAGAGACAAAACTTGGAGGAAACTTCAATTGTAAATGAAATTAACAAAAGGGGACAAAGCCTAATATGTTCAATTTTCTCTTCTCTTCTCTCTAATATAACAATAGTTTTCAAAATTTGGTAAAAAAAAATAAAACAGTAGGAAACTCTCAAATTATCTCTTGGCCACATAACCTCACCACATCATGTCTCTCTTTCTTTTTGTTGCATTGCATTGCATGTTGTGTTTTTGGCTCCATAATTTCTGTTACTGTCGTTGTTTTCCAACAACACCGCATGCATCCAATCTCTGTCACAGAGGCACAATTTTCCAACTAATCATTCAAACGTTCCTTCCTACACAAGTATAAAATTGAAAACATAACCGCCACGTGTCCTTCTCACACAATGCTGATTCCACACATTCTAATGTGGTTTACATGAAGATGTTGTTGGTTCACCATTTCGTGACACCTCCTTAACATTGGTATTCCCCTGTTTTCTTCTTGTTGTGCTTGTTCTTGTTCTTCTTCTTCTTCTTCCTCGACATGTTCCTGTTCCTGTTCTTGTTCCTCTTCTTCATCTTCTTCTTCATCACGATCTGGTATTAGATGCAATGTTAACCGTCCATCATGTCGTGAAGCATGAAGAATATCCGGCCTGTGAATTCTAACTTCAGTTAACTCTAACCGTCCGTTTTTCCTCACTGGCCGGAGATAGAAACTAGGTTTACCGTTCCGATTCAACGATGGAAGCGGTGGAGGAAACGATCTCTTCAAATTTCCTCTGTTTTCAGCTTTTTTCGTCATCATCTTCTTCCTCCATATTTCATCATTCTCATCACTATTCACCATTCTATCATTGTTAACTCTCCATTCATCAGAACTCTCGAATCCAAGACTTTCCGTGCATGACATCAACCCATCAACGAATCCAATCGAAGGCGGATCAGGACAATTTTCAGTAATGCTTGGCTTCTTCGAATTTAAAGTCGTTGATTCAAGAACGTTTGGAAGGTTGTTATCAGTGGTGGCAGTGACAAGAGCCAAACCAGAAACAGATTGAGATTGAGATTGAGTAGTAGATGTAGTTGTGGTGATGGTGAGATTCAAATTCAAATTCAAAAGAGAGTGAATGTTTTTCTTGAACATTGTAACAACAGAAGGAACAACGAAAGAAAGTGAGAAAGAAAGAAGAATAGGAACAGGGTAATACAACAACATACCCATGGAGAATCAATCTTAGCCGCAGAAGATATCTGGGAGAGTTGTATTGTGAGTTTATTTTTGTGTTTGTTTGAAAAGGAAAATAAATAAAAGGGAAAAGAAGAGGTGAAGGGTGTTATATAGTTAGAAAGAAATGTGATGTTATGTTAAGATTCATGTTGAAACATTGATGATGGGGTGGCAAGGCAAAGAAAATGATGAGGTGGGGAGTTTGTTTTTATGAAATGAGCTGGAATGATTAAGTAAACGGTGCCGGGTCCCAGGATGGATATATATGACTATGACTAATGACTATCATTTCTCCCTTAATTAGCATGTTTTTGTTGCTAATCTGTTTTACTTCTATGGGTTAAATTTAACACTAACATTAACCTCTTATGTCCCTATCTCTTTAATTGAGTTGGATTCTCTCTATTCTAATGCGTGATTTGGATAATACTGTATTGACTATTTCAGGATATATAATAGTACTATCACACGTTGTAGACCAATAATAAAAGGTTTTATTGTTTTGAATTATTCATAAACACGTTTTTGTTTATTTTGTCAAGTATGGAAAATGATACTACTATCTAGCTGTTTTCGAAATTAACAAAATGAGAAGGAAATGGAATTTTGGATATTCTCGTGGTAATTTAATTAGATTTGACCATCTATCCATAACAATAAATAGGATTTCCAGGTTCACGGAATTTTTAGAAAGTATTAGTGGCTGAGCTGAACATCACTTCTTCCCATAACTGAGAGGGCTTGAGTTGGTACACGTTTCTTCTTACTCCGACATCCACTCTACGGGAATGGGTAAACATTAAATACATACAAATTCACGTTTATTTGTTTCATAAAAGGAGATTCATACCTTATAGATTGGTTCAATTGCTAATAGGACTCAAATAAGAGTAAGACTATCCAAAATGAATTTATCTAAGCTCGACTCGATAAACATGAGTTCAACTTAAAATTCAATCCAAATTTGATATAAATCTAACTAACTCAAACTCAAATTACATGATTCAATTTATTTTTTTATTTTTATTTTTTAGATATTTGGCATATGAAATTAATAATTTAACATTCAACACACAAAAATGATCATTAACCTTGCGTAATCTTCAACGAAATACAATCATCGCACAAAATTATAACATAAAAATCTATCTACTACAAACTGATTCAGATAACAGTTATTATAATATATAGAACTTCACCAGCAACAGAATGAAAACAAGCCGATTCCAGTATTGCAACAAATAATGAAATTAACCAAAAGTGAAAAACAAAAACGTCGACAGCAGGGTTCGAACCTGCGCGGGCGAAGCCCAACAGATTTCAAGTCTGTCTCCTTAACCACTCGGACATATCGACGACTTGCGACTTTTGCAAAATTAATTGTATAAGATCCTTGGAATTTCGCAGAAAATCGTTGACACCAGACTAGTATATAACTATATATCATCCAAAAAGGCAGTTTTTTTTTTTCTTTTCATTTTTATGAAAAAAAGTTTATGTGAGCTGGCATCGAAAACTCATCATGGTAGGAGCAAATCTCAAAGCTCAGAAAGCAATAACATAAACTTATAAAACACTCGGAAAAGAGGTCATCATCTTGACAACGGAGATTGAACTCACAACTTTACGAGTGTGTCAAAATGAAACGAAATAGAATAAAATATACTTCCTCCGATCACATTAAGTAATTAATATATCTGAATTATATTATAGTCTGGATACATCATTTATACAAAGAACCTAAAAAAGAAATATTTGTTTATAAAAGGAAGTAATTCTTATATCACTGTTTAAACATGCTAGAAAAAACTTTAATTAAATTTTTTTCTTTGTCAAAATTAAAGTATTTGCAGGTAAAGATCATTTATAACTCATTTCCATTGACCATTATGATAAATTAACGTAGCCTCTATTTGGTTTTGCAGCAAGTTTTCTTCCTTACATCAAACCACGACAATAATCTCATGTCAACATAGAATCTCGATTTTCTAGATTTTAAAAGTCATGGCGATTGCATTGGTATGACCACAAACGCATGATTTGGGTTTATCATTTTCATTCACTATTCCTTGTTTGAAGTAGATGTTCTTTAAGAAAATAAATTGTATATGTTAAAACTATTTAAAAATAAATTTACTTAAATCCTTATATAAAATTGGCATGAAAGATTTATACATGTGTAAAAAAATAAATATTCATTTCTCTCGATTAAAATCATTTTCATTCCCTTATAGAGTTAGAGCGCTTGTTTGTTACAAAAATCACTCTTAAAAGTATTGCATTTGTTACAACTTTTTTTTAAAAAAATCGAATATAAAAAAAGAAAAAGAAAACATGCTTCAAATGAGAAGTTGTTAAAAATATTTTTTAAAAAAATAATTTTTTCAGAGAAAAGAGAAAATAAGATAGAGGTGATTTTGAATAAAGATATCTTAAAAGTAGCCGATTAATATTCTTTATTTTGGGCGTTATGATAATAATTTTGTTATAAAAAATTACTTATATACAGCTATATCCAAACATGTTAAAATCACTTTTTCTTAAAAAAAAAAATTATGATGGTAAACAAGCACAATATAACTTCTGTTTTTATTTTTATTTTTATAAAATTTTTAAAAAATAATATCAAAATTACTGAATGTTAAAATCGATTATTTTTTAATCTCTAACAAACAGGTTCTTGGTCTATTAGAAAAAAGCTCTTGGTTGTACCAAAAAAAAACAAAGAAAGAAAAAAGCTCTTGGTTGCACTCCCCTCTTTTAAACTAAACAATATTTTAACTCATTCCTTTTACTAGAGATAACGAAACAAAAGTTTTTTTTAAACAATAATAACTATTGTGAATCCATTGAAATCTTGTTTACTCTATTTATTTTTATTAATCCATTCGTAGTGAAGAAGTAATTGGGAGCATGAAAAAACAAGATATGATAGTTAAGATTTTTTTTTTTTGAGGGAATGATAGTTAATATTATGACTGTACTAATTAAGATCTCATCTCCAAGTATAAGTAAAGTTGATTAAAGAATCTAAAAACACGCTGTCGTCGTATTCATTATTGACGTATCAACATGTCATTTAATGTGTGTAAAATAATTGTATATTGATAATGCATATTAGTTAAATATATATATTTTTTGTACCCAAAAAAAAAAAAATATATATATATATATATATATTTTTTACCAAATAAATATATTTCTTATTGGAAAAATTATACTTCACTTTTTATTTTTTGAAGAAAATAAACTAACCGACTCAAATTGATGACACCGGAAGAGTTGAATCCGAGACATTGAAAGGAGCACACTCTAGGATCTTAAACCAACGCCAACAGACCAACCCAACTCGGTTGCTGCTTCACTTTAGTTAGAGAATGAACAACCTTAATTGACTTGCTTAATAAGCGTTACTGGAAAATCTGGTCTGAAAGATGGCTCTACAATCATTAACGTACACAAAACTTCGATAATGTGATGCAATTATGGTTTTACATGGATAAACAAAACAGGCGGTTTTTTTTTTACATAATCATTTTTACGCTAATCACTCAAAAAGCTATGCATTTTTTTATTTTTTGAAAGAACAAAAAGCCATACATATCAGCTCATTTAAGAAAAGGGTAAAAAAATAAATGAACAGTGATACTCGTATCTTCGTGAGATCTATGAATGGTAATTAACGTAAATGTGGATTTAGATTGTAATTTGTGATGCATAATTAACTGATTTCACATTTACTTAAAAGGCAAGATAGTTTGGTTATTAATTCTAACCTCTTGAAGTGCTTATACAACATCAACCTATTCTTGATTAGAGCATGCAATAGCCCATTATCAGTAAACCACATCCAGTATAGCCCGCGTAAGATCCCCAAGTGATTCCTGATTGTTTGTGAGTGGCTGGCTCCAAACAGTAAAAGATACAATCCAAGATTATTATGGTTGAGCAGCCTCTACATGTTACCATCCTGCTTCGGCGATTGCATCTGAGAATTAGCTCATGCTCAATAACCAATGCTCGGCAAGTTGATGCAGCAGGAGACTGAAAATCTTCTAATTCCTCCAAGAAGTTATTCAGCCTGGGTATACTCTAACAACATGTGTGGAGACCGGTAGATTTTAACAAGCGTCCAATACAGAATCTCTTCCACTTCAAGCTCTCCTTCTGCTCTTGCAGCATATATATCTTCACATATTGCCATCAATCTGCATCAATGAAAAAAATTATAGAAATTATCAGTATCCACTTCATTTGATTTCCCAATAAAACAGAAGGGAGCCCATTAGTGAACATTCATCGTAATATATATCAATTGCTTGAGCACCTGTCACAAGAAGGAAGGTTCTCAAAAGGAATTCTCATTCGTAAATCAGAACATTGTAATCTGATAAAACGTCCAACTGCAAGCACAAAGGTGATGTAAAGTCCCCAGATGCTGAACTTGCTAAGAGTTTCGCCGAGAATGCCCTCTAGAGCAGCAAAGAGAAAAGACAAATTGGTATTAGTTAAGATATTTGATCATATCTGAGGGGAAACAAAGTTCTGACTAAATTTGTGTATGAGTGGACTGGATAGGTAGCTGTAATAAAGTTTCAGTTGAACTTACGAGGGGTTTCTTCTGATACAATTATAGCCATCGGTCCTGGGAACTTCCCACATCCATGTTCATCTGAGATGTCGAGATCATAGAAAGACCACCACTCTGGATTCCCACGGTTAAGAACAAGATCCCCACTAACCAGCTCGACCTGCAAAGACGTTATGGTCGTTATGATCGGAGCCATAGTCAGCGAATGAATGTAGCAGTTTAATGAACAATACTAGGATCATTTTTTTTTTTTGGTCTTAGATTGCATATTTTGTTCAAGACTAAGATTAGGACATTGTAAGTTAGATGTACATACCGACTGTTCAAGAGAACGCACATCTCCGGAGCCTGTGACCCGAAAATATCTAGGATAAATATTGAACACTGAGAAACTATTGGAAGTACCATTGAAGACTTTAGTCACTTCTGAAGATGTGGGAAGATCCTGTTCCTGTATTGTTAATTCATATTTCACTACTTCCTTTCCTTTAGGCCTATCTCTGGTAAATTCCCAGGAGAAAGTAATGTCCATATTCCACCTAAGAGACTTCATAAATCTGGCCTGCACGACAGGTGGGACAAGCCACGATGTACTTGCATCCGATTGGCAGCAAATTAATTGGATGTCTTTCTCATTATATGCACTAAGATAACCCTGGGGATCCAAACTTGTGCGTGCTTCAAGCTTTTCCCAAGATATCTTCTCACACAAAGTAGTCTCAAACAATGTCAACTTGCCACTTATTGCCCTTATATCAACCCGAGCACTGGCATCTTTGATCGGGTTTGCAATGTTTGTTGGGTTGCCACTACTATACATCTGTCCAGAAAATGTAATTTAGAAGAAATAGTGCGAAGTGAGAGTTCAATAAATAATTTAGGGGAAAAAAAATCTTTCCAATATTATTGTAGTAAGTATGCACTCTATAATTGATATAAAATAAACTAAAAGTAGCACTCAACAGACTTGGACTTTTTCTAAAAAAATGTCAGAAAGGAAGATAATGTCAGTCAGTCATTCCCACAATTTTTATTTGTTATTTCATACAACAACAACAATAAAGTCTTATCCCACTAGGTGAGGTCGGCTACATATATCGAATGACTTCATAATGCTCTATCAGATATCATATATTTATCCAAACTATTGACTTCTAGGTCTTTCTTGATAGTTTCTCCTATAACTCTTCTTGGTTTTCCTCTACCTCTAGCAATTGGGATGCTCTTCATCTGATCTACTATCTTTACTGTGAAATCTATAGGTCTCCTCCACACATGCCCAAACCACCTAAGATGAAATTCAACCATCTTTTCTACAATAGGTGCTACCCCAACTCTATCTCTAATGCTACCATTTACGGCGCCCTGATCTTACTCCCGTGATGACATTTTACTTCCCAACACTATCTCACAAAACATCGCCAGTCCTACATTTTTACGATGAAATTCTCCCTTTAGCTTGAGCAGTACCTTTTTATCACATATAATCCCCAAGGCACTCCTCCATTTCATCAGACAAAATGAGATTCATAATTGGAACATTTAATTTTTACAAAAAGATAACATTAGAATTTTTTTTCCTTACCAGCATTGGAGCCCATATAACACACATTAAAACAAAGAATAAACATATCCCACTGCAGAACTTTGTCATTTTTGTCTGCTTTTGTCCTTGTTGGTGGCTGGCTCTATTCAAAACCACATCGCATTTGACGAGAAACAAGCTTGCGTGAATATCTTCCAGCTAGAAAGAAAGTTAGAGTGTTTAAAATATATAAATGGGAATAAAAATGCACATTGCTTATGAGAAGTAGCTAAGAAAATAACAAGTCTGCATGTTTAGGTGATACAGGAATTATGAATCTAAGTTGTTCAATAAAAAGAGTCAATTTGCTAGAGTACTAATACAGATGTTAAGATAAACTGATAACAATCAAATTTTAGTTCAGGTGCCTGTATGTGAAATTATTAACTTCCACCATATTAAGACATTGCTATAACTTAAAAAATTACAAGGCTAAGACTGTTTATTTCCATAATTGGAAAATCTAAGAATAAACTACTACAGAAGTTAAGGGAAGTGGACTAGAAATCGATGCTTTCTGAAATGTTAATAAGTTTTAATTATGCAAGGCGTGTATGCTTCCCAAATAGATTGTTAAAATCTAATCCTTGCTAACTAAGAATGTTGCTTTGATGTTAAAGTAATTAAGTCATATGAAAATCACTCACAAACTTACATGAAAGAGAGGAACATTTATTTCTGTAAAATTTATCCTTTAATCTACATATGCATGTTATCAAGGTCAAAATCATTGAGGTTGCTTAATATTTAGATCTAGAAGACCTAGCAGTCTCTGAACATCAACTGAGTGAGGGGTACGCCACCATCTTCATTTATTATGTCGTTCAGTTGTAACTGCTTTTCTTTTTTGCTGCTACACAGATAATATTGGGTTTCCAAAATTGTCCATCATTTGACTCAGTAATTAAGTCGTGTAGTCGCATGTTTTGGTCCTCTTTCTAATTTCTATATTAAAATTAAAGCTTTAAGTTTATTTTAATATAGGTTAATGAAAGTTAAAATCATGTCATAAATTTTTGAGAAATTATTCAGAAAAAACATTATTTTTCTCAACATACTGTGCCAGTAGTCCATAATATTCACATTTCACCATTAATGATGAGACTTGTGGATTTATGTCAAAATGACTTTTCCATATTTTCATTAGATGATCACAAGAGCATAAAGATGTCTAAATATTCTACCCCAACTGTTCAAGAATGGCAAAACAAGGAGTTCTATATTAATATGTGAATGGCATAACCCATAACAGTAGCAGCAATAGAAAACATGATCATAAAAAACAATATGGAGGCTGTTGAACACATATGGCATACCTTTAGCCAGTCATACATAGTCAAAGATGTTGTCGTGCAAGACCAATCTAGCACACATCTCAATTCATACAGGAAAGGTAGAGCTCGATATAGTCGAAATCCCAAAACATTAACTCGTGAAACACTACTGGTCAAAAACTGCCTATACAAAGTACTTTTGTGAGGAATCCCAAAATGAATTTGCATTGCTTGCAAAACCAGAGAAATTGCTTTTGTAAAATAAATGGCACGAATTGCTAATCTTCCCGAGTATCTGTGCAAAGGATCCATGTCCCAGGCATATTTTGTGACTGAATATGTGAAGAGCACAAGGTTGAATAAATAGAAAATAACTTTTCCTGTTGCAAATGAACAGAGGTATATAATTCGATCAAGCACGATCAAGAAAAAGACAACCTGCAAGAAAAAGTTTTTATGCTGAGTAACTAGCCAGAACATATGCCAGATTCAAAAAGTTGATATTCATTGGTTGAATAGATCTAGCGGTGGAATATATTAAACTATATCATCTTTCACAAAAAATGAAATGGACAAGTTTCGCATAGAAAGAAACAAAGAAACAACCAAGTTTCTGAAAATCTATGAACACAAGTTATGTGAGCCCTTGGAAGAAAAGAAATTAGCAGTCTTCTGGATATATATATATATATATATATATATATATATATATATATATATATATATATATATAGAC
>Ga0315914_1004453_pt1 | contig 20963 bp, 12 predicted proteins | sample MpolenodulesMG_FD_203920 | JGI IMG/M metagenome (GOLD analysis project Ga0315914, IMG submission 203920) | Medicago polymorpha root nodule microbial communities from Los Angeles, California, United States - elongated nodules | ecosystem: Host-associated > Plants > Roots > Nodule | place: USA... | reverse complement strand
TTTCCAAAGATTGTTTACAGGTTCATGAACTCAAAAGGGCTTTCAAAAACACATCAAACATGAAATCAAATGTTATTTCAACACAATTCACCAATTCAATCCATTTTTACAAAACCCTTAACAACAACTCAATTCAACTAAAACAACTTCAGCCATAACTCTTACCCAAGCCAAGATATGAGATTATCAACAACAATCAACAACAACCACAACTTATAATCATGTATTCAATCACAATTCAACAACATCATATCATAATCCCTCAATTGAACACAATTCATCAACTATCCATATAAATATATCATGAACATGTAAATTTATCATCAACCATTCAATTATTAACAAATTAACATACCCAAACATCTCACTATCATTAGAGTACGAATTTCAACAAGTAGGTTCATGATAATCACTTATTCAATTAAGCACTTAAGCATATAACTAGAGAAGAAGCTACAACTAATAGATTATAATTGAAAACTAACCCCCTTACCTCAATGAGCAACAAACCTAGCACAAGCTTCAATTGAGCTCTTATGGGTTCTTCAATCTTTCTCTCTAACCCTTCTTTCTTCCTCTTGCCCCCTTTCTCTTTCTTCCTCTTCTCAGTCTTGTAAAATGATTATCTATCCCTATTTTCTTCAAGGACCAATGTTTATATAGCCTCTACACTTTGGGCTTAACCCTCTTAGTGTCCTAATGGGCTCACAACATTTATAAACCAACCCCCAAAGTTCCTCTCTACTAACGGTTAAAATAATAATAACGATCACTTACCGGTTATAAAATAAATCACCACTACCCGCTAGTAACTTACTAAATAATGGTTCTCAGTCGAAACGCTAAAAATAATCCTCATCATAATTACTAATCTACCCTTACTCACAAAATGACCAAAATACCCTTCTAATACTGAAATCCTATTAAAACACACACATAGGCAATTTAATCACATATAAGCATAATTAATCACACACAAAACAATTAAAATTAAATCTAGAGAAAATCGAGCTGTTACATTATGTGTTTCTCAGATTCATAGATGGGCAAACCTTTAAGAGGATCAGGAATTCACTGATTGGAATTTAGGAAAGCCAATTTAAGTATATGTTTCAATTACCTCAGAGAGAGTAAGAACCCACACATACTTTTGTGTCATCAACAAGTGCAACTCGACAACTAGAGGGGAATGAACCCATATCTCTAGGTGAGTAAGACCTCACACGTAATGATCACCATGTGACCAACATGTGCAACTTGACAGCCGAAAGGAATTAAAACCCCACAAACTCATCACTTAGATAGATAACGATAAATAGCATGAATAAGATTTGACTGTTAAATAATTTCAACAACCAAGTAGAAGGGATTCGAAGAATCCTAACCGCCGTTAACATTCTGCAATCAAAACAAGTAAACTTTGTTCAGTTGCAAATATATTATCTTTGCAAAACTCTAAACCTTTATCTCTTTTATTTTATTTTGTTCCCAAGTAAGTAACACAAATAGTTTGGTTGATAAAACAATCTCTGTAGATACTCTACTCTACCTACCGCTTTATTATTTGGTAAACGGTTTGGTACAATTGCCTAACCCGACCATCAGTAATCTTCTGAATTTCCATTTTTGTTGTTTTTTTTTTCTTTTTCATTTCCTTTTTCATTTCCTAGCAAAATCAGTGAACCATATTGGACTCGTGAGTACATGCTTACTCATAGCAAAATTGCAATTTAACACATTTTGATTGAATAATCAAAATAAATTGAGACATATTCAGAATACATAAAACTTTGCAGATCTTCTCTATTAGTTTTTTTAGAGGTGTATGCAAAAAATCAACTCAAAATTTAATTTATAGGTTGAGATTTTCATGATTTTATTTTTTTATTTTTGGCGCTTTAAAAACTCATAATTATTGCATCCTTTGTCAGAAAATTCAAATTTTATGTGAAAAGTCATATTTTTATATCCTAAATATGTCTCCACAAAATTATCAAAAAACCAACCTCTAGATCACTTTTCTGAACCTTTTGTCTACGAGGAAATGTAGGAGGGCAAAAATAAGACGAATACCAAATCATATGGATATAATATATGTTTTTTAAAGGTTATTTTTAAGACTTCACGTGTATTACACGATCAATTTCAACAATTAATCTTTTCTATAATAATTGTATGACACCACAAAAAAAAAATTGTATGCATTTTTTGAAACAATGAAAATATCAAAATATTGTTTTCAATATTTCCAAAAATCATCATCCCTAACTAACTAACATTCATATTCTTTCCATGAGAATGATTTATTTCGAGAGTCCCACATTTTTTAACAAATTTTAAAATGATTATTCAATTTTTTATTTATTTTCAAAATGAACAAATTTTTAAATTGAATAAATTTTAAAACATGAAAACATTTGAGACAGTTAACGGTTCTTTTGATGAAAATACTATTTTTATTTTCAAAAAATAAATAAAAAATTGTAATAATAAAAGGAAAAGGGTTGAGTGGAGCGGGAATAGAAATTCGAAATTACTCATTTCTGATTCTACTCTCACATTCAACTCAACTACATCGCCATTTTCAAATCTCTCTCTCTCTCTGAACTTCTCTCTCTCTCTCTCTCTCTCTCTCTCTCTCTCTCTCTCTCTCTCTCCGAGATTCAACAATGGGGTCGGTGGAGAAATACCACGTAATCGAGCTCGTCGGCGAGGGTTCCTTCGGTAAAGTCTACAAAGGCCGACGCAAGCATACCGGACAGGTTCTTTCTCTCTCTCTCTCTCTCTCTCTCTCCCATTTCCTAACTAACTTTCAATTTTCAATTTTCTTCGTTTTAGACTGTTGCTATGAAGTTCATCATGAAACACGGCAAAACGGAAAAGGATATTCATAATTTGAGACAAGAAATCGAGGTAATTCGTTTAATTTATTCGTCAATTTCGACTTTGTTTTAATTAATGCGATTTGATTCTGTGTTTTCTCTTTGTTATGAATTCATTTTTGTGCGATTTGATGCTGGTTGAGATGCTGCTATAGTTAGGGTTTCTGTTAATGTATTTAGGTTGAAATCGAAAAACGAGTTTTCTTTGTCACTGATGTTATAAGTATTGAGTTATAGTGTGAGAATGTTGCGTTAGTGTTATGATTTCGGCACCTGAATGTGGAGTTAAGAAACTACTGCTAACTGTTTTAAAATTGGTATGGTATTGGTATTGGTATTGGTATTGGTATCTATGTAGCACCGAGACCAAAATGGTGTCCAGTATCCGACACTGACACATGTAGCTGACCGAAGTTAGTGGTATAAGGCTTGGTGTTGTTGTTATTGATCGGTGTTGATGTGTCGGTGTTGGTGTTGTATCTGCTGTTTGTGTCAGTGCTTCATAGATTGCTATTGCTATGTTTGAATTGAGTTAATTAAGAAATAAATAAAATCATTATTAATGTTTCCTTAAAATAAACAGAAATAAAAATCATTATTACTAATAATATTGAGTTTATAGATTTGGTTTTCTGTTGATTTTCCAGATTAGTGATTTCCATATACTTCAATAGTTTTTTTTTGAAACACATATACTTCAATAGTTGGAAATAGTATTACATATTGGACTAGCATTGATAATGTTAAATGTGTTTCTGTTGGGAACTTTTTATTTTTGAAACAAAATGGATTAATCAACTTTATTTAGAAGACTAGAACTCATAACTCTATTCATGGCCTGGATGAAGAGGATGGAGCGATTAACATCAGTTTTTTCCTTTTTGGTGAGTGCGTGCATATATAGAATATGTTGACTAAAATATACAACGTGCATTGATTTTTAAATTCTGTTCTGTTCAACATGATTGCAAAAATCAAAGTCTAAACTTGAACGAAAATTTGGAGAAACCAGAAACAAACAATTGACGAAGAGAAGAATTTTTTCTAAATGATTTTATCAAAGATCCTACTAATTGATGGATCTAGTTTTTCATAGAGCCTACTCACTCAATTGATGGATCTAGTTATTTGAACAATATAAGTTTTTCTACTAATTCCTTATTAATGGCTGTGCTAACCGTTGACATTTGATATTCACGAATTCACAGATATTGAGGAAGTTGAAGCATGAAAATATTATACAAATGCTTGATTCATTTGAAAGCCCGCAAGAGTTTTGCGTTGTCACCGAATTCGCACAGGTAAACCATCTGTATTGTTGATTGTTTGATTGATTTTGGATTTGTTGTACTCTAAAGTCTTTGAAAGTTACTACCACTTATTCATTGGATTTGTAGTACTCTAAAGTCTTTGAAAGTTACTACCACTTATTCATTAATGGTTAATTTAAGCATGCACAACCAGCTGATAGTGGAACAAGGTGGTTTGAATCATGAGACATGCTGTCATGCTTATGGTAATTTTCATATTTCAGGGTGAGCTATTTGAGATTCTCGAGGATGATAAATGCCTTCCTGAAGAACAAGTTCAAGCAATTGCAAAGCAATTGGTATTCTGTCCTATACGATTTTTCCTAACAATACTTAGAGGAAGAATTACATGGATACATGTCTTATTTTTTTGGTTTGGGTTATGCAGGTAAGAGCCTTACATTATTTGCATTCCAATCGGATCATCCACCGTGATATGAAGCCTCAAAATATTCTCATTGGTTCCGGATCGATTGTCAAGGTTGGCTTAACTCTTTGTTCACGTGAATAAACATGCACCACACATTTCTTATTGCTAGCTGCAGTATAAATTTGTCACTATCTGTTGTAATTGTTATGATTCACATTCTACACGAGTTAAGCCTTCTTTTCATTGAATAATCTAATACAATTTTCCTGTAAACACACTTCCTTCATGGAGGTATTACATATGTGCTTTGTTAAATTTTTCTGTGATAATATATAGGCTATATTGGCTAACCCATCTGCAACCTAATTTTCTTCTCTGTAAACCTAACATGATGGATACAAACCCTCTACTCCAATAACAAAATGTGCTGAATCCTCTTGACCAAATTTAAGCCGCAAGCACTTCCAGAGGACTTGCCATTTAACCAGTTATTTCAAGGAACGAATAAAATATTCATCCCTTGAAACAAACTCCTTCTTAAAGACAAGTTTATTTTGTTTTTATTTTTATCGCAGAGTTAATTCAAACACTCATCACATTATGTTTTAATCCCATTAACTGATTGTATGACTTTCATTTTTAGTTTTCCTTAGTTAAGAACAGTTGATCATGGTCTAATTTATGTTGTTTTTGAATATCTGATAGCTTTGTGATTTTGGGTTTGCACGTGCGATGTCCACAAACACAGTTGTTTTGCGATCTATAAAAGGTTTGGCTCATCAGAACACAATTTGTTGCCTTTTAATCTTCATTGTAGCAATGCAGTTTGTGTGTAGCTGCTGGTGTTTTTAGAGACTGAATTTGTTTCATTTTTTTCAGGCACCCCATTATACATGGCTCCAGAACTTGTCCGGGAACAACCTTACAACCACACTGTAGATTTATGGTCTCTTGGTGTTATATTGTATGTTGAATATCTTTATCTCTTCTTATCCGCATCTAATAACACATTTACTGGTATTCAGTTATGCATTCTTCGTTGATAGTTGTCCATTTAAATATGGCCTAATGTCTTGATATCAGATGTCTTTACAATATTTAAGTTGGTAACTCATTTCCTCAAACCAAATAGATCCTACTTTTTATTTCTTTTATTTTCTATTTGCATTATCCTTATTCTCTCTAACATCAAATTCTTTACCCAACTTCATGCTTGTGGTACTCAACAACTGCTTTACGTTTCTCATTTTTAGTGATGAACCGGACCTGTTGCGTTAGCAAAAGGGTTCTGAATGATGACGTTTTCTAACCAATAGTTACTTAGCAATTTGCAATGTTCTTTGTTATTGACATTGAGTTGAGTTGAAGCCTTTTTTTATTTTTATTTTTTATGCCTATAACAGGTATGAGTTATTTGTAGGACAACCACCATTTTACACAAATTCTGTTTATGCACTCATCAGACACATTGTTAAGGTACATTTTTTAATCAGATGAGATTTGTTATGCAATTGCTATTTATGTTCTGATCACTAATTAAATAATCCAGGATCCGGTTAAATATCCTGATAGCATGACTACAAATTTCAAAAGCTTTTTAAAGGGTTTGCTTAACAAGGTTAGTTCTCTAGCGAATGTTTCCCCTTTTTCATTTTTGCCTTGTGAGATTTTACAATGTATTAATACACTTCAGTTTCCAAATTTATTCTAACCAGGCACCAGAAAGTCGACTAACTTGGCCTGCTCTTCTTGAACACCCATTTGTGAAAGAAACTAACGATGAAATCGAGGCCAGGGTAGGTACATTAAATTTTTTGCCAAAGAATTCTGCATCGGGCAAGATGCTCATTGGAGTCTTATCTTAGTTGAGTATTTTCAGTTAATTAATTTAGTAAAATATGGACTGAACTTCAGGAGTTGAATGAAATAAGTGGTTCACCAAGGGAGAGCAATACAACACAGAGGGTTGAAGGGAAAACCATTCAAACTTCATCAGGTTCAGCAACTTCCAGTACTGCAGGATGATAGTACTTACTGTATTATTGTTTATCAATAAAGTGTCTACCAAATGTCTCTACACTTTTTTCCTTTCCCTCTATTATAATGACTTGCTTTTGTCACAGGCAAAAACACTCATACAACATGTTTGGAGGAGCATATTGCTTCACCAATTAAGAATGAAGCTCAGTTAAATGACCCTAACATGAACAAAACCAATTCTAAAGTGCTTGATGAGTCTTCCGGATTTTCCAATCAAAATGATGTAGGAGAGTCAGGTATTGTCGTCTCTCTTTTACTGCATGCTTATGCTTATTTTTATGCTAATATTTCTTTGGCTCTTGGAAGACATATGATATAACCCTGTTTACATATTTCTGACTATTGGCTGTCTTGAACAAATTCAAATTAAATCTAAAATTAGAAATATTTCACTCCAAATACTTATGAGGTTCAGTTATTGTCTCATCACATCTTAATTTTAAGGTGAAATATTGTAAAGTATAAAGTTGTTCTTCATTCTTCATTTTGAAGTAATACGTTCTTGTAATTGATTAAAATTTAAAAGGTTATTATTGGTTTTCGTTTGTAATTATGGTTTGGTCTATCTTCCATGTTTACTCATGTGAAGGGAGGCAGCATGTGATGTATACTGCATCCCAAATGTGTCGATTGAAAACCACTGTTGGCTCAGTGCTACCTACGTTTACATTATACACAGCATTGAACTCAAAAAGAATTAGTGACAACATATTGGAAATTTTCCCGTAATTGAATGAGCAAGAGCTCATGTGTGATGGAAATCAAGAGCTGTCCACTGTCGTCTCATAATCATAGCATGACACCAGTTCTGGGTTGAACATTGTTTGGACAGTTTTACAAATCAAAACAAATAGAATAGATAAAAAAAACAAAGGTATACTGATATAGTGATATGGTCTGGATTTTCAATCAAACAGAATATAATAGATGACATTGTTTGGATTTTCAAATCAAAAGGGGGGCATGGGTAGTTCACTTGGTTGAGCTAAGGGATTAAAGAAGGTTCAGGGTTTGAATCCTGGCAAGGGAGAAAAAGGTATACTGATAATGGATTTGGGATAAACAGTGACAGCTTAGGAAGTTGTAAATTAAATGAGGATTATGTGCAGAATGCCTTTATGAAAGGCTTTAGGCAGTCATTATAAGGTTTAGGAGTGACTTTGATACCATATCATGAATCACATATCACAAAATTTAGCTGTTGGTTTAAGATATATGACTGGTTTTCTTATTAACAGACATTTTGTATATACTCATGCATGCCTCCAGCTTTTACTGAATATGACAACTGACAAGAATAGACAAACTCTTGTATTTTTAATTTCTAAGACTCTTCTCAAGCCAGAGCATAGGTGTTCATCATTCTTAACTTCTTGCAAAGATAGCCACCTTGATTATGACTGAAATTTTAAAGAAATTCAGCAACTGCTTTCCATTCTTAACGGACAGTTAGAATGAGTCCGTGCTGCATCTTTTTCTAATGAAATGACAATTATCTCATTTGCAGACCAGATGTTGCATCAAAATGAGCAACACAAGCTAAACCCACAAATTGATACAGTATAACACTTGCAAGTGCTTTTTATACAGAAGATTGCACTTCGTTCCGCATCCTTTCAATAGAAGAATGTTTTGCTGTTTAAAATTAGAAATGACATTTTTTACCAACCACACATACTGTCTAACAGTCAATTAATCAGCAATTCAAAAACTTCTTGCGTCTTGCAAGTGGTTCCTTTGTACTGGTCCTTGTGAAAATCGGGAAAAGAAGGGCAGGATACACCTTTACAATATTGAATCAGATAATAATTCTTCATAATTAAGCTAAAGCCTCCTGGAAATTATCACTTGTTTATGCAGAACTGAAATCAACGAGTAAGAGATGTATGCATGTTTTGTGTGCATTTAGGGATTTATTGACTTGTTATTTTTTAGTACGGAGTCAAACTGCAGTTTTGTTCTATTTGCTTTGAAAAACCTTAGTAATAGATTCTTTATCTTACATGAAACCTGGATTTATGTGATTGTGAATGCTTCCGAGCAGGCTGCCAAAGATTTGACAGACTTGAAAGTAACTCTCGCACTGTCAAAGGTGCAAAAGTAATTGGTCAAGACAATGAAGCATTGGGACATATTCTGCAACCACTGAAAAAATGGTCAAAGGGAACTCAAAATATTTGCCGGTAAGTTTGTGTTGTAGATTTAAAAACTTCAATATGCATTTGGAGTCTTCATGAGTTCCACTTAAAATTGAATTAGTTTTAATGGCTTGAGTTTACTGAACATTATTTAATTTTATTTCTTGTTGATCATATGTTCATTATCATCCTTCTTTTGGCTTGTATTGTTGAATATCTGTAGACATAAAATCCTCCTACAACTTGGTTTACTTCCATTTCAGGTTCACACATATTGTTTAGCATAACATATTTTTTGAAGAAGATTGTTTATCATAACATAATTGCACTCAATGCTGTCAATGTCATGCTATAGCACCGCGTTTGTAGCATAGCAGACCTGAACGGCCATATATATAATTATAATGTTCGTTCTCATGCTTTCATTTTTTAAAATACCACGTCTGCACCTAGACTACATGAACTGTAATTTCTATACCCTATACCCGAACCTAATCCCAATAACTGCATTAGGGTTAACTACAGGATGGTGTTTGCAATATAATTTATTGGCTAACTTTTAAAGCAAAAATGGTAATAAAGTACTAACATTAACGGGTAATGATTATTAGTTCTTGAAAAATGACGTTGATCGGAAGGACAACACAAATTTAAATTCAAAGATCATCCACATTCCAATTATAAAAAATTACTTTAGTACTATTGAATTAAATTCAAAAGCCATGTAATAGGTGATTAAATATGAGACATAATTTGATTGTTTTGGAACTTTTACTAATTAGTTTTTCAATAAAAATCAAGCAACTGTGTTTCAAGACCCTGTTAATTTTTTCTTTTCTTTTGGTTTCAAAATTATTTATTTCTGAAGTCTTTCTTTTATGATCTACAGTGATCAAGATCTTCCTGCTTCAAACCAGTCATTGAGAATTCTATCAAATCTAGTTGCTGCTGGTGTCTTCAGTTCTACTGGACTCATAGATGAATTAATAAGCGAGCTTCTTTTGTTTACAAAATCTGTTGTAGCAATGAAATCTGATGAAGTTTTTGACTTGTTAACAAAGGTACCTTACTTGCACATTTAATCTATTAGTTTCTTTCTTCAAGAAATCTATATTTTCCATTTATTTATATAAAAAAGGGGCAGCCCGGTGCACAAAGCTTCCGCATATGTAGGATCCATGAAGGGGTCCCACGATTTGGTGTATTGTACACAGCCTTACCCTGTTTTTTACACAAGAGGCTGTTTCCAGGACTTGAACCCGTGACCTTTCAGTCACATGACAACAACTTAACCGTTGCGCCAAGTCTCCTTCTCAATAGAATGAATTTAAAATGCTTGGATCTTGATTTGATGTGTTAGAATATCATAGTCTTTCACAATATCTTGGAAAATATTCGATAGATGATGTAGAATTATGACATGAGCAAGCAATCTAAGAAGTTTTTTTCTCTCTAAACTATGCGGAGCAAGGGATCTCAACTATGATGGTTGCACCCTAGTCACTATCAGTTATTTGCAGCACACTAAATTTTTTAAAAATAGGAAAAAATAGTACAAAAATCACTGGGGACATGGACCAAATCCATGAAAAAACAAAATTATTTGAATCTAAAACTAGGAAGACCAACTCTATTGTGGTAAATGTCTTCCTTAATGAATGTAGAGATTAAGTTCCACCACTATTAAGTCTGTATATCTCAACTACACAATGAGCTGAATATATAGACTGAAAATAATAATTGTATCACAGTTAACTTTAATTACTGAAATCACATGATACTATGTAACCTATACAGTTTGTCTTGACATTATTTACGTACTTTCCAACAATCCTTCAAGTTAGAGCATGTAGGGTATTTTTACCAAGCTTTTAAAATATTGAGGATTTCATGCAAGTGAAAACATATGCTTAATGATTATTTGAATCAACAAAGTGAGTGACGATGCCTCCTTAAAAAATAAACTCTTTTATAAAGATGATTAGCCCTTCACGAAACACTTGATTAAAGGAGAAATGTGGTCCAATATGATTACCCCTATTCACAAATGAGTTTCAGTTGTGTAACCTCTCAAACCTAGGTTTTTGAAGTAACTGTTTGAGCTGAATAAGTTCACACTTGAGATTTTGCTTCAGCACTTGATCTTGTGACGTCATTGTTACAAGCTATTCCCATTGAACAAGCAGCTTATGAGTAGGGAGCCTGACTGCTCAGTATATGAGTATCTAATTATTTCAAATATGGTAGATGTAAGTGCGAAAATAGGGGAGAGAGAGGGAGAGAGAGAACCAGTATAAATTGATAATTGATTATCATACAACTGTAAACAACACCTCGGATATAGAGATAGGTGAGAACACAAACAAACTTGTTGCAGAGCACGGATTATTTTAGGATTGTTTTCTTTTAATACTTTTATCGACACCGTTCAGAAACTTAGTATGTGCAAATAATTTTATCTTCTTTGATTAATCATTTTTGGCCTATTTTATGTGAAATTAACTGGCATCCTTTTCTCCCAAGATAGCTAGTTAAACATCAGGCATTTATTTTGTGCAGGGTTTCTCTATCACTAAAATTTTGCTAGATAATGGCGGGAGTTTCTTTTCAAGCTCATATTTAAATCACTGGGTTGAATTGGTTCATATCTATTCCCAGGTAATACTCTTTCTATCATGTAAATTTGCATCTTGTTGGTAATTTATATTGAAAGTGACATGTACATCTAAACTACATAGTTTAGTTTTTTCAGTATTCATATCATTATAACCAATACCTAGAATATCTTAAATATTAGCCTATACACCAGAGATTGAAAAACTCTTGTTAATTGTTCATTCCTTACATGTTTGCAGCACTCATTTATTAATGTATAATTGCAGGTTGTAACTTCGATAAATGATGCATCTGGAAGAGTTTTGTATGAGTCTAGTGCCTGTGTTACAGTCATGTTGTCTAAAGTTACTCAAGTGCTTAGATCATCTCAAATTTCAGGCTCAGAGACACTGAATGAAACAGCTAACAGAATTATAGATCATGCGAAAAAATCTGGTTTAGTGGACCATTTGTGCCAGTGCTTAGCAACTTCAGGCTCAAGTCTTATTGCCGGTTCTTCAAATATGCTACGGGCTGCTTCTGAAGCATGCAGAGCTGCCTGGTCCTTGATTAATGCTCTGGACGTTCTTTTTATGAAAAAAAGTGCCATTTTGTTTCCCATCAGTGCATTGCAGAGTCATTTTTTGCAGAGGACAGAAATTATGGATCACAGACAAGATCCCTTGTTTGACGAAGAATCAACAATAATGGTTGATGCAATGACACGAGCATTCCTGAGAACCAAAGCTGTTCAGGTTGCTGTATACTATTGTTTTCACCAACGTATTGAGTCTGCAACGATTTGTGGTCTTCAGGTACTTCTGGTCGCTTACCCTTCTTTTAGGTAGTCCTGTTATGACAGAAAGTTGCATGTTTTATATTGGCTGCATAAAGCAGATCTTTCAATTTTTTTATTTTATTGTTTCTCTAATAAAGTTATAGTACTTATTGTTATTGATGCAAAGGTTAAAGTTTCAGATATGGAATAGTTGAATGTAATTCAAATTTTATATGCCATCATTCTTTTGCCTTTTCAGCTTTTGTCAAGGTGCTGCCTCCACAGTGGAATTGTTCCAGCCGTCCTTTGTGGGCTTCCCAGTTCCCTTCCTGTGACTACTGTTGTTAGTGGTGGCGGTGATGGCACTATTGTTTCAGAGATTTTCTCAGTTTTGTCAATATGCAGTTCCTCTCTCAACAAAGATGCACACAATGTCGAACCAAGTAACACTAAATGTAAATTAGCAAATCCTTCTGCTCTGATTCGTCATTCATGTCTCATTCTTACAATAATTGCACAACATTTGAAGTCAACTGGAAGAAATTCTGCAATTTTTATGCTCACTAACTCACCAAAGAAGCAGCTTGCTCGACTCTCAGTTCTTGCTCATCATGTTTCTTATGATGATAAAACAAAAGCCTCTTTCCAACTTCAAAGTGCATCAGCCTTGGCTTTGTCATCCGTTCTTTCCCTCGAACATGGGACTTTGGTTGAGTCTCCGATATCTGAAATTGCTATGCCCTTAATTCCTCGAACTTCTACACTAAGTGACCATCTTAAATTTTCATCAGGAAAAGAAAATGAACTGGACCCTGGTAAATTTAATGGGAAGCTTCCATATTGGCTAGGGATAAGAGATGGGTGTGTTGGTCTTTTAGATTCCAAACTCAAGTGGGGAGGACCATTAGCTGTTCAGCAGTTGTGTGCTAGTGGTATACCTCTTCTTCTTATCGGCTTGTTAAGCAATGGGTTTTCAAATGCTTCTCAAGAAAACGAGTGCCTAAACGATAGAATTGGATTATCTCCTATAGGTGTTGTGTGGACAATTTCATCATTATGTCACTGTCTCTCTGGTGGTGCTATGATTTTTCGTCAGATTTTGATCAGGAATGAACATGTTAAGCTCATATCCAACTTAATATGTGATGCTCATCTTAAGTTGATAAAAAGCTGGACCGGACCTGGTGGAGGGAGAACCGGAGTTAGAGATCTAATAAATGCAGTCATAGATCTCTTAGCATTTCCTTTTGTTGCTCTTCAAAATGCACCTGGCTTGCCATCAGCCAATGCTTCTGTCAGCAGCGGGTTTCTTCTTAACGTCGGTTCCCCTGGTCAGAGAGTATGCATGGAAGACAAGGATACAGTTAAGGCAATAGAAGAAGACATGGGCAAATACATTAAGATCCTTGTGGAGGTAAAATCATCTTTCAATGGGACACTGATATTCCACTGCATGTCATTAATGTTTGTTATTAAGCAGTAGCTGATGATAGATTACTTTTTTTTTAAAAAAAAAATCACAGCTAGTGCACTATTTAATGCACCAATTATTAGTTTATGACATGTGATGACAATTTTATTTTTGCTATCTTATATCATCCATGTTTTTAATAATTGCTTTGTTGTTTTCAGGTTGGTGCGCCTAGTATTATCCTTCGATGCCTAGATCATATGGAGTTGAATGATTTGGGCAGGCCTGTGGCCTTTCTTGCTAAAATGGTGTGCCAACGACCTTTAGCAGTCCAACTTGTGAGTAAAGGTCTTTTGGATCCAAATAGGATGATAAGGTTCTTTGACCTGTCGGGACTAAAAGAGGTTATGCTGGATGCGCTTATGATAATTTCTGATCTTGCTCGTATGGACAAGGTTAGTTTTGACTCTTCACCAAATGGTTTTGTTTTATGAATGCTAAGTTGATTATCTATTGCCTTTATTATCTCTATTCAGTTTAATGATAAAGGGTAGTGGATACACATTACTGAAATGAGATGGATATGTAAACATATTGCTGAACATATTACTCCCTTTAGTTAAGTGTCATTTTTTAGAAGTTTGTTATTCATACTTACTTTTCATTCTCCAAGTTGAAAGTAGTATTCATTATTGTATTGTCAACATTACCTCAAACTATTTATTGTAGAGAGAGAAATAGGTAGAATGTGATAATAAAAAGTTAAGAGTATTAAAATAAAAAACAAATAACTTTATAAAAAATAACTTTAAAGGAATGAACTTAGTACAATTTTGTTGAGATGTGTTTTTTTGTGTTCAAAACATATTTAGAGAATCCTCATTTTGGTATAGTTACATCATTTTGAATAACTAACTGGCATTTCACAATGGGGATGTACAGGTAAATATTTTTCTATGGTTTCTGGCATACAATGCACTACCAGTTTGAGTTATTTTAGACCAGTATAATTGTTTCACGTGTATTTGCTTTCTGGATGTTCCATAGTCATTCCTTGAAAAATGATTATTACTTTCTGTTTCCTGTTGTTCAGGGATTCTATGAGTACATTAAAGGTGCTTCTATTTTGGAGTTCTTAAAAAGTTTTCTTTCACATGAAGATCCAAATATGCGTGCAAAAGCTTGCAGTGCTCTTGGAAATATGTGTCGTCACAATGCCTATTTTTACAGTTCTCTTGTAAGTATAACAATTAAGAATATAGAAGTAATATATTTTGTTTGATCAAAGCAAAGATGCGGACTTGTTTTTATAATATTTCTTACGTTGGCCTTCTCTCCGTTACCTAAAAAGAAAAATAAGTTTAACTTGTTCAATGAGCGGACACACATTTTCATTATTTTTAAAAAAATACAGACACTCGATCAAATATGAAAATTCAAAATCTGACACTTTACTTTTTGCAGTTATCATATTTTGAATTCTCTTATAATACAGTTGGAATTTGCAGGCAAGATATCAAATCGTTGGTATCCTTATTGATCGATGCTCTGATCCAGACAAACGAACAAGGAAGTTTGCTTGTTTTGCTGTAAGTTTTAAATCCCATGGCTTAAGCCAAGGATTTATGCTGTATTATAGAATATGTTTTGGCCTGTTGGCATTCTTATTGTGTTGGATGAATTTTTGCGATGAAAATTTTCATGTTTTACTTGTCAAACATTTGAAGTAAGTTCTTATCAATTTACGTAGACATATGCATAAATTGTCTTTCCTGTTTTTAAAAACTGATGCCATCATGCTTATGCATTTTTGTACAGTATATATGCTGGAATTATACTCTTTCTTATCTCTTTTAACCTGCTGTCTGAATTCAGATCGGAAATGCGGCGTACTACAATGACGTGTTGTATGAAGAGCTGAGGAGGTCAATTCCTCATTTGGCAAATTTGTTGCAAATGGCAGAGGAGGACAAGACCAAGGCAAATGCAGCAGGTGCACTTAGCAATCTGGTTCGCAACTCTGACAGACTTTGTGAAGACATTGTGTCTAAAGGAGCTGTTCAGGTACGTGCACACTGCATTTTTTGAATATTTTTATATAATTTAGTTTATAACTTTATTTATATTGTCAATTGCAATTTCGTCAATTTTTACATCTAAAAGAAAACATAACCGTTTTCCTCCCCAATCAATAAATTTAGTTAGATTCACTTTAGATTTCCACTTAAACATTTTTAGTTTCGGTTAGAATTTAAGATTATTACAGACATTTTTTATTTTTGAAATTAATTCAAATTCACATCAAATTTATATTGAATCGTATTCATAGAATGTTTTAAAATTTTAAAAAGAAAAACACTTGTTTTGAAGAGAAAATTGTGATTACACAGTTCAAATAATAAAATTGTTCTTCAAATAATTTCCTCATTTTAAATTTTTGAATTCCATGTCACATTTTAATTTTAAGATTGTAATTACTCTACTATGACCATTTTATCCTACAATAAAATAAGTTTTTTAAGTTAACTACTTGCTAATGTGAATCCAAAGCCAGCAGCAAAAAGTGTAAGAAGAAATAGCAGCTGTTTGTTGGACATGATAGCTAATGGCATTATCAATAGTCATAGTAGGTAGATTTTATTAGCTAGACAGTTAGTTAAAATATAATGGGCGCAGTATTTATGTCTAAAGGTCCTCCTTGAGCATGAGGAACATGGACGTATGTAGGAATATACAGAAAATGGCATTTGTAATCTGAAAAATAGTGAACTGTCAGGAATCTCCTTTCTGTGGATTATGGTCCATGTTTATTATACCTTCAAACTTTTCAACCCAGTTGATACACATTTAGTCAACAGAAAATAATTTTACCGTGAAGCTTGTTTAAAGAGGGCAGGGAGGTGTAAGTTTTCTGAAAACAGTTATAATTAGAGACAGGACATGAGGTGATCTTCAATGGTTGGAGAGGATTTACAAAGTCTATCTCGTTTCTCTTGAGGATTTAAGATGATTAGGAATTACTGATATTTATCTCCCTTCAAGCGCTGAACGTGTTACAACAATCAATTACAGTATAACTTTGTGGTCTATATTGTACTGCCAGCTATTTTTTAAGCAATTTGATGTTCTTTTTTCCTTTGCAGTCTCTCCTGAAGTTAATTTCCGATTATGCGGTATCAGCACTAAATCCAAGCAGAAATGATTCAACAAACGAGTCTCCTTTAAAGATTGCTCTCTTTTCCATAGCAAAGATGTGTGCGCATCCACTCTGCAGACAGTTCATCCGTTCATCACCTATGTTTCCTGTAATTGGAAGGCTTCAGCAGTCTCCGGAATCATCCATTGCTAAATATGCATCCGTGATCATTAGCAAAGTTGCTGAACCCTGACCTTCAAAGTTTAGCTGATGGTTGTACCACTGTTTGATTGACTTCCACTGAAGTCTCATTCTGTTCATTCTTAGGTATTTGTAAATAGACTTGAAAACCGCACATAAGTGTATGTGAACTGAAATGTTCATATGTAATATGGGCCAATTTCAAGAAATATTCGTGTAAAATAGTAAAAAATGTTATGATAATTATGAGTATTTTAGACGATGTCTTTGTATGTGTTAAAATTAGTTTCTACATTTCAAAGTTTATTATTTTTTTTGACTGGACGTTTCAATTTTTAAAAATTTCTCATTTAACTTTTAAATAATACTTGCCTTTATCTATATCGGTAACAACTAATTATATATAAGGAGGTATATGATTTTTGGACCGTCAATATATTTCTAAAGACCTAAAAGATCTCCAGAAGGACTTTTAGATCCTCTCAGAGGCTTCAACACCCTCCAGAAAGGCCCTGAGGCCAAAGGCGCACCCTCCCCAAGACGCCGCCTTAGCTCACTTCTAGAAACCTCTAGAACGTGCCTAAAATACCTTAATATCCCTATTACTTACGACTTAACTAATCACAAATCAAGCCCATAGAGGGCTATAAATACAACCCTTGAGAGCCTTCTCAAGACATGACCAATACAATACTAAACCATAATACGATTATTGTACTTTTTGCAAGTACAGTTGGCGTCGTCTGTGAGAAGAGGTAAAACTAACCTTGACCACGTTTCTAAATTGTAAATCGTGATTTGGAAACTCTAAACCAAATTTTGAATCATAGCCTTTAAACTGCGATTCAGAATCCCTATTCAACCAATCAACCCCTAAGTCGCACCCCTCATCGTGATTTAGGAATACGACTCTCCTCACCATGGCTACTCCTGAAGAAGTCGAAATGATGAGAACCCATATCGCTCAACTAAGGGAACAGAATGAAGCTATGCAGGCGTCGATGGAGACCATCCAACAACAGCAACATCATGAGAAGGGGGACTCCCACCACAGCAACCGTTGTCAGTAGAAATTTGGAACGCACTAGTCCCAGAGGGTTTCAAATTGCCGTCTTTGTCTTCATTCGACGACAAGGGTGATCCAGTGGAGCATATCACTTCTTTCAACACCCGTATGGCCGTAATCATGGCCCCCGATTCTCTCAAGTGCAAGTTACTGGCAGGAACTTTGAGTGACGCCGCCCTTCGCTATTATATGAACCAACCTAGGTTTTCTGTGATCAGCTACCTAGACATGACGAGGGGCGAGTCGCCATCGCAAGATCTCAACCATATGCCTCATTAGTGTTCGCCCGCTACAACGACACTATCATTAAGGTAGTACATCCCAACTAGGAACTCTTCGTAGGCGCTTTCGTAAACGGACTGCAAGCAGGGCCGTTCAACGAATCCTTAGCTAAAAAACAAGCAGATTCCATGGATGAAATCATGTCGAGAGCCGAGTGTTACATCAAGGGCGAAGAGAGTAACGCAGAAAAGAAAGCTAGGGACGCCAAAGAGCGAGGAAACAACAGAGGAGAAAGGAGGAACTATTATTCGCCTCCCACAAGAGACAAAGGCACTTTTAAAAGGCAAGAAAAAAGAACGTACAATCTAGAAAACTTCACACCAGTGAACACAAGACTAGAGCGAATTTACAAAGAAGTTTATCAATCCAGACTCATCCCTGATCCCCCTAATCCTCGAGTTGATCACATGGGCAACGATGCAGAGGCGTGGTGTAAATACCATCGAATCTGGGGCCATACAACTGATAACTGCTGGCAGCTTAAGAAGGAAATTGAGAAGCTCATACAAGAAGGGAAGCTCCGAGGATACATCAGAGGAGGGCGAGGCGAAGACCATCGTCGCCTAAGCGAAGAAAAGAGCAAAGTAAACCAAAAAGAGGATCCGAAGGAGAGATACACTCTCAACACCATCTCTGGAGGCTTTACAGGAGGAAGAGAGTCTAGCTCGTCTAGGAAGAAATACATTAGGCAAGTGATGTTCATTGATAACTGTTGAAAGTAATTGATGAAGAGCAGCTGACTCTTTGTAAATAATAATTAGTTGACTTTTAGCTGTCTTTTATGTATTTACCATATTTTAGAATTAGCATTTATATAGAAATTAATTGCATTTATAGGGAGATTAATCACTCTGTCCATTGTATTCTATAAGTACCTCCAATGCACTGTTCACCAAATTAAGGAAATACATTTTCTCATTTGTGTGTTTCTTTCTATAATAACAAAGGTGGAGGATCAAGGCGGGAGCAGAGCATCAGCTTTTCGGAGGCAGACTTTGAAGGCGTAGTCCCCCATGACGATGATCCAATGGTAGTCACCCTACAAATTTTCAACTGGGACGTTAAAAGAGTCCTCATCGACCCAAGTAGTTCGGCATTTATCCTCTATTACGAAGCGTTCGAGAAACTAGGTTTGGACCTTGAGCAGTTATAACCGTTCATAGGAACTCTGGCGGGATTCACTGGAAAACAAGTTCATGTACGTGGGCACATCACCTTGAAGACCATATTTGGGACAGGAGCAAACGTCAAAACGATCCGAGTAAAATACTTAGTAATAAACACACCCAACTCCTACAACATCATTATTGGGCATCCAACTTTCAACCTCCTAGGTGATTTCCTTTCCACCAGGTTCTTGGTTATGAAATACCCTTTGGATAATGGGAAGACAAGGATGGTTCGCGGAGACCAAAAGACCGCTAGGGAGTGTTATCATAACAGTCTGAGGTTACAGAAAGGGAAAAAGAAAGCAAATACAACAGAGAAACCTCTCAGCATCAACATGATCAATCTCTGTCCAAAAGAAGAATATTAGCAATAGGAGCATATCAAACCCACTAAAGACCTAAACATGATGGACCCGTTGGATGAGCCAAAAACTACCTTCATTACAAATACCCAGAACTATCAGGTTATGCCGTTTGACCTCAAAAACATATGCACCACCTACCAAAGGTACATGGACACTATGACCTACGACGGTACTATTATGCCCCCGTTAAGACAAACGCAACAGCTAACGCGACAAGTCTAGAGTACACTACGAACAGCGGAATACGTGAGGGCGCCCACATTCGAGCATTCGCCGCGAGACAGGGAACTTCTCGCGAGATAACTTAAACATTATCCCAGAGTGATAAAAGAGGGAGAACTTGTACTGAAACAGGTGGCCACCCCTACCCGAATTAGAGATCTGAATGGCAACTCAATACCAGGGAATTGGAACGCGGTGAACTTGCATCATTACTTTATTTAATTGCCAAATTTCTATTTCTTTATTTTATTTTGTAGTATAGTTTAGGGCGAGCACAAAATCATGCAAATGCCGTCATTTAACTTTTTTAAAATCTTAGTAAAGGAAGTAGGATAACACTCTTTTCCCCTGCAAGGGCAAGGGTTTTTAATGAGGCCTTATATATATATATTTTTTTATGTCTCCTCGCCTATATACTTTGTTAATTCTACATGATGATTCTACAATTATTACACATAGCGTCAACCCTACATGGCCCTGAACACTCTGTCAACTCCACGAGGCTCTGAACAATTTTTTAAAGTCAACCCTATGAGGCTCTGAACTATAGCGTCAACCCTACGTGGCCGTAAATGCCCTGTCAACCCCACGAGGCTCTAAACAGTTTTCAATGTCAACCCTATGAGGCTCTGAACTATAGCGTCAACCCTACATGGCCCTGAACGCCCTGTCAACCCCATGAGGCTCTGAACAGTTTTTTAAAGTCAACCCTTTGAGGCTCTAAACTATAACGTCAACCCTACGTGGCCCTGAACGCCCTGTCAACCCTATGAGGCTCTGAACAGTTTCTTAAGTCAACCCTACGGGGCTCTGAACTATAAAATCTACGAAATATCTACAAAAGAACGCCAACTTTTAAAAACTTCGACAATGTCATACCCCAATTTTTGACCTAAGATGTCACTGACACGTGTCGTTTGACTCTACATTCATATGCAATTTGACCTGATCGATCTCTGACGTTTCAATGAAAATTTCGACAGAGAGGTATTTTAAAA
>Ga0315914_1004451_pt1 | contig 20969 bp, 16 predicted proteins | sample MpolenodulesMG_FD_203920 | JGI IMG/M metagenome (GOLD analysis project Ga0315914, IMG submission 203920) | Medicago polymorpha root nodule microbial communities from Los Angeles, California, United States - elongated nodules | ecosystem: Host-associated > Plants > Roots > Nodule | place: USA... | reverse complement strand
TGTATTTTTCCAAAAATTCAATCAAAGGTTGTTGAAGACCATCAAATGCTTTCTTGAGATATGGAACAATGTGTGTTGGAATGTCCATAGTGGCTTCTGCATGCTCAGGTAATTGGTCTATATGAGGTAGTGAGAGTTCTACAAAATTTACCAAAGGTTGTAAATTTAGAGGTAGTTTAGGGAGACGTTTGATATTTCTAGGTGTGGAAATGAATGAAATTTTGTGACCCTTTTGAGCTATGAGTTTGGAAAGCTCAAGGAATGGACTTATGTGACCAAATGCAAGCCATGGAAAAACAGCAATGTGAAGTTTCTTAGGATCATCTTCCATGGTGATGGTGGTATTGTATTGGAGTATATGATATGAGATCTAACATAATTTAATTTTATAGACGTTGGAGTTAGGTTAGGCTTATCTTCCATGGTGGTACTGTATTGGTGTTTAAGATATATCATATAGACATTTGGATGAGTCAATTGGTATTTGAGTATGTATGCTTCGGTTTTATCGAAGATAAAATCCTAACAATAAAAAAAAGTTTGATTTAATTTGATTTTCGTGATATTTTCTTATAAAATTTGATCAAACTAAACTAGTGAAGAAAAAGTTGGTTAGGTATGATTGAGTGCCTGTTTGTTATAGTTTCTTTTAAAAGATGATTTTTATACTATTTCATTTTTTGTTATTATTTTACTAAAGCTTTTTTTAAGAAAGATTTAAATAAGAAATTGGTATAAACAGTTTATCATAAGAAGTCGTTTTAAGTATATATCATTTTGCTACTTTTTTTTTATTATAAAATTTAAAAACAAAAAGCTTCAAATGAGAAGCCATATTGAATAGTTTTTCTATGCATCTGTGACATCCTCCCAAACCTTCAAGTTCCGATGCTTCCAAAGACTCCACAAAGTTGCAGCAAAAATTTTCCTTTGCTCAATAGTTAGTATTTCAACAAGTAAGAAAATATCCTCGACAACAGAGGCAGTGGTACCAAGAGCATCATGAATCGTGTGCCAGAATCCTGTCATATTCCATACTCGGGTTGCAAAAGGACACTCAAAGATTAGGTGCGCAAGGTCCTCGATGTCAGAGGTGCAGCTGACACATTGTGTAGGGCATTGAACACCTTTGTCATGAAGGCGAACTCGGGTTGGCAAACTTGATAAGAGATTTATAATGATGGGGCCTCATGGTCGAACTTCGAATTATCAGCTTTTTTTTTTCCTTCTTAAAAATTAGAGGCTCCTCTTTGAATTTAATTTCGTCACCCAACAATTTTAATTGTATCTGACCATTGATTTATTTGGTACAAATTATAGGTCTTGCTCTTAATGGTTTACCTATTAATGCTTACTTTCCACACGCTCAAACAGTACACGTACAAAAAAACATTAGAATTCTAATGAAAAGTTTAATGATCAGGCCACACCAATTGAAAGCAAAATTTGATAATTATAATTTATATAGCATCCACTTCATTTGTGACAATATCAATGAATCATAGATTGTGGCTTTCATTTGTGATCGCAACAGACAAGATCAAAACCAATTGGTACTGGTGTTGTTGTTGTTGTTTTGGAGGTTTTTCATTGTTGTTGTTTTGGAGGTTTTATTGCAGAAGGTGGGAGAGAGGAGAAAGACAATTCAGAAATTACAGCAAGTTGAAATTGCATGTTTTCAGGCATCCGTGAATATTCTTATGCAAAAGTCTTGTACCAAATATCATTTTCCTTATTTTTTTTCACCCTTTTTTTTAGATGAAGTGGTAAACCAATGAAAATAAACTCACATACAACTGTGAGGTCCCGGGTTCGAACTCGGGTCACAACGTCCAGCCTTATAATTTCAGCATTTGCTAGTTGAGCTAGGACTTCTAAACTTTTCACCTTATTTATTTATCGTGCGTGTCAATTTTATTTTTTTTAAAATACCTTCTATTCGAATTAAGAAATCCGAATCAAATTGTAGAGATTTAAACTGTAATAACTTTAGGCATAATTTATTACTGCTTTTGTGGTAACAATTTTAACGTACAATCATACCTTCGATGACCACAAACTAACATAAGATATTAGGGGGGTGAGATCAATGAAGAAAGTTAAAACATCGTGATTCTAAGTAAATAATTGTAGTAAACGGACATCATTACCAAGTCACAAAAAGAATTGAATCGAAAACGACCTACTCACATTTTTATCTTGATTTTATTAGTTTTTATTTCTCTTTACAAACCAAATTTATGTCATGTGCGTCACCCAATTTAATATTATATTTACAATTGACATTGCTAGAAATTTCAAAATCCCTGCAAGTACGACCTTTAAATATTATTACTTGACAACAACTTACTACACTTGCTAAATTATCCATCAAGCCTTTGTTGTCGTTGTCGGGAATTGTTCATAAAATTCAAAAAGACAATTGCAATATGTACTTAGGGTTTCTGTCTATTTAAAACCCGAGAATCTTTGCCTTTTAAAAAAAACTAGAACTGAATTTGTTATTGAAAAACAATAAAATTTGCGGTAGAATATTTGAATTCCATCTTACTTTTGTGATGTAATTAAATTTATGTTATAGTATGTTTAGGAAGATGCGGAAAGAGCACACTTCATGCAGCAATTTTTTTTTACAGAGCTTCATATAAACAGATTAAATATTAAAGCTACAGAGAAAAGGTATGTACAAATAATTTACTCTTGGACCCCTAAAAAAATATAATTTACTTATCTCATAAGGTGACCTTCCAACATGTATATCAGAGATCCCTCAAAAAAAAAAATATGTATATCAGAGTTAACAGTCAAGGCTCCATTACTTATTGAAACATTATTAGAAGATTCACTCAAAATATTTACTTCCAAATGTTTAATCGTGTTAAAAAAAAGAGTTTCATCATAGTAAGTCGATATAATTCAATTAGTATTTCACTTGTTCGATTAGTGATCCGATGACCTGGTATTTCGACCTAGTCAATGACTGCTCATAGTTTAATATCACAACCAAACAAAGTTTACCAGTAGACTTAGATTTGTGGCATAATGTTCCTAGACATGTCAACATGATAAATTAGTTGATTTGATGCAAGAACTGATTGCAGAAGAATCAAAACTCAATCGTATGAAATGTCAACAAATGAAAAATCAAAATCGATGAATCTGGATACAACATACAACAAAATTAAGCAAAGAAACAAGAACCCAAACACACATGATTAGCATTTATAACTAGGTCACTCAAGAGCAAAAAGAGTTGTACAGTTTTCGATTCATAAACTAAAGAGAGAATGTAACGAAGAATCACATAATAAATCACATGATAAGTGCTAACAACACACTCTTTTATTTAATAAAATTTATGTGAAACAGATAGTAGAAAATTAAAATCATCGGATAATCTGCACTATTTGGGAATGTGAATGCGTCCTATGGGAAGTGGAATCACAGAAATGCAAATAGCAGAAAATTAAAGTGGTCCTTCAAGCAATGGAGAGGAATTATTTGGGAAAATTATAGGCTAGGATTGCATAAACTGTCTGCACAACAGTGAGAACAGAGAGAACCGTTGCAACAAAGTTGTAATTGCGGTTCAAAAATCTTAACAGCCACCAATGATGCCGGTATGTGAATGAACTCGACACTATTTTCCAGATTCGTTTAATGAAAAATGTGTCAAAGTAATTGTTGATGTCATCAACCATTTGAATATAACTACCGGAATCAACTACTTCATGGTCAACTCCAAATGCTATTGCGCGGAAAAACTCCATCAACTTTTGGTTGCTCATCTTCACATGATCCACAACAATTTTCTTGTCCTTAAGAAGTTGAACATCGTCTTTCGAACAGATCAGACCATTGAAAATCAAAGCAGCCAAAGTGAATTTGCAGCCGCCAGAGCCGCCTCTTGATTTACTCTGAAGATGTTCCCAAGCAATTAGATTACACCACTTTGCTTTTGTTGTTTTTGTGATATGCAACTGTTCAATTTCAAGTTCCCCCTTTTCAAACTTGAATTTAAAGTCCATACCTTTCAATTTCACCTCTTCAGAAATATGATCCAAATCCAAATCCAAATGCTTTCCATTCACAGAAAGGATATTTCCAAGCATAAATAACAGACCACATAAACTCTTCCACATAAAAAAAAAGATAGAACGACCAAACTTAGAAGTACTACATTTATCCTTTTGGAGGTTTGGTTTTATGGCAACTCCTGCAGTTAGGAGTCTCAGAGCACATCGATTCAGTTTAAGTTGAGTCCGAGACTGAGTAGTATCAATAATGTCCAACACGACTTGATCTTCTTCCTTCTCAACACGGGTAGTACTCTCACCTTTCCCGTTGACGAATAAGTAGACAATATCAAGAAGGTTAGTACCTTTAGTGGTCTGAACTGGACCGTCGTGAGAGTAGCCTAATAGTGACGGGACAAGATTATTAATTTTGATCTCCCACTCCCGATCACTATAAAGAAATTCAGAACTTGAAACGTAACGACAGAACAAAAACAAAAACAGCCTGTGGATAACAAAAATTGGTATCTGATTCTCCAACAAGGTAAGATCAGACAAGACATCTTCATCTCTTAGCACTTCTAGTGCTGGACTAGGACAGTTGAAGTGACAAGGTAGTTCATCATTTAATCCCTTCGATATCAGAAGTTCTAACAGAAAAAAACTGTCCACTAACATAATTTTTGCCAGTTCAGTCTGGTTGATCTGGTTGATGTCAGCCACGTAGCTTCCTCGAATACTAAATTCCATTTCGTTGATTTCACGGGAGCAATCTATCAATATAATGTGAATACCTACATAGTGGATTGCTCTTGTTCGTAGGAATAGATGCTTCATGCACCGTATATTGATGTCTTCCATGAGCAATAGGTCTTCTCTGCTTCCCTTGAATCGTGGTCCGATGGACATCACCCTTGGCATGTATGCATCTTCCTTTGATTTTTTAAGTCTTTCTGGAACAATGGAAACGCTAATTGATTGTTGACTTAAATCATCAAAATTCTGTGATTGTAAAAATGAATTACGCCACTCATTCATGGCTTAGGATGAATGAATTCTATTAGAGAAGCAGACAGGGTATGTATAAGTCACTTGAACTTAGAATTTCTTAAGTATCATAAGTCACTTGAACTTTAAGTTTAGTTTACCACTCTCTAAGTACAAAGTGTAAACACATACAAATTTATTTGAAAACTCTTATTGTAGAAGTCATCTTGTGTGAGGCTAGGAAATCTTAGACTTGTATGTCTAAGTAATTGTAATCTTGTGTGATTATAGTGAAAAATCTCTTAGATATGCAAGAGGATTGGACTAACCTCGAATTGTGGGGTTAACCATGATAATTGTTTGCTCTCTCTCTCCATCTCTCTCCCTATGATTACCTTACTTGTTAAGTTTTGTTTAAACACTCAGAAAAATATTTTCAGAAGAAAAAAAAAATCAACACAATGCAATCCTCCCTTCTTGCGTTTTTCTCACGTTCAACCATATGAACTATTCAAAATGAAGGATGATGAATAGGGGTGGGAATAGGCTAGGCCGATCTAGGCTTTGCAAGGCCTAAGCCTGGCCTGCGGCCTGTCACAATCCCGAAATATACTGAATAACGAATAAGTCTAATATCTCATATTGACTTAGTTCGCCATGGCCATGCAACTTTACAGTCATATTTCATCAAGAGGCCTAAAGATATATCTCATGTTATGAGGAGGGACAAATCACATCTAGGACACTCATGTCCCTCAACATGATTCATCAAGTACCCATCAACCAATGTTATGGTTATCCTTTTACAGACAACGTTAGAATGACAACAAAGCATAATGGTTTCATAACATACTAGGGATCATAGTGGTTTCAGATCTAAGAATGATATACACTATTATCATAACATACTATGTAGTATTCTCACGGTGGGTCATCCAGTATAAATATTACTTCTAATATTTATACCTATGTATAGACTTAATATCTCATATATATGACCCATGAGATGCAGTCATCAGTCTACATACATAATAGTCTCGACGTTTTATTACTATCCCAATTCATATTAAAGCTTGACTACAGATACATTTAAGAATAGCGTTCTTTATGTTTAATGTAATCTCATGATTAAGTCACACTTAATATATCATTACATGAACTATCTATTCTAGGGACTTTATTAACATTACTACAAAAATAATAAAGAGTGCCATATATTATTCAATAATAAAGTCATGATACATAAAATAAGTTTAACATAAACCATTGGCATCTAGGGTACTGATTAGCTGGTTGGAAAACATGTGTGAGGTGGTCACGGTTGGCCGCCAAACCATAGTCTCCCATCAAAGGTCTCGGTGGTGGATCAACATCTCCCATCTTGATAATAGGAGCAGTGATTGTCTCAGGTTCAAAGAAAGTTGGATCAGTGTGCGGTGTTCTGTAACCAGGATCAGCTGAACAAGCTAACTGAGCTGCTTTCCGATTCGCTTTTGATGTCTTCTCGATCTCTGGGTCGTACAAAAAGTCTCCTGGTTGCACTCTACCTAGCATAAACAGCAAACGAATACCTTAGTAGCACTGCACAATAAAGGATAATAATGAACACTGAAACAATATAAAATTTTCGACAAAAATCCTAAATTATAACGCAATTGCCTTGTTGAAATGATTCAACATTCCCCAGCAGCGGCCCCAAAAACTTGATAGAATTTTTAACAAGTGTACTAAAAACTATCAAAGTAATATAATAAAGTTCGTTTCCACGAGGACCATGTTAGTCTCATTTAAACAATAGCGTTATGATATAGGACAAGTAAATTTATTCAAATGCCCGAGGGAGTAGGTTTATTGTGCATAAAAGTAAATAACAAAAATTAAAGCTTGTTTAGAAAATATAGAGAGAGATGAGACTAGGTCTTTCGAATCTTCTGAGTTCCCCTAATTGGTACACTTCACCTATTCTTCTGAATATTTCTCTAGTTTTACGATGGTTAACTAAAATAGCCCTAATCAATCTCTTGACTTAGGACCCTCTTCTCAGATTACATTCCCTAATTCCTTAGATGATCTAATATTCTTTGAAGGTTTTAAGATCGTTAACCTAATTTTACAAATAAACGATTATCCATTCCTAGACTAACCTTGTTTATTTGAACAATTCAATTAGGTCTAAGTTGAAAGTTAAGGTCAGTAGTCATTCATTCTCACGAACTCATATTTATATGTGATAAGTATATAAAAAGCATTAAGAACAATTGAATTGAATAAAACTAGATTGATATACACAATAAATAGAGTTTCACAGTAACATGTTTTAATTATGGTTACATCAAAATCATCTTAAACATAATCTCTAAGAAATTTAGCTACTCATAATTGAGTTTACAAATAACATAATCAATGAAAGAATTAAAACATACGTTAACTGGTAAAGAATGGAGTAAATCGCCCCTTTCTTTAGTCTCCGGGTCTGCAAATCTCACTTTCTCTCTCCAGAATTCGTAACCCTTGTTTTCTGCACTGACTTCAGCTTAAATAGGTACAAGGACGCGCCAAATCGTGACACGTTTTGAGTCAATCGTGTCCCGATTTCTTCTCACCAAGCGCATGGGTCAGATTATAAATCTTCAAACCGTGAAACGAAAATGCCATCGTGTCCCGATTCCTTCAATGTTGAATGTAGGTTTTCCTGAGCTCCAAATCATGGCACGTTTTTAACCAACCGTGTCACGATTTCACTTTCATCACTTTCTTCAGTTTTTTCTTGTTTTTCTTGCTGCTTAAGCTTGCTTGTGAACTCAAAATATCATGAATTTACGCTAAAAATTACGTAATGACAAAATGTCATCAGTTTCTTTAACTCCCAAACAAGGGGAAGGTTTTTCCTCCTTTCTCCCTTCCCTCCCTTTCCTTCCCTTCCCCTCCTTAGCCTTTCCTAACCTTCCCCTCAAAACTCGCAAACAAAGCCTTATGATGATCTTCCATGGTGGTATTGTATTGGAGTATAAGATATGAGATCTAGCATAATTTTATTTTATAACATAATTTTATTGTTTTTTTGTATTGGAGTATATGATATGAGATCTAACATAATTTTATTTTATAGACGTTGAGTAAGGTTAGGCTTATCTTCAATGGTGGTATTGTATTAGTGTTTAAGATATGATATATATGACATATATCATAATTTTATTTTGGGAGACGTTAACTAGTGCTTTTGGACACTAGTTAAGAACTTTAAATAGTAATTTTTTATGAAAGTTTGTGTAATAAAATGCATTGAAAATTGAGAACTTTGACATTTTTAAAGAATAATTACTAAATTTGATAATATTTAAATGTCCGAGAGCACTCTTTAATATGACCCTTTTATTTTACTGACATTTGGATGAGTCAATTGGTATTTGAGTATGTATACTTCAGTTTTATCGAAGCTAAAATCCTAACCATTATAAAAATGTTGGGAATGCTAATGCACACCCATTCAATTTTTTTGTTTGTTTGAAAGCCACTAAACTCAATGGGTGTTATGGTAATTTTAATCTTTTGTCTCTCTCTCCTTGCAATTAATGAATCATCTTCTTTGTTTAACACAAATTACTAGTAACTGTGTTTCAGTTCGTTCACCATGGTTTATGGTTGTCCAGTTTATTTTCTTTTCTTTTTTTTAAATTGGAATAACGATATCTTTGCCACAATATGAAAAAGACTATCATCTTCGTACCTTCAATTGCACCTCTTTTTTGTTCAATTCCAGTTGAAGGAAAAATATATCATAACCATTTGACGGGGTTGCAGCGGTAGTAAGACTAAAATTTTAGACAATTATTTTTTTGACTTTCAATACTTCCTAAAAACACAAGTAAAAAACTAAAATATCTCCAGAGGTAGTTAACTACCGCTGACTTATAACTAAAAAACTGATGGCAGTTAACTGCCGCTGAGTTTTTTGGTCTTTTACTTGTGTTACTAAGACACAATGAATGTCAAAACAACAATTGTCAAAATTTTATGCCAATTTATCTAAATCTTCTAGATTAAAACGTTAACCTTTGTCATTAAGAAAATGAACACATGAATTTTTTACAGCTATGAAAGACTTATTTTTTGGTTGAAAAGCCATCAACTAACAATATAGCAAAATTTCATAATCATCATTATTAAAATTCATGATCTCCTTGATTTTATGTGCATAATGATCATTTCGCATAATTTAATTTATTTGTTTTTAAAATAAATCATTGTGGATAATAGTTTGTAACAAAGTTTAGGATAACTAATAAATTATCCAATAGGAAGTAAAAAAAAAGTAACCAAAAGCCTCAAAATTAGTTGCCATGCTATAAAAAAAAGTTTTCAATAAAAAGAAGGTGCAAATAAATTTCCACTAATAAAAAGGCTGTAACGAATTTTTCCCATAGCAAATAAAAATAAGGTGTAACTAAATCTACTAATATCTACTAACAAAACCTACCAACAAAATATAAAACTCGAAGTACAACAAAATTTTATAATTGTCTTTATTAAAACTCATGATCTCCTTAATTTTATGTGCATAATAATGGTCATTTCGCAAAATTTAATTTAACTATTTTTAAAATAAATCATTGTGGATAATTGTTTGTAACAAATCTTAGGATAACTATGAAGTAAATTATCCTATAGCAAGTAAAGAAAAGTAACTAAAATCCTCAAAATTAGTTGTCACGCTATAAAAAAAAAGTTTTCAATAAAAATGTGTAAATAAATTTCCATGAATAAAAAGGCTGTAACGAATTTTTTCCATTGCTAATAAAAAAAAGGTGTATCTAAATCTAGAAGTATAGCAAAATTTCATGATCGTCCTTATTACTTTACTACTCATGATCTCCTTAATTTCATGTGCATAATGATCATTTTACAAAATTTAATTTATTTGTTTTCTAAAAATTAATTACGGATGACAAGTGTAACCAATTTCCACAGATAACTATAGAACTAATTTATTTGTTTTTTTAAAAATTAATTACGGATTTTTTTTTTACATTAATTACGGATAATGGTCATAACTACTAACAATATATCAAAATCGTAGTCAAGAAAAATTTATTAATTCTCCTTGTTAAAACTCATGATCTCTTTATTTTTATAATCATCCAACAAACATTGAATGGTGTTTTGCATATAAAAAAAATTATTTGCAACACACTTAAAATATTTTATCATATTGACTTTCTCATATATGTTAATAGAATTTGTTTTTGCAGATATAAACAATTATAATCTGTAACGGAAACGATGCAAACATTAAACGATGTTTTACATATAAAATAAAAATTTAATTAATAGACACACTACATTATTATTAATATTTTAAAAATAGTCCGGGTATTTTTGTTTCAAAAAAAAGAAGTCACGGGTATTCAAAATTTTATCATATCGACTATCACATATCAATACATAAAAAATTTCTTCTGCATATATAAGCATATAAAACCCTCAACTGTGCCGTTTAAATATTTAATGATGTTTGAAATATAAAATAAAAACTTATTTGATAGACATACTACATTAATTAATGTTGATATCATGAAAATAGTTATGAGTTTCTAAAATTTTATCATATCGACTTTCTCATATACGTATATAAAAGTTTGTTTATACAGATATAAACATTTAAAATCTGCAACGGAAGCGGTGCAAACATTGAACAAAATTTTCCATATATAATAAAAATTTAATTCATAGAAACACTGCACCAATGTTGATATTTTAAAAATAGTCACAAGTATTCAAAATTTTATCATATCGACTATTACATATTAGTACATACAAATTTTTTTCTGCATATATAAGCATATAAAATCCTCAACGTGGTTTAAATATTTAACGGGTTTTAAATATAAAATAAAAATTAATGTAATAGACATACTACGTTAATGTTGATAGTTTAAAAATAGTCACGAGTTTCCAAAATTTTATCGTATCGACTTTCTCATATATGTAATAAAAATTTGTTTTTGCATATATAAGCACATAAAATATACAACGGGTGTGGTGAAAACTTTGAATAATATTTTCCATATAAAATAGAAATTTATTTAATAGAAACACTACATTAATTTTGTTTTAAAAATAGTCATGAGTTTTTAAAATTTTATCATATTGACTTTCTCATATATGTATATAAAAATTTGTTTATGCAGATATAAGTACATAAGATATTCAACGGATGCGGTGCAAACATTGAATAGTCTTTTGCACATAAAATAAAAATTTATTTTATAGAAACATTACATTAATTTTGATTTTGAGAATAGTCATGGCTTTTAAAAAAATTATCATATCAAATTTCTCATATATCTAAAAATACATTTGTTTTAACATATATATGCAAATAAAATCCATAATTGATCTGACTCAACTATTTAATAAATTTTTGTTTAAAAGAAAAAATATTTAATAGAAACATTACATTAATACTCATAATTTTTATTTAATATTTATCAATATTCTACAAGGCTAAATACCATTTTTGGTCCTTTTAGTTTGACAGAATTCTCAAGTTAGTCCTTTAAGTTTTGAAAGTTTCAATTAGATCCTTTTATTTTGCAGAATTCCCAAGTTAGTTCTTTAAGTTTCAAATAGGTCCATTTAGTTTGACATAATTTTCAAGTTAGTCATTTAAGTTTTAAAAGTTTCAAACTAAAAAGACCTATTTGAAACTTTTGAAACGACGACGGTGAAATAGTTTATCAACTAAAATGACAATTTGAAACTTTTGAAACTTCAAGAATTAACTTGGAAATTCTGTAAAATTAAGATGACCTAATTAATACTTTTAAACTTCTTATATAAATATCATAATGTTACGTGACCTTTCGCACGGGTCTTTTGCTAGAGAAATAAAAGGGTTGACCAAAGAGACGATTCATTAATTGCAAGAGAGAGACAAAAGATTAAAATTACCATAACACCCATTGAGTTTAGTGGCTTTTGAAAGTAAAAGTGTGGGTTTTTGGACCAAATATAAAATGTGTACATTGCTAGTATACACCTTGTATACACTTAATTTTTGAATGGGTGTGCATTAGCTTCTATTTGAAACTATTAACTTCTAAATTATATATATATAATTTCGTTTTTTATTAATTTTTTCTTTCTATTTGAAACTATTAACTTCTTTTAATTGGACATATACAAGGTACAATTTTATTTTAGGGTTAATTAAGTTTTTAATCCCTACAAAATAAAATCGCACTTTTTAGTCCTTATAAAATTTTTCATTAACAATTTTTGTCCCTATAAAATTTTTCATCAACACTTTTAGTCTCTGTCAAAAATTTTCATCAACAGTTTTGGTCCCTAAAATGTTTAAGAAAAATGTCACAAGGACTAAAAAGTGTGATTTTATTTTATAGGGACTAAAAATAAAACTGTAAATATTTCCAGGGACTAAAATTTTAATTGACCATTTATTTTATTTTAACGAACGTATATACACTATTTAAAAGCAAGACAAGGAGATCTTCCAAAGATATTACACCTGGCTCCAACGTGTATTATGGGTTTTACTTTTCATGACTAATAATTTTGCCTGCTGCTCATTGACTGATTATGACATGCATGGACCATCACTTGCTGCTCTTTGACTCCACACCACATATTGGTTCTTAGATATTTTGGTTGGACCCACTTCCAAAAAGGAAATTATTCATGTAAAAAGAAACAAAGAGGAAATTAGGTAGAAGCGTTAATAATACTCACTTTTCATATTTTTGTTATCAGCTGAAATTTACTTATATCATTTTTTTTGAAGAAGTTAAATTAACCCACTTTAACAAGGAGCACATTCTCAAACCCCAAGTCAATACCACCATGTCAACCCAATATATCATTATTTTGGATATGGGTAACATAAAATGGTGTGATCGATTTTATCAAATTAAAGAGTGCGCGTCTAAAGTACTAGTTAGAATATGTGATTTTTTTTTACAAGATTAGAATATGTGATGTTAGCATTAAACAAAAAACTATATTCAATATAGTTATAATAAAACAACTAAACCAATAATTAACTAGTTAAAATTTCTCCTTAAAACAATATAGTTAAAATATCTGATCTAAATCAATTAAATTGATTTGGATTTATTTTATATTGGAGTCGAAATTGAATCAATCCATAACAAACCCATTATTGATTTGAGTATCAATTTCATAACATTCAAAATTGATCATTTAAAATTTGAATCAAAACATTATTTTTTATTTCATATTTAAGTATAGCTTGTCTTATATTTTCCTATTTTAGTTTATGTATATGTTTCTTTCTTTTTTTTAAGAAGATTAGAGGTGACGGGATGATGTCTCAATATAAGACAAATAATACTTTAGGGTCAAAGAGCATTCACGGAAGGATATACATTTTCCTTTCTCTAAGGATACTAGCAAACAAACCTCGAACCCATAAGCTCAAGATTCAAAACATGCCTTTTTACCATCAAATTAAACCATTGAAGTTATAAGTATATGATTTAACGGTAGAACAAAGCAATTAAAAAACAATTTTTTTCAAAGTTTTTTTAAAAATATATATATTTTAAAAATGTCGATCTAATTGAATCGACGGAACCAATATTTTCTTCATCAATTTGATTTGGTTCAAATTTTGTAAGAAAATACCACGTTAACAACTAAATCAAACAAGCAAATTTTAATTGGTTAGGACATTTTCCTTAAAATGTAGAACAAAACATACAACTAAACGCCTACATAAGGGCATTACTTTTTTTTTTAACAACAAAAACATGACATCAAAGTAGCCTATTGATTGGACACATTTTAAATATAGGGAACTGGAGAGTCTAATGTTTGAACCCTGATCCATGCATAATTTTGTCTTTGCAGCTACCAACTGAGATGTTTTTACAAGACATATATTATATATATGCACAATTTTGATTGACATAGATTATGATTTTCAAGTGTTCAAATATCCAAAACCATGTTTTTCTTTTGAAAGAATATCCATAATCATCTTAATCGTATTAAAATATAACATAATAAAATTGTGAATAAATGACATTCATAATTAGGGTTAATTGTTTTTAATGGTTGACTAATGAGTTGCGACTTCTTATTATATTTATTAATCATCTATCCATTCAACATCATATTTAAATTATGTTTACCATCTAATTTTTTGTCAAAATTCAATATAGATCTAGTTTGTGCGTAAAACAATCATTTCTCTGCATGTAATACCCAACCCAAATGCCAATTGACTCATCTCATCTCATGTATATAAACAAAATTATGCTACAAACCATACCTTAAACACCAATACAATACGACCATCACCATGGAATATCCTCCTAAGAAACTTCACATTGTTGTTTTTCCATGGCTTGCATTTGGTCACATAAGTCCATTCTTTGAGCTTTCCTAACTCATAGCTGAAAAGGGTCACACTATTTCTTTGTTTATTTTGTTGCCATATAATGTCATCCTCGACAGACATATTTTATAGTAATTATTATGAAACTAAGAAACAAAGATTATTTTCTATTAGATTGAACAATAGAGTACAAGAGTGTATATATACAATATGAATTGTATTATCAATCCACTAAGATTGTACTACATTACAGTTACTTGTACTGCAAGTATTAGGGAGTTGTACTATACTATGGTTACTTCTACTGCAAGTAACATGTGTCACTTCCTCATTAGTTGGAGTAAGCTCATGGTGTAATATCCCCCCACAAGTTGGAGGTTGGTATATATTGATCATCCCCAACTTGGATATAAGATTGTTGAATGGTTGAGGAAGCAAGGATTTGATAAAGAAGTCTGTAGCTTGATCTTTGGAAGAAACTGGTAGTAGTCTGAAAACACCTACTTGAACCTTCTCTTTGACTATGTGACAGTCAATCTTTAAATGTTTGGTGCGCTCATGGAACACAGGGTTAGCTGCTATGTGAATAGCACTAAGGTTATCACAATATATCATTGGCTTCTTAGTACAATGAATCTTCAAATCTTTCATCAAGTAAAGCAGCCACTGCATTTCATAAGAAGCTGAAGCTAGTGCTCTATATTCAACTTTTGAAGAAGACCTTGAGATTGTAAGCTGCTTCTTAGTTCTCCATGAAACAAGTGATTTACCTATGAAGAAACACTGACCAGATATGAATCTTATGTTGTCCTTGCATCGTGCCCAATCAGCATCTGAAAACCCTTGAATGTGTAAATCTGAATCTCTAGGGAAGAATATACCAGAACCTGGACAACCTTTGAGATACTTGAGAACTCTCATGCCAGCATTGTAATGAGTTTGTGAGGGATTAGTGAGAAATTAACTGAGTTGTTGTGTGATAAAGGTTATGTCAGGTCTAGTTGTATTCAGATATAGTAATCTTCCTATAAGTCTCCTACATGATGGAATGTCAAGGTAAGGAGAACTAGAATCATGGTGTAATTTGACAGTTGGATCAGATGGTGTGGAAACAAGCTTAGCACCTATCAAACCTGAATCATCAATGAGATCAAAGAAGTACTTTCTTTGACACAATGAGATACCCTTTGAAGAATGAGCATCCTCAAGTCCTAAGAAGTATTTAAGCTGGCCCAGATCCTTAATTCTGAATTTATCATGAAGTATGGATTTGATAGTGGTGAATTCAGTAACTAAATTGCCAGCTAGAATAATATCATCAACATATAGAAGAATGATTGTGAAACTGGTGGCTGTTTGCTTGGTGAACAAAGAGTGATCAAATGAAGCTTGAATGTAGTTGTTTTGAAGCAAAATGGAAGTGAGTTTTTCATACCATTTCCTGCTAGCTTGCTTGAGGCCATAAAGTGATTTATGAAGCTTGCAGACCTGATTATGGTGAGAGTGAGGACCACCAGGTGGAATGAGCATATAGACATCTTCCTGAAGTTCTCCATGCAGAAATGCATTATTGACATCAAGTTGATGTAAATGCCAGTTATTGATAGATGCCAAAGCAAGTACAACTATAACTGTAGTAAGATTTGCTAATGGAGAATATGTGTCAAAGTAATTTAACCCTTCAATTTCTGTATAACCTTTAGCCACCAATCTAGCCTTGTATCTCTCAATTGAGCCATCAACATGATGCTTGATTTTTTATATCCATCTACATCCAATAGGTTTGATGTTATATGGAAGATCCACAACTTCCCAAGTTCCAGTCTTCGCAAGAGCAGTTAACTCATTTTGCATGGCCTCCCTCCAACAATCAAGTTTAACTGCCTCATCATAGGTTTTTAATTCAACGTGATGTAAAAGAGACAAAGCAAAAGAAGAATGAGAATGAGACAAGTTAGCATATGACAGATATTTAGAAATGGAGTAATTGCTAGATGGAGTGTTGGTGTTATAGTTAGCAGTAGTGGAGCAAACAAAATCCATAAGATAAGTAGGAGTTTGTTTAAGTCTAGAAGAAGTTCTAAGTGGAATTAGAGGTGGAGGTGGAGGTGGAGGGTTAGTGGAGCTGGTAGGTGGTTCATGAGATTCATCAATAACAGATGAAGGAATAACAGGAGGGTCATCAAATGAAGGAATGAAAGATGGGGAAGATGATTGAAAATAGTTCCATGGTGATGGAGAAGAACGAGTAACAGGTGTGTATGGGAGAATGTATTGATAAAAGATGACATTTCTTGAAATAAAAATGGTGTGGTCATGTATATCAAGCAAAACATAGCCTTTATAACCTGACTTGTAACCCAAGAAAACTGATTTTCTGGCTTTGGGTTGTACTTTGGTTCTATGAGTTTGTAAAGTGGAAGCAAAACATAGACTTCCAAAAACTTTGAAAACATTAGGGTCAGGTATATTATCATATAACATTTGAAAGGATGATTTGTTGTGCATGAGAGGTGTAGTAACTCTGTTGATAAGTAAAATAACATGAAGGACAACATTTGACCAATAAGATTTTGGTAATTTGGATTGAAAAAGTAATGCTCTCCCTACATTAAGTATATGTTGGTGCTTTCTTTCTACCCTAGCATTTTGTTGAGGGGTTTCAACACATGATTTCTGATGAAGTATACCTTTGGAAGCATAAAAGGCAGGGAGATGGAATTCAGGGCCATTGTCAGCTCTAATGGTTTTATGGGTGATATGGTGTTTATTTTCAATAAGGGTAATAAAGTTCTGAACATGTAGAGATACCTCAGCTTTAGATTTAAGCAATACTATCCAAACATATCTGCTATAATCATCAACAATGGTTAAAAAAATACTTATGACCATGAAAAGATTGAATAGCAAGAGGACCCCATATATCAAGATGGAGTAATTCAAACTTAGTAGAGGTATGAAATGAACTATTAGAAAAGGGTAGTTTCTTATGTTAGGCAAAATGACAAATGTCACAAACAACTTTATTATCAACAATGATATCAGGATACAACTTGTGCATATGATACAATCTCTGATGAGATAAATGGCCAAGTTTGAAATGCCATAAAGCAGACAAAGGAATGGATGAATTAGAATCTAAGCTGGAAACAGAGACTTTATATACAGATTTATTACAATGAGGAAATTGAGAATCTAATGAAACATAAGGAGGAAAAGTGGTTGATAGCTTCAATTTGTAAAGACCATCATGAGGTTCACCCAAACCAATCATCTTCTTGGATGTCAAATCCTGTATAACACACCCATCAGTCTGGAATTGAACAATACAAGATAATGATTTAAGAAGCTTAGAAACAGAAATGAGGTTAACTTTGAATTGTGAGGAAAACAAAACATGTGAAAATGTGGAGAAAACTGAACAGTACCAGCTTTATTGACGCTAACAGTTTGACCATTAGGAAGATTAACATGCATCGGTGTAATATCATAAATGGAACTAAAAAAATGAATAGAAGAGCAAATATGTTCATTAGCACCAAAGTCAATAAGCCAAATGGGATTAGAGACATGCAGAGAGTTAGAAGAAATGGTGTTTATACCTGATGAACTAGTGGGTTGAGAAGTGACATGATTGGAACTGACATGAGGAGATGCTGATGCATTCAAATTTGATTGCTGAAGTAAGGACACAAGATGAGTGTATTGCTCTTGAGTTATACCAGCACTTGAAGAAGATTAGGAAGCCTCAGAAACAATATTCATAGGCTTAACATCAGAAGCTTCATGAGAAGAAGCATTAACAGAAGACTTAGACTTGATGAAAGGGGGAAATTCATGCTTCTGATAGTAGGTTTCCACAGTGTGGTTGGTACGGTTGCAGAAGGAGCAATACCTGGAACCTTTACCACCACAATTGTTCTTTCCACGCCCATAGCTTCTAGTAGCATCAGTAGCATTCACCAAGATGTTAGAATCATGAATAGGAGCAAGAGAAGAAATTTGAACATTGTTACTTTCTTCTTGAACAACAAGGGAATACACTTTATTGATGGAAGAAAGAGGATCCATCAATAACACTCTAGTTTTTACAACTGAAAATTGTTCATTCAAGCCAATTAAAAACTGTATAACCTGATCCTCCAAGCGAAAATAACATTCATAATGCATAGCTTTACATTTGCATTGGTGAATGCAAGTGCATAGAGGCATAGGTCTATGAGATTTGAGCTCTTGCCATAGAGTTTTCATCTCTGTGAAGTAATCAAGGACAGATTTTGAACCTTGTTTGAGATTGTTGATAGTAGAACGCAACATTGAAACACGACTTCAATCAGCTTTGGAGAATCTATCCTTGAGTTCTTCCCAAACATCAATAGAACACACATGAAAGATGATAGTTTGTGCAATTTGTGGAGAAACTGAATTGATAATCCAAGAATGGATCAAATGATTGCATCTTTCCCAAGTGATTCGATTCAAATCTTCATCATCAGGTTTTGGAGTAGATCCATCAATGAATGCAAGCTTGTTTTTTGCGCCAAGTGCTCGTTGCATGGATCGGCTCCAAGCGAGGTAGTTGGAACCGGTGAGAAGAGGCGTAACCGTCACTGTGTTGGGACCTTCACTAGGATGAACGTAAAAAAAAGAATCAGTGTTAACCCGAGGTGTTGACGAACCATAATGAATCAATGAAGTTGAAGCAAGAACAAGAAAATTCAGAGAGATGAGAAAACCTGGAAAAATTCTAGAAAACTTGAACAAATTGCAATGAATTCACTATGAATTCAAAGAAACAACAATGAATTCACAACGAAATCAACTTGAAACCAGAGAGAAAAAGGGGAAGAAAGCGCGAGAAAACGCGAGAAAGCTCAAGAAAATGCAACGAAAGAAAAGAAACAGGGATCATAACAAACTTTCTCGTCAAAGAGAGCTTCTGATACCATATTATGAAATTATGAAACAAATATTATTTCCATTAGATTGAACAATAGCGTACAAGAGTGTATATATACAATGTGAATTGTACTATCAATCTACTAAGATTGTACTACATTACAGTTACTTGTACTACAAGATTAGGGAATTGTACTATACTATGGTTACTTCTACTACAAGTAATAGGTGTCACTTCCTCATTAGTTGGAGTACGCTCATGGTGTAATAGTAATTTTTGTAACACCCCGATTTTCGATAGGATTATTTAATTGTTTATTCATTTGTTATATGTGTTTAAATTACTTGTCTGTGTGTTTTGTAACACCCCGTTTTTCCAACAATGTAAATAATACAAATAATCAGAGTATTCAACGTAAAACGGAATGTCACACTACTTTTAAAACATAAATAGAGTAAAGTTACTATTTATCAAAACAACCCTGTCAAAAATTCATTTACATCGCAACGGAAAATTATTTCAAAATCAACAACTTTGTTCAACAATCTTTGGCGCTACGGCCTCAACATAAATAACTTAAAGGAATATCTTAATCCAAAAAGTTTCAACAACATAGTTCATAAAACAATACGTAACAATGGAAAGCAAAGCAAGAATCCCCATCCCGTTACGTATCAGAGCTACCCTAAGACGACACACGAGAGAGTCAACTCACATCAACAGCTAAGCCTGGTTATCTGCACGTTACCAACATAGGGGCAACATTCAAACAAAATGGGTGAGATTTCACATTCAATAATAATAAGCATATAATTCATCAACGGAATTTAACAACCTAATCAACAATAATTAACAACAATAATAGTTCACATATACTTAGTATCAATAATGTTCCACATATGCTTCATTTATTTTCACTTAGCATTTAAATCAACAACAACAACAATAACAACAACAACTACAACTCAACATTAATGACAATGCAACGACGCAACAACAACTCGACTATGCAGTATGCATGTGGTACCAATCAACGCTGGAGTATAAACTCCTAAAATCAACGCTGGAGCATAGCTCCTAAAATCAACACTGGAGCATAGCTCCTAACTTTATATGAGTATGCATGGACTCAACAACTTAATCAACATCAACGTACAACTTCAACGACTAGACAACATCAACGACTTGACGACAACCACAACAACAACGTATAACATCAACAACAATGACAACATCATATAAATCATCATGTTAATTCAACATATACATTAACATCGTAAATCATCAACATATATACATACCTTCATGTAAAATTTCATCAAGTTATTCATATAATAGACCATCAATGTGTATATTCATATATCAATTCATAAATCATGTTATTTTTGACAACAAACCATCTGAGTAACTGATAATATCACCTAAAGCTTTCAGGTATGCACTAAAGGCTAATTCTACACAGAAATGTATGAATACAACACAAGAACATGAAAAAGGTACAACACTACTATACTACTCGCCGTGGCGGGCGATCTTATGAATTCTACGGACTTTCTACACTCTTAACATCCAATTCTTCATGTTCTATCATTAAATCCGGTTTTAAACCCTAATTCTCAATTTTACATGAACAACAACCAAACTACATGCTAAATTCAATTTCAGAATTATACCACTTAAGATTAGA